>Ga0209562_1000989_pt1 | contig 10486 bp, 8 predicted proteins | sample WorMetvacBELIZE2_FD_187399 | JGI IMG/M metagenome (GOLD analysis project Ga0209562, IMG submission 187399) | Marine gutless worms symbiont microbial communities from Max Planck institute for Marine Microbiology, Germany - Olavius vacuus BELIZE.2... | ecosystem: Host-associated > Annelida >...
GAATTTTCCCTATCGATAGAGGGTGCCTCACTTTAACGCCCCCGCTGGGGGTGATCCCCTGCGAATATCCGGATAAACTTTACCTCTCCAGAAACTAGAGGGATTGTCCTACCAGACGCTGAAAACCACACGATCGTATCTTCATTCATCTGGACACAATACCGGAACGTGACGGACAGACGGACGGACGGACAGACAGAATCCCTCTAGCTAGTACAGCGCTCTGCATTGCGAGCAATGCGGACGCGCTGTAAAAATTGAAGCAAATATGGTTGTTATGTTACCGCGTGGACGCTTATTAAATTCTATGTGATTATTTTCTTACATTTTATTTCAAAATTGTTTTTATACACAACACACCCGGCAAGTTACGGCTGTGAAGGCAACTGACCAAGAAAGCCGGTCGTAAAACGGAGCTTGTCGGGTTGCAGCAGTCTCCGGTCGGCGACGACGAAGTCTGCGGCCAGTGAGCCGTAAGTGAGCCGGTATCCGAGCAGCTCGCCATGTACATCGGCAGGCTGACGCCACGTCAACGTCGCTACTGGTGGATCGTCCTGCGTCAGCGTCACCTCGAAGTCACGAGGAGCGCTCGGTACTATATCACACAAGGACAAACGACGACGCTACCTCAGTTTTGTTAGCAAAACGTTCGACCAGTGACGACAGTCATCTGACGTTGTGAAATTATCGACAAACAACAACTTTGAACTACACAAAACATGACAAGACCTATTTGCTTTGCAGCATCGATGTCAGTTTAAGCTCTAAAGTCGAAACGAAGTAGGTCTCACTGTGACTAAGAATGATTTATCTGATAAAAAACACCTCCCTCTTAATTCATCTTGAGAATATATCGACTTTGTTGTCTTTATCATACGTTCATTCAGTGTAGGTGGCGTGGCGTCGTGGTGTTGCGGTAGAGCGTCGGACTCGCGATCGAGAGGTCGCGGGTTCGGGTCTCGGCCGGGCACTACGGCGTAAAAACTCTGGGCAAGTTCTCACACCTATGGTTAGTTCATGATGGGTGACCGCTATACGGGTAAACCATCTCTCTAACCAACCGCCTAGGTCAACTCAGCCTTGCATCCCTCCGGGGTCGCTAAATCGAGTACCAGCTTCGGCTGGGGTAAAGGCGGGAATGTCACCTCTGCAGGGTGGCAGGTAACACTGTGTGATCCCATATGGCATGCGAGTTCCCCCGTAGCGGCGATTGCAGGCCTGCCTGCAAGCTGCTATACGCTCCCTTTACCTTTCTTTTTACCTCTGTAGGCCTACTCCACTGAGTTCGTGATACCGCCGCAATTCTCAACACGTCAGTCGTTCCGGATACCGTTCTATGGTCGCTGTTATGATGAGCCAAGCCCATTAACACTGACTGCCTAGAGTCCGCGATCAGCTCGGGGACCCTGCGCTCGATTACAAGTATGGGTACCTTTACCTTTAAGCCCATTAATAATAACATTACTACCAAAATATTTCTTCTGTGCTGCGACACTGTTGTGTGGGCGCCATGAACGAGATCTGAAGAAAGCTCCAGCATCTCAAAAAATGTAATCAGAAATCTCACAAAGCCAAGCTCAAACTGACCAATATGAATCGAGAAAATAACAGCGTGTGTGTGTTGCTATTGGTATTAATAGCAATCATTTTATTTATTTATTACATTAACAGTATTATAATTACTGTAAGGTAAGGTAAGGTAAACGTGGATTTGTATAGCGCCTCGTCGCGAACACACCTCTAAGGCGCTCAGGTATGGCACGCGTTCTCAAGGGATCTTACAGTTTTACCTGCACACCCCGCGTTCATCTGCTAACGGAATGAACCATACCTGCCTTTGCCTTCCCAGCCGAAGCTGGTACTCATTTACCGACCCGGGAGGGATGGACGGCTGAGTTGGCCTTGAAGCTAACTGTAGTTGTACTGCAGTTGTTCTTGTTGTCGTTACGAGTATCATAAACGCACCGACGCCTTGCAGCGGGTTCTTCCTCATCTCGCTGGGCAATCTGCGTCCTGCTGGCTCAACGGCGAGCGGTCTGTCATGACCATCTGGCAGTTGCGTGGTCGTCGACACGGCTGACAATGAGGTGGTCGCGGTCCGTGGTCGAATGGTGGCGTGGGTGGATGAGACATTGGCGTCGGTGTCGATGTGTTGTCTCCGATGAGCAGAGAGCTTGTGCTCTCGCCGCTCCGCCTCGTCGACGTCGCGCCGCCAACGCCACTTCACTACATCAGTACCGCAGCATCAGTATCACAAACGTACACTACACAGTATAGTCGGTGAGACAGGCAGACTAAGGTTGTGAGTAAAAATTTATTTCTGGAAGTGTTTACTCCCGTCCCTTTTTCATGTCCTTTCCTTTTCCATTTCCTTCCCTTCACCTCTCTTTCTCCGCCTTGAAGTGGCCGCTCAAACCCAGCTAAGGGATATAGGGGAGCGGCGTTATCATCATCATCATCATCCATTTATTCGCCATTAACAAACAGAGTTTAACACAGAGTAAAGAATGGCAGGTCAACCAGAGAAACATAAGTTTAGCTTTCCCAGCGAAAAAGGACATTCGCAGCCACCAGACACGTTTCCTGCACTCTACATGTGTTCGGCCGCAAACGCATGTTTGGTCTCTCTAGCCTGGGGAACGTGTCTGATAGCTGCAAATGTAGTTCTATTTCTGTAAAACGAAATCTAATAAGAAGCTAGCAATACCGTGCGTTGCATTACATGGAGTCGCGCGGTAAAAATTGAAGCAAAGGTTGTTTCTGGATGTGTTGTATGTTACCGTGTAAGTTCTACTTGATTATTTTTTAATATTTTATTTCCGGGGTATCGGTGTTCCCAAAACACCCCGCTTGTCACGGCCTTTCATGTACGGCAACGGTATAAGATAGCACATGTAGAGACTGTATGTAAACATTGAATAAGCACTTGTTGTACGATAAGATAGCACCGATATAAACGCTTCGTTTGATTTAAAAAAACATCAGTCGTTATACGTACTTTTCAGACAGCAGTGTAGACCGGAAGTGACGTCACGATTCGGCCGACTGTTGACCTGGGTGTCCTGAATACAGCATGTGTGTCTAGTCGATACATTACTGACGACCACGTAATTCAACGCCAGCCCGTTGTCGATTTGTTCGGTCAACATAACACTGCTGATATTCGTTTGCAAGTCATCATCGCCGCTGCACACGACGTGGCTCTAAATGCAAACAATTAACGTATCGCACGATGCAGACAGCAACACGCAGTTGTGAAAACAATATTAGAAAGAATGAGGCTAATGCAATAACACTGCGACACAAGTTTAAGAATCACTGGCATCACAGTATTATTATGCTCCACCAGTGCTTAAAGTGTTCAGCAAGATGACGAGGGTTGAATTGCTGATGGGCGATCAAGCGACTGGAGGCCGCGACGGTGGCCTGGGATGAGGTATTTTTTAAAAATTATGCTCATCAAAATGGAGTACTCTGGTATGCTTTTCATACTGCTTTGCACAGTCAACTGGTTTGTAAAGGGGATAAACATCGAGGTAGGGAGCTAACAAATTAAGTGGGAGCTTAGCCCCTTAGCCCCTCTGCGTCCCCTCACTTTAAGCATTGACTGCCTCACAATAAAAGGCCGCATTAGGCACTGTCTACCACGTGTCGTCAAAAAGTCCCAGAACGTGTACACGGGGTCCAAGGGTCCCGATGATAACTGCAACCAGACACGTCATTTTAGGACAGAAGCTCATGAGGTCAAAAACTCAAGATTATTATGGTTCGTAATGTTCTTGCACAATATCCGACATAATTGACAAACACGATTTTGAAACGTAATAGAACTACTGTCTCACAAACCGCCGCGTGTTGAATACTGACAAGTTAACGAGTCAAAATCAAGTGGTCAGCATAACCTCGTTCATCCGTCTGTGGTGTCTGCACTGTCTGGGCTCATTGCTCAAGAACAGAAGATCATGCAAACAGATTCCAAATAGCAACAGCAACCTGGATGACATTTGAAGGTCGATAGATCAATCAAATGCGTCTCAGAAAAGTGTGGTGTCGAACTTTTTGCGATAATTTCATCAACTGTAGTGTTAACCGATTTTGAAAATTCTTTCACTATTGGAAACAGCAAAAAATAGGAAAGTTCAACACCACGTTATCTGAGACAAAGTGTATACCTGTCGAATGCGTTGGAGTAGATGATAGACAGCCGCAAAGAGCTCGTACTTGATCGGTCATGTTAAATCCACGTAGGCTAATAAGAATAATAGTAGTAGTCAGATAGGCCTCACAAGACACGATTGTATATCGAGGTCAAGAGATGATGATGGAAAAGGGCAATCTTTCATATTGTGTCGTCTATCTGGGCCACGCGTCTTCTTATATAAATTAAAATATTTTAGCAAACCCAACAGCGCCGAGTTTTCGGTGGGAACTGCATGTAATGTAAATGTCTACCGTTTTCCACTCAGTACGTCTGCGTGTAGCCGACGATGTGCGGGCGCAAGACCACGCCATTGGCCCCTTGCGTGCTGAGTCGTAAATCTACTGAACGGCTATTGCCTACTTATTCTAGCTTACGACATATATGTGAAAGTCGGGCTTACTGTGACGCCAATGAAGTGCCGTTGAATCCATTCGATGACAATGCTGCGGTCGGATGCGAGCCTGGCGGTGATGTTGGGAGGACATCGCCGGCCGTGAAACGGCGCCGCCGCCGCCTCTGCTTCTGAAGCTGGAATCATATTCAACTCCGTATTACTCGATGCGTTGTTGCCAGTGCGTACAGCGAGCTGTTAGTGCATCTGCTGTTAGCGCAAACTCTCCGGTTAACTTGGGTACATGCAACTAAGCGGCGGAAAGCGAACCCAGCACCGGCAGTGAAGGTTCTTTCCCACCTCTGCATGCAACGTGGAAATTACCGAACTGACGCCATGCAACGAACGTTCGCTTTGTTGTCGTCTTCTGATTCTGTACGCGTTTGTCGCATCAGTCGTACGCCAGGCAGAAGTACGCTCCGTTGATTAAAGCAGCGTTTACACGCGCCAACACGTTCGCATGCAGACACGTTCATCGAACATGTTCGTGAGTGTATGCAGACTGTATAATGTAAAAATGAAAACTAACAGATTAATGTACGAAAGCGACGGATGCGCGAATGACGAGGTAGTTTTGTCGAAGTGCACCACGGTCGAAAATATATTCGACGTTTATTTAATCGGCTTTTGTTTGTGTCATCTGTTATTAACGGTGTTGACAGAAATTTGCCGATTTACAAACTAACGTTTGCAACTTATGCCAGCATACTTTCTGTCCATACCAAAGCAAGTCTTGAAACAGTCTTAAAGACTATTCGATGAATAGGGTAAACATAAATTATGTAACCTGTTCTACTAGGCCTACACAATTCGGTTCGGTTTCTTCGTTCTCCTTCAAAAGTTGCGTCTTGGAAAATACGGTATTTACTCTGCATTTTCCAGACGTCTGAATTAAATAACGTAGATCGTGTTCGGTGGTTACATATCTATCAGGTCTGACCTGCAACAGCCGTTTACAGATCTGAAATTCCGACAGCGTTGGCATATATACATAGTGAACCATAAAAACGTGACATTTTATTTTTGACTATAACTTTGGCTAATCTTAACCAATTTTTATAGTTTTTTTGTATCATTTTAATCGTGAAGAAATTGTACATGCGACTATTATAAAATTTATCACATCACCTGATTTATGTGCGCACCTTACCTGGAAAAATCAAAACCTACATTTTTGCCGTGGTTCATAAAACGTAGCAGTGTACATTTGACTGCAACTCTGTCAAATCTTAACAGATTTCAATAATTTTTGCATTGCCGAAACAGGAAAAAATGTACAAAACAGGGCATGCATTTACTTATTCATTACTTAAAGAAAGTGTTGCTAATGACGTAATAAATTTGTCATTGTCTGCTGGACCAGTCTGTTGTGAACCACGCCATCGACGAGTGGAGTCGTTGTTTGTCGGCCTGTGTCGACGCTGAAGGCGTACATTTTGAACACTCCTCATGATTCTACTCTAAAAATAACAATGTCGAAATGGCTGCACTGTAAATTTGATAACTGGAGATGACTTTTTCTGTTCTGTTTTGCTGTGAACGTAAATGAACAAAGAAGAATAGCGATTTTAACTGAAAAGTATTGTTATTTAAATTTACGAAGTAAGGTGCGCACACAGATAAGGTGATGCGCTAAATTTTACTATAGTCGCATGTAGAATTTCTTCATGATTAAAATGATATAAAAATATGAAAATCGGTTAAGATTAGCCAAAGTTATAGTCAAAATAAAATGTCACGTTTTTATGGTTCACTGTGTAGTAGTTATATAACAAAATTTTAGACCACACAGTCGACAAACCATACCTCTTTGGTTTTATGTGTTGCGGTTCAAAAATCACAACAAGACGCAAATTGATCACACCGGGTTGTATTATGTCAAACAAACAAACACCGAATTTCATGTTGTTAGTTTGTTAAAACAACAAACAGCTCACACGGATGATGTAGCTATATCCACCATCATGCGTATCCACAGCGAAACAACTAATGTCAAATATCGGTTACGTTTGCAAATTCACTCAAACATATACAGAAACACAGCCAAGAAGATTGCATTACACAAAATCGGTCTAGTTTTAGAAATTAAACAATCACGCGCTCACATCTCATACTGAAACAACAGTCACATGCACGGTGAATTAGTATCACAATCATAACACAGGGAACGGCAAGCAAACTGAGAAATGTAACTGCGTGTGATAATACGAGGCAACAAAAATATACAAATATGCAATATATAAAAATACACAACGCTAAATCGGTATTCAAACGATATCGAGCCGTAAAATAAACGTATTAATATTTAATAATGAGCAAATCAAATTAAACTAATCGTCAAAAAACTAGGCGACAATCAAGGTAACATAACAGAAAAGAAGTGGACGTCGTAACTGACCTAGCTCGTCGGTGGTGACCACCAGTGGAGTACTCGATAAACCACGGCCAACGTTATTGACCGCCATCACCCGGAACAGGTACGTCTTGTACGCGGACAGACCGGTTATTCTGTATTCCGTTCCTAGGATACCCGACACTTCCCTCGCGGTAGCCGAACCGCTATCCACTTCCTGGTAGACTATGGAGTAAGACACTGTCGTATCGACGGGCCCGTAATCGCCCGAGGCCCAGATAAGCCGCACGGTCGTTGCCGTTACTTCGACGGTGCCGAGAGCAACAGGACTCGACGGACGAGCTGCGGAATAACGATAATAATAATACGAAACTGAATGTAAATTACAAAAAAAAACGTTAAATAAAATACGTTAGACCGAAAAAACACATCGTCTCATCAGCAAGTAAATAAAGTGTTCATGAAAATGAGAATAAAACAAAAAAACGTCGATTCATTTACGCTTTTTTAAACTAATAGAATGTGCAAAAAATAAACAGGATGCACGATCAGAGTGTGAAGGATACGAATAGATACAAGCATGCAATGAAATGAAATGAAATGAAAGTGCAGGGATTTTAAGTGCGTTCGAAAACCTACTAAGAGTCAACACCATGCAAACAAATCCAGCCATTGAGCAGAATGCAATTCTATGCAATGCAGCAGTACAGCTGTAGATACTCGACAAACTCAAAAATAAAATATTCATGATCAACAAACGGAGTAAAGAATAAAACGAAAAAGATTTTTAAAAACAAAACAATGTCATCGTCGCGTGTCGTCAAGTTGTCAGCGAATGTGTAATTTCACTTAATTTCATTGTTAATTCGTTACTGCCATTAATTAAATTCACTAATTAATTTCAGAGTGCATGAAAATACGAAACAGATGAGCATGAGTAATTCGAGAAAAGGTCCAAAAGTCCGTGAAGGCATCAGAAATCTGTGAATAATCTTTATTATGAAATAAAACAGAGAGGAACAGTCCAACGGTTATGATGAATGAGTTTGGTGCACATATACAACCAATTTAACGGCCGTTGCATAATCATACATAGCTTATCCACTTGTTTAACTATAAAATATCCAAGAAAACATTCGTAGTTTATTGGAGCACTACTTTTGATAGCCTCTATGCCTCTCTCGCCTGTCCAATAAAGGTAATGCTACTGAGTATGAAGTAGAAGAAAACGTTGCATAGCACAGGTAATTGTAGGCGTGCATCTGACTGATACGTTGAGTGATTGGACAGGTAAGTGCGTACCTTTAACGCGAACCTCGGCGTCATACTCAATATTGCCGAGATCTGACGCGGCGACGCACGTGTACGTGGCCGTCTCGCGAACGTCGGTCAACTGTAGGATGTTCTTGCCTATCGGCGGGTTGTCCTCCGGCGTCAGGTCCACCGCGCCGAGCCGCCACCGCACGAACGGCATCGGCGACCCGATTGCGACGCAGGTGAGGTTGACCGCTCCACCTGGAAGAACTTCGGCGTTCTCCGGAGGAATGGAAAAGTGCGGCGGTACCCTCCGTACTGCAACCGACACAACGGATTATTATTAACAAACGCAGACGTCCCTTGTTTGGCCAAACTGGCCCAGTGTTGTTAATAATCGGCGTATTTATCTCGGGATGGAATCCGAGTGGAACGTAAATCCACTAACTCACTCAACTCACGACGCGCATAAAGGTTACACTCAAAGCACACGGCGAAAGAACACAAACAAACATACGTTCACTGCTCGAATAAAAGCTGAGAAAACAAGTAACTCAGCCATTGTAGAGAGACCGAACTGCAGGATGGAGCTTGAAACCTACGCTGTTTATATAAGGCTCACTGGAAAATCCGTTCTATTAGTGATTGAACTTTTTCGCTAGGTATTACGGCTGAGGCACTAAGAGCAAATATCGATTGGAAGTCGGCGATTTTTTTCACTATGGCCCAAAATTTCAGGTTAAAGGAGACGTCCCCCACCAACCATTCTTCATATACTGGAAAACTAGATGCATCGAGCTTTCGTATGGTTACAACATGGTTATGGTATAAGAATTTGAGTAGAAGTTTCTTTTGTTTCGTCGTAGTTCATGCGTTTGACGGACGGCCATACAGACGGACAGACAGATGGACGGCTTGGTCATCGCAATACCGCGGCTGCATAGCCGCAGCGCGGTAAAAAAACGTGCAACATAAATCCGAGGCAAAACTTAGAAGTCTAAACCGAGTCAAAGACAAGGCAGAAAATGTAGAGCCAGGACACGGCCGATGGATTACATACGAGCCAAGGCAGAGAGGGTTCCAGTTCAAGGCAGATACAAGGTTAAAGACGGAAGAAATCTGCCTCAAGGCATATCTCGAGGCGAGCCAGCTCTTCGAGGACTAGGCCTATATCACCGGTTCGACTGCAAAGAATTAGCGTCTACAAATGCACAGAATTCTAATATGGTACTAATGAAGAAGCATGGACAAGAGCCCGAGGGACTGAGTTAACCGGGCGACATTTCAGAGTGCAAGTGCACAAACCGGGCTCATATGTGATTGCAAGCAGGTAAGTTTACGATCGGCCCGAGAGCTATCTAATCAACGGTCGGGCCTCGACGGGTCGCCGAATAGAGCAAAGGACCGAACAATGCTGTAAGCTAGCGAGCGTGCGGCGAATTAATGACGCGGTTCGCGCCGTACCCGAGCGACCGAGCGATTCGTTTACTTACTGATGCCATAGAGTCTCCTCATTTGCACTGACCAGTTCAGTGCTATTACGCCCAAGCGCTATACAAGACTCGTCCATGGCCAAGACAGATGGTGGGCTGTAAAGTGGGTTTAAAACCTACAGCGTGTAGGTTTTTAAAAAACTGAAAAAGCTCACGGTTGTTACAATGAAATTATTGTCTTTCAGTCTGATTAGTTGTGTTTGTGGCTAAGTACTGTAATCTACGCACCAGCTATAAAACATTGTAACATGGAGAAGGGTGTGTGGGATGTTTTTGAATGTACTTCTGGGTCGTAATTTTGTGTCCGATTGTAGTGCGTTAAAACCTAAAAACTAACAAGAAACTCATCAGGAGATGAGATAACGAACGTGAACTTTCTTTACGACGACATTGTACACGCAGTAAAAATACAATAGACTGTTGCATAAATTTCGCCATAGATCGTTTTCTGCAACACGTGTTTACCAAATTCAGAGAAATAACGCAATGTAATGGCCATTAGGCCGTTCAAGGTCATTCAAGGTCACCGATTTCGGTACCAATCAAAAGCTCATATACGACTTCCTATTAGTGATTAATACTAACTTACCTCCTATCTTGCACCGTTTCCAAGTTATGGGTGATTATTATGGGTGATTACACTAGCGAGAGCGGAGTGTCTCACTTTTTCGCTCTCGCTGGGGGTGACCCCTGCCAATATCGCCATAAATGATATATCGCTAAAAACTAGATTCTGTGGCCTACATTTCCGCTGCAGAAAGTACTGGCGTATCTTCAACCACTTTTACGTAATC
>Ga0209562_1000990_pt1 | contig 10480 bp, 7 predicted proteins | sample WorMetvacBELIZE2_FD_187399 | JGI IMG/M metagenome (GOLD analysis project Ga0209562, IMG submission 187399) | Marine gutless worms symbiont microbial communities from Max Planck institute for Marine Microbiology, Germany - Olavius vacuus BELIZE.2... | ecosystem: Host-associated > Annelida >...
GGTCATTTGACCCGTAAAAACCCGTCCCCATATGACCTATAATGTGTTGGTGGGACGTTAAGCCTTACTCAATCAATCAATCATAAAACAGCTGTGTTATTGTAGGCCGGGCTATACATTAACGGCTTGGAAATGTGCGCACAACATATATCATGAACAGGGTATTCGAGCCTTTTACAAAGGAATTACTGCATCGTACTATGGCCTGTCAGAAACCGTTATTCATCTAGTCATCTATGAAGAAATCAAAGCTCATTTTAGGTCTAGAAAGGATTGGGAAAATGATGACGAAGTTGTGACAGCGTGGAACTTTCTGCAATATATGGCAGCTGCTGCAACATCAAAAACTACAGCAAGTTGTTTATGCTACCCACACGGTATGTTTAATCTGTGTATCTGTGTAGGTGTTAATTAGGCGCCGAATGTGTTGAACATTCCGTTGTCAGTTTTTGCGTTATTTTAAGTGTCACGATTATAGTCCCAAAGAGGTAATGGTTTGCTGTCCTCGGCCATTTAGGTTGCTTGCTGTCACAACAGACATACTTAGCACCTGTGACATACTCCTGCATCAGATTTGCTTATCATTGTTCATTTCGCAATGAAAGCTGTCTTCTGTTCTTCTTTGGTTAATTGTGAAAGGATTGAGAGCATTGCTGTCTCCAGTTCCAAGTGCACGTACAGGCATTTCAGTTGCACTGTGTGAACAGTGACCATTGATGGGTGCTTGTAACCACATATTGTTATTGTGACTATGTGTCACTGCGACTGAATGACTGTCTCTCTATTAGTAGACTCTTTGGTGTTGAATATTTCTTTACTGTGCCATTAATAAACTACAAGCTCGCTCATCTTATCTGCTGACTTCACATGTGATCTGGGCACTACCTGTACTGTGTTGTTAGCAACGTTGTCGGCATATTCATAAGAAATGTCTTAAGTGTTGTGCACACATTAGAGAGTAATGACATACTACATACATAGTAATGCATGTCATCAGAGTGTATTTGTCAGTGGCGGCGCCAGGACGTCAAGGTCGCCAGGTCATTTCCAGATCACTAAGGTCGTGAGGCAGGTCATCAGGTGCAAACGCTAGCGCAGTAAAGGAGCCAGGTCATTTCGAGGTCAGAAAATCCTCAAGCCAGGTCACCGGATGCACTTCTTTCCTCAAAAAGTTGACGACCTTTGTATAGTCGTCGCCCTCAAAACACGGCTGCCAACGCTGCTGATTGTTTCACTGTCAAAATAAAACAAATAAAGCGTTCAAATATGGTAACATGTTTATTTTATGTTCACGCTATTACCGAAGCAAAGCAATAGGCAGGGCGGAGCCAGGATAGTGAATCTTCCAGCCAGGTCATTTGACCTGTCGCTCCCTGGTGTAGCGCCGCCACTGGTATTTATGTCATTGACTGTATTTACTTTTAACTTAGTGAACTGAGATAATATCAGAGCACCTGCAATCTGTTAGTTTTGTTAATTACGTTCAGAAGTGGCGCGGACACGGATGCGTGAAGAAGGTACACGTTATCGTCGTTTCTGGCAAACTTTGTACACAGTTGTTCAAGAACGAGGTCCTTTGGGATTGTATCGAGGTCTAGCTATACAGTTGATGCGTCAGATTCCTAGTACTGGCATCATGATGGCTACATACGAGCTTGTTCTATATGTATATGCCACTCACACTAGCAGTAGCTAGTCATTGTACTCTCATTCCACTGGCATGTGTAGTTTTATACATGCAGCATTTGTGTTATGTTTTTTTTCTGTTTTTACTCCGTACTTGTTTTGACTGTTATTTTGTTTTATGTATTTGTATGTTTTTTTTGTGATTAGCCCTTCATTAGCAGATTTATGCCTCTGTAAAATATATTTGTTTTAAACGTTGAACGTTTATGTTTCATGTTTGTTGGTTGCAATATAGTTAAGTGTGGCAGTTTACATGTAAACGTATCTTATTGTCTACTTTTCTACTTGTCTACTTTCCATGTCAATGAAACTGAGCTGACCTAGAGAGTGATACACAGTGTACATAACAGAAATGGAATGGAATGGTGTATAGGCCCATTGAAGGATGTAATGTATAAGACTGTGTTGTAGTGGTTCATTCAGCAGGAGCTAGAGTGGGGGGGACAGGAGGAGATTTTCAGCACTATCGCCAATTTGTCATCCTGGGAGCTCGAGAAACATCGGTATATCAGATTGCATAAAATTCTTTGAGTGCTGGAGCTCTGCCTTACATTTTACTGCAGCTATAGAGCCCTGTTTATAACTCACTTTTTCCACTTATTTACTATTATCCTCTTTTTTTATTTTGAATTCTGCTTCTTGTTACCTCATTTTTATCGTAGCTAAATAGCCTTGATTATATTTTCACACTTTTATCACAGTACTCACACCATTGTAACTTGTAAGGCACTGAAATAGCCTATTATGTGCTGATGTACCATTAAGAAACTGCTCACTCATTCACTCACTCACTCAGGCTCTGCCTTGCACAACGGTGCTCTCCTACACCTAGCTGCTACTGTTACAGCTGTTGCTTCAGCCTTTTGGGACTTGTTTCAGTTTCATCCATACGTGTGTTATTAACACAGACGCAACCTTTTGGCTTTGATCAGGCATGCTTTTATTGCAGCTAATATGAGTCACAGCCGAAGTTACAGCAGTACATTTGTAACATGAAGCTAAAGAAATGCGTATTCGTGCACGTTGTAATACCATTTGCACTGCTGTTATTACTACTTGGCGTTCTGGTTTCGTTAGAGTTGTTTACTGCGAAGGCAGTGTACATGTAGGGGTCTCGGCTGTGCTTGGTAAGCACACGGAAACACATCACTTAAATCATAGTCCCTTCATTAGTAGGGATTATTTGTGACATTTTAACAGACGTACACACATTCGTAACTTACACATGCACACAAACAGGCCTCATTTAAATAATGCTAAGTTAAAGTAGCTTGAATAGGTGCCTACTACAATGAACGTTGTCAAAAGCTGCCGAAATGTTTGAAAGGAGAAACGGTAATACCAGTTTCTTAATATCGGAAGAGGAGTTACTGTTAGCAGTAGCTTGTCATTTTTAATGTGGTGTCTGCATAATTTTGATTTATAAAGTGTTGCTCTTGCAGTAGCACCACTCTTGAACTTAATTTGAAAATGTCAGTGTTATTGACGTTGTAAAGAGAAAGAAGCTCGATGGAGCTGATATAACAGATGATACAATTTCCACTCTTCATCTGTTGTCACCCTTGTTTGACCAGTTGACCAACGCCTGAAGCAGTACCAATTAGTAAAGATTACTAGTAGCACAGCTATTGCAGAGAGACCGCGCTGCAGGGTGGGATAGTTGTGGCTAAAAGTGGAAGACTGGAACTGGGAGACAATATTTACGTATATTATAAGTCTATATTCAACCCCTGTGATGTATTTGGCCAGCCACGCAATTAAATTCGGTGAAAAAAGCGAAAAGGGCTATTATGCCGTTCAAGGTCATCGAGGTCGTTACCAATCGAAAGCCCGTATGCGACTTCCTATTAGTGATTAATAGTAACTAACAATCTATTTCGTACCGTTGCAGAGTTATCGCAACTTATTGCTCACATTTTGGACACTTTGCGTTTTTGAGCCACCCTTTGGGGGGCTTAAGTACAATGTACGATTTTCATCTTGGGCTCATTGGAAAGTGCATAGTGGACTTCCTATTAGTGATAATTGAACTTTTCTCGCTAGATGTAGTTATGGCTGAGGTGCTACAGGCGAAAATAGATAGAAAATCGGCGATTTTGCTCCAGCGTGGTCAGTTTGAAGCAAAATCTCGGGTAGAAGGGGACGTCCCCACCAATAATTTTTGCATGTATAGTTAGGCCAATGAATGCCCTACAACTTTGCTGCTGACAGTTTTCACACAAAGAAACTTTGTAGCAGACTTTCTTCAAGCGAAATGTGATTTTAGAGGGAAAACGGCCGTTTTTTTTCGTTCGTGATCCCCCTAGGGGAAACATACGATGATCATATTAGGCTCATTGGAAAGCACGTAGTGGACCCTATTAGAGTTAATTGAACTTTTTTCGCTAGGTGTTACGTAGGCATTGCAATCCCGGACTTGAATTTTCAATCCCAGGATTCGGGATTGTCGAATTCCCAATCCCGGGGTCCCGTCTGGATTGGCGTACTATAGTTAAGACTACTAAAATTGCCACGTGGGTTACGGTATTCGCTATTTTTGAACTACAAGTGTGTACCATAGTGCTATGGATTTAATGCTGATGTGTTGTAGGCCTAAACAGTACCGTAATATACTAATACAACTAACACTCTAGCGCAGATATAGCGTCGACCATACGAGGGCAAATCGACCTCTGACCTTTCAAAGTCACGCTAGGTCAAAGGTTACCTAGCTTAAGTTTCAACAGACAGTTGTATCAGTGTAACTACTGTAATGGACGTTTCGTTAATACGTTATTTTCTAATCCCGAAATCCCGGGATTTGGTCTCTCATAATCCCGGGATTTCGGGATTGAAAAACGGTCCGGGATCTCGGGATACGGGATCCCGGGATTGCAATCCCTAAGTGCTACACAGACAGCAGTTTTTACCGTGCTGCATGGAATGCACGCACGGTCTAGCGATGAGAATTCTGTCCATCCGTCTCTCTGTCTGTCCGTCCGTCTGTCAAACACATGCATTGTGACAAAACGGAAGAAAGATATGTTTAGATTTTTATACTATACAAAAGATCATTTAACCCAGTTTTCTGACAAGAAGAATGGTTGGTGGGGGACGACCCCTTCTACCTGAAATTTTGGGTCAGCTGGCCCCCGTTGGAGCAAAATTGACAATTTTGAACCGATAAATCACTCGTAGTGCCTCAGCTGTAACACCTAGTGAAAAAAGTTCAGTTAATACTAATAGGAAGTCCACCACGCACTTTCCAATGAGCCTAAGATGATCGTCGTACGTTGCCCCTAAGCCCCGCAAGGGGGCTGAAAACTGCAAAACTGCCGATTTCCGTCTAAAATTGCACTTCACGTGAAGAAAGTCTGCTACAAAGTTTCTTTGTGTGAAAACTATCAGAAACAAAATTGTAGGGCATTCATCGGGCTAACTAACCATGCAAAAATGATTGGTGTCGGGCGACCCTTTCTACCTGAAATTTTGGGTCAAAGTGACCGCATTGGAGCGAAATTGACAATTTTCTATCTGTTTTCGCCTGTAGCACCTCAGCCGTAACACCTAGCAAAACAGTTCAGTTAACGCTAATAGGCAGTTTACTATGCACTTTCCAATGAGCCCAAGATGAACATTGTACGTTGTTCCTAATCCCCCAAAGGGGGGCTCAAAAACACAAAATGTCAAATATTTGAACAATAAGCTGCGATAACTTCAAAACGGTACGAGATAGGATGTCAGTTACTATTAATCACTAATAGGAAGTTCCATGTGGGTTTTCGATTCATACTGAAATCGATGACCTTGAATGACCTTGAACGGCGTAATAGCCCTTATTTTGCATTTTTACACTGAATTTGGTTGCTTTGCTGACCAATTACGTCACAGTGGTTGAAGATAGACCTATAATGTCCATAAATATCGTCTCCCAGTTGCAGTCTTCCATTTTGGGCCATAACTAACCCACCCTGCAGCACGGTCTCTCTGCGATAGTTGAGCATTTTGTATTTGTTAGCGAGCATCTTGTGATAGCTTACACAGTTGTTCATTGCTTGTCTAATAACGCAACGTGTTTATAATTAAGTATGGTGTCCGATAAGTAAGTAAGTAACTAAGTTTATTAGTCTGTGCATGACAGACAGTCGTGTGTAGAACAAAATTATGCTAAAACAATTCTGGTGCATATATCAAACGTCAGCAATAAATAAACTGTATAACTGTCGATTGAATTAAACAGGCGTTGGTGCAGTTGACCGTTAATTTATTAATGTTATTTAGGGTGAGTTGGTGTGGGCACAGTTGGGAGCTCGTCAGCTGTGGTGGCCTGCTATTGTGATCAATGCTGAAGACTGCGGCCAAGCATCCATCAAGGAGGCTCACTGCTGGGTGTTCTGGTTTGGTGACCATAAAGTCTCACAGGTTTGTTGCCTGTTTGTCATGAATATAAGACGTTTACTCTGACATGAGCATTGATCACTGCCAGTGATATACAGATTATTGTGCTATTTGGTTTAGTGCTTATTTCTTCATGAGAGTGGCACAGCGAGTAGAACATCTCGGTGCTGCACGCAGTAATTGGCGAGGTACCATGGAGCCAAAGACAACGATGGACTGTCACAGCAAGCTTGTACTGCACTCACTGAGGAATAACCAGCCAGTGCAGGTCGTCATGCATCGGCCGAGACAGACCATGTTCGTATTTTGTCTGTCACCAAGCACTAGCAGTATAATTTGTTACTGGTTAGAGGGCGTGGTGGAGATTTCAGAGGGCAGTGATGGGCGTGGTGGAGAATACTGTCAGCTGATGCATGGTTTGTGATGGTTATCTGCAGTGTCTACCGCGGTAGATACAACGGTCAGCTCTGACCTCGTGATCTCGCTGACCATTGGATTACCTGTACTCTTTCGTCTTTCTGCCTACTACTTTTGTAAATTTTTGACCAGCCGTAATACCATATATAATTTTGGTTCTGTCTGTCTGTTCGTTTTTACCGTGCTGCATGGAATGCAGACGCGGTCTTGTGATGAGAATTCTGTCTGGTCTGTCCGTCCGTCTGTCAAACGCATGAATTGTGACAAAACGGAAGACAAATCAGTCCAGATTTTTATACCATACGAAAGATCATTCAGCCTAGTTTTTTGAGAAAAAGAATGGCTGATGGGGGCGACCCCTTCTACCTGAAATTTTGGGTTAACCGACCCCCGTTGGAGTGAAATCACTGATTTTGAACAGATAATCACTTGTAACGCCTCAGCCGTAACACCTAGCGAAAAAAGTTCAGTTAACACTAATAGGAAGTCCACTACGTGCTTTCCAATGAGCCTAAGATGATCATCGTACGTTGCCCCTAAGTCCCCCAAAGGGGGGCTCAAAAACGCAAAACGGCCGTTTTTCCTCTAAAATCGCAGAAATGACCATGCGCAACTAAATGCACGCATTCGCTGCTGGTCGGCCTTACATACAGATAACAGGGCAATTTCGTTAGTTTTCACCTGTAATTGCCAGATGGCACCACTTGCAGAGATACATTGCGTTCAGCGTCATTGAACCAGTCGATGTCTGTGGTATGCTGACGGGGTTTTCTGCTACGGTAAATCGAATGGTGTGACTGCCATCTGTGTCTTGTGACTCGAAGTGAACATACATAACTAATTGCACACGTTTGCAGGAGGTTGGCCTTAGAGTAGAAGTGAGTCTTGTAATTTCTGTATTAGTAGCTGCAGCTACTGAGGAAGAAATACAGCTGTGAATGTAAGCTGTTGTGCATAGTGTGAAGTTGTGTCATATTGCAGATTCCGATTTGGAAAATCGTTCCATATATGGAAGAATTTGCCAACAAATTCACTAGCCGTGGCAGCAAGGCTTACAACAGAGGCATTCTGGAAATAACACAGGTACAGTGAGAGGCTGTGTTTCTACACGTGACTGTATTGTGTAGTAACAGAAGAGACTGGGAGTGAGGTGGTTCTCTTGTGTGTGTTGTACTGTACTGCCGACTGCTGACTTACGCAAAGCACTGTTATATGCATAACTAGTACATGATTCCTTTTGGAGTGTAGCATATAACAGAAGAGACTGAGGTGGTTCTCTGCTCTGCTTGTGATGCATGCTGCTGTGCTGTGAGTTTCAATGAACATACGTTGTGTGTCAGTGATGTCATTAAAGACAGCAGACCAAAGTACAACAGAGAAACACAAGACAGACAGCAGCTACTATTTCCTATTCCAACAGTCCGCCTGATTGACACTCCACCAGCGCCTCTGTAGCCTTGGCTTTTATGGCGCTCTAGAAATCTGTATATTATTATTATTATTATTATTACAAAATAATAACTATTAACATGTGAGGTCCACATAAGACGGCCTTTTGGAGCGCTTGTCTCATTAGAATGTCACTGTGTGGATGTTGTCAGTTGTTGTTACACTGCTGTATGACAGGAGCAGGCATACAGACTTGGTCGGTCAACTCCACCGTCACTCAGTGAAGCGGTGGCGTGGGCACAGGATCACTTTGCAATGAGCATCTGTTATGTCAAACGACAGAAAACATGTCAGTTGCAATGTCTTTGTTTGTTTGCTTTGATGATCGTGTTAACAAACTCATTATGTGCTTATTCACTGTGCTACATAGAGTAACATGACAGCTTGCTTTTGATAACAGCTCTTCGTCAAATCTCAATGGAAATTGATTATTTCTTTTTGCACCGTATTAAACACGATGAGTTGATGACGGGATCTTCCATGTCACATTAAGTATATGCACGACCACCTGAAGAACTTTGTACCAGTACCGTCACCACAAATGAGTATTTCAATGCTTTGCTTTGTAGAAAAATTTGAAAAATAAACACTAAATAGTAATTTTAATTTTTCAGCAGCATAAAGGGGGTGGAGATGCAAGACCTAAATTACTTCATATAAGAGAACATGTATGTTGCTGTATGTGACCAGTTTATCATTTTCAATAACTCCATCTCTTCTTCAGTCAGTTCTTCAGTACTGGCATCGGTCACTGTGTCTGGGTTCAATTCCCAGTGCCAGACATCTATCTCAATATGTCACCAAACACCCAGGTCAACTCAGCCTGGCCATCCCTATGTGGGTAGGCGCAGACCTTGAATGACCTTGAACGGCGAAATGGCGATTATTTTGCCTTATTTTGCCGAAATCGGTAGCTGTTGTGGCCAGTTACGTACAAGTGGTTGATTAGCCATCAACAGATTTTCTCCCGAGAAATGTCATAAAGTACAGCAACTAAGCACGACAGACATGCTGTGCTCTTCGCGGTAGCGGAGCTTCTTGTTGTCTTGCTCAGCAGTTATTATTGTATCATAACACAGGTGTGCTGGCTGAGTGGATAGAACGTAGACTGGAGCAGGTGAGAGAGATGGCTGCTCAGCTGAATGATTCAGAGTCTGACGTGGACACAGAAGAGTTGTCAGTTGATGACGATGATGAGACAGATGTATACACTGCCAGTGAGTTGTTGATTGCTGTTTTACAGTTACTCAGTTTCTTACCTTTGACCTCGGTCCATCCAGTGACTAGCACATTGTGCAGTCTATTCTTTTCATTCTTCTTTGTCAAGTGCATTGAGGCAGACGTCTTACCATGCCAAATCCATCTCCACTTACATGGCTTTCCAGGTAATGCATGGTTTACCTCGGTTTCTCTTTTATGTCAGGAATCCATTGTATTGCCATTTCACTCTACTCAGCTAGTTTTTAGAAATGGTTCCATTATTGCTCAGACCTGTCACTGTTAATGGGAAGTAAGTAAGTAAGGTGGTGTCAAGCAGGACATCCAAGTTACATTTTGTTGAGTATTACGGCAGAAGTTCTGCCAGTAGCAGTGCACTCAACTGCACTGAAAGACTCGTCTCCAAAATGTCATGTGATTGCCTCGTTAAGATTTACTGGTTACACGTCAGTAGCAGTGCAGTTGATTGCCTGCAAAGACTCGTCTGTGAAATGATGTGTTATGTGTTGAGTGTCATGTTATAGTGCATTCACTTGCTAACTCAGTTACATGTAACATTGTCAGCGGTCAAACAGGCAATTGTGCAGTGTTTAAAGGCATTGTTACCACTGTGCTCTGTCGTGCTGTGATCTATGTTAGGTGTATTGATGTGCAGGTGACATGCTTGACAGCGTCTGGAATAACGAACTGTCAATTAACGGCAAGTACCGCTGGTTCATTCACTGCTGTGATGCAGATGATACATCAGTGCTGCTGTTTGCTGTTTCAGACATTTATGTCATTGACTGATCTAAATCCATCATATACATATGTTTTGCGATATTGTTGCATAAGCAAGAAGAAGGAAACAAGGTAAACATGCATGGAAATGAAAAACAGCAGTCAGTTCAGTTAGAATGATGTGTTTGACAATCAATGCAGATTGATTCATTACAGCAAATGGTTTATAGAGTACTGGTGGTTAGCATCTGTTTGTGTCATTATCCATGTTGTGTCTCATTGCCTTCATTTAACCATATTTTTCCACCTTAGCACCTTGTGTACTGTTCCGTGGAGGATAGAAGGCTGAGTTGACTGGTTATGCAGCCTGTTTTCAAGAGTTTCATGATAACCGACAAAGTGAGCAAGGTGGTATTTAGTGCTGAGGTCTCGTCCGCTGCAGTCAAGCATCTTCTCATTGACTACTGCCGTCTGCTGACTGTGTACAAGTTAACAAATATGGGACAATTCTAATCCTCGGGTCGGGGCGGATCACGGGGTAGATTTTGATTGGTCGAGACAGTCACGTGACTGCCCCGACGTTTCGGCGAAGATTTTGAATTCGGTGCAGCAC
>Ga0209562_1000991_pt1 | contig 10476 bp, 11 predicted proteins | sample WorMetvacBELIZE2_FD_187399 | JGI IMG/M metagenome (GOLD analysis project Ga0209562, IMG submission 187399) | Marine gutless worms symbiont microbial communities from Max Planck institute for Marine Microbiology, Germany - Olavius vacuus BELIZE.2... | ecosystem: Host-associated > Annelida >...
CGAAAATACCAAACGACAAACCATAGATATAATATATTTACCGAATATTTCCGGTGATTACCATGGTGATGACTAGTACTTCTGCCGCCGTGGGGGAAAACTTGGCGACTTTTATCGTCAAGAATCTTCTTTCAAAGGATGCCATCGTCACTTTTGCGGCCGATACAGAACTTTATTTAACATAAATGTTCATTTTAAATTATATATTTTTCAGGGTTAAGGTACCCTTTAAGGTGGCACTGGTCTCCATTTCTGTAGCTTTCAGCCAGACACCAGCTTACACTACGAGACCACGATATAGCCAGTATGTCACATGGTGCATCTGTTTACTACCAGCTTCTGCTGGTACATGTTTTGCCTGTTCCAGAAGAAGGCCAGGATGAGTTAACCTCAGTGGTTGATTAAATACTAAGACGTGCGCATGCGACTCGAGCCCGTGAATGGTCACCCATCCCAGTACTCACCCGGCCCAACGTTGATCGAGAGCAGCACACTACCACTGTGTGAAACTACGTATTTCATAGGTGTTGATTTAATTATTAGTGCATGCATGCTTTTAACTTCAGTGTACTGTAATGTGTGCCACAGTTGTAATCTATAATGTGCACACTTGTACAAGCAGCTATACTGGTAAATTAATGCCTACAAATTTCTCTTTATAGGCACAGGTTTAGTGTGAGTGCGCTTAACTGGGCCCTTTTGTGTATGTTAGGGTTAGTGTTTCTGTTTTATGTGTATTTTCCGTTGATTGTTGTGAGTTTGGTGCATGGTAAGACCCATCTCCGAAATGACGCTTTATATATGGAATATGATCACTCACCTAACTTTATGACTGTAGCAATTCATTCCATGATTGTACTGTATATGTTGTGAATTTAGCGACTGCCAGTGTGCAGGTATTGGTTAAATTGGGTTATTCTTTAGTGCTGCTTATGTTCACAGCCAGTTAAAAACTGAACCAATCAGGGAAGTAAGTAAGTAAGTCGGGAGTTTTGTATCCGGTGCCATAATCACAAAAAACACCATGTAACAGCGCCAGGGGTGGTGGTTGTTCCTTCTATTCATCGGCACATCAGATGTGGAACAGTTAGGTCTTGAGTTGTCACTTGCAGTGTCATCTCTGGTCTCCGTAGAGTAGCCGGAAGGCAGGTGAGTGATTTGTAATGTATATAATGTATGACATAATAAAACTTGCTCTTCCATTCCATACACTCGGTAACAATACCGTGATACAGAGGACGAACTCGTATAGGATACAGAAGCAGTGATGAGGAACGCTGATGTGAAACGGTTGTTTCACTGTACTTATCTGTGTTATGTTGTGGCGTCAGGTGTCACTGACAACATTTGCCGTCTATGTTCTCTCATCGAGTGACAACATTCTCGACGCCGAGAAAGCATTCGTCTCGTTGTCTCTGTTCAACATTCTTCGCTTTCCGTTGACAATGCTGCCGATGATGATAGCAAACATTGTTCAGGCAAGTTTTCAGTTTGATGGAAGTCCTCCTAAGATTTCTGTGAATCATAATCCTACTTCCAGTTCTGATGAGATCGATGGATAAGCTTTTGAATGATATGTATTTGGTTTGGTCCTTTCTTGTGCTGTCTGACAGTGTAGTCTATAGCTTTAAGTTAAAAGCGACAATCTGGGTTTTGACAGCTTCACGTTTCTCATTCTCATTTATATGAGCGAGAACGGCATTGCACGTGGCAGTGGGAACTGTCTAGAACTCTCACGTGGAACCTTGAAGTTGTTGTGACAGTGTAGCTTTAACTTCAGTTGAAAAATCTAGTTTATCAGTTGGTTGCATAAATGTCATTTGGATGTCAAGTAATACGGTACTTACACCCAAAATTGTCCTGTTGTATTCATTTGCGTACAGAATACTGACCTTGTTTTGGTTTGCGATCTGAGTTACCGGTATCCACTTCGTCTTTGCAAGCAGGATCACATGTCTCTATGTGTAGTAGTTTTGATTCGGGCCGCCGTGGTTAACACACAGATACACACATCACACAGACTGCTATAAACTCAGCCATCATGTTTGGCAATTAAAATTCGTAACGCATGTCCTTATAGTGTGCTTTATGCATCAAGTCCATAGCAGTTTGAGTTTAGTGGAATTTTAAGAACTGTTCAGAGTTAAGAGACTTGCATGTTTTTATGGACCACCGAGCACGTTCTGCTGATGACGGTGCATTTACCTAGCCAAGACACGTGGCTCTGAAAACATTCATGAAATGAACACTGTAATGTCCCTTGCTAAGAATTACTCATGGATTTATTGGAGTAGAAATTAACCAGTATGGTCGATTGTTGTGATATTCAGTTATAACACAGTATATATTTAGAAGCACACAAGATGAGTTTTGCGTACAAGACGTGACATGTCGTGGCCGCGTTTATTTCTCGTAGGCGAGTGTGTCCGCAAAGCGACTTAAGAACTTTCTCAAGAACGAAGAGTTGGATGAAAACAGTGTGGTTCGTGATGAATCTTCTGGTACGAATTACAGTTTATGCAGCAGTTGCTTATGCTTTTCTTTATGGGGAGCAACATCAGTTAAGCTTGTTTCGGTCCTTTGGCAAGTCCCATTGGTTCGGGTGTTCCTGCGGTGAGACCCAAACGATGTCACACATTGTCGAATCCTGCCCACAGACAAGACTACATGGTGGCTTGTGTAAACTACACTCTGCAGACGATGATGCTGTTGCCTGGCTGACCAGCTATGACTCCTAAATGCATACGACAACAACATTGGTTCGGGAAGACTATTAGTAAGTGTTGCATGATAGTGTGAATAGGAAATGTATTTTCCGCGACACTAGGAGACGACTTCGGTCATCATCATCCAACAAGCTGTTGGCCCCCGAAGAAGATTAAAGAAGGTTGGTGACTATGCCTTGGGCAATGCGACAGCTTGCATCGGGAACGATCTGCTGCCATCCGTTACAAATGTGTTATCCATCTCTGCCTTCAGGAAACACTTAAAAACTTACCTGTTTAATCAATAATCTCATTGTTGCTCTATGTACAATGTCCTTGTAGCTGCGCTTACAGCATGTTATATCTGTGTCATTTTTATTATTATTATTTTCACTTAGTGTGTCTGTTGGAAGATAGTGTGGGTCTCGTGCAGGGCTGTTAGTGGCATTGACAGAGCATTTGGTGAGGCACCATATGGTACTTGAGACATTCTTATACCCATCTCCATATTGCCATCTCAACAGTAACATGTCTGTCCGACACATTTATCGCTGCAACTGTATGAAATGCCCCTACGGCATTTTTCGTGATTATGTCACACTGATCGGTACATTTTTAATAATGATAATAACAATTACAACAACAGCTATCATTATGTGGCAGTTTCAGCACCTCTGTCTTGACTTTTGCCATTGTCGTAGGTTTATTATATTACTAACTTGCGTTTTATTATACAGATGCTGCCATCACAATTACGAACGGTGTATTTGCATGGGACACAGAACACGAAGTACCTGCAATAGATGAGTATGTCAGCGATCTGACTATGCAGTTTTACGTTGCCAAGATGTGTTTGAGTATTGAAAACTCCCAGCTGTAATTGTGATTTGGAGTAGGTGTGGCACTTACATAAAATCATACAAAAGCTCTGTTTCTGTCAATATTTTGTTGCCATTTCTAATAAACAGTAATGGTAAAGGTATTGATCATACTTGTATGCCTTTGCCGGCAGTTTGCCACCCGAAGGCATTATATTTTTGGGCTGTCCAAGTGTCCGTAGTCATTTACTAAAAGTTTGTGAATGCAGTATTTTATGACCCACTTGTGGGAATTAACACCGTATTTACAACTTACAAGGTGTTGGGGCCGGAAATGAACTGATTAGATTTTGAGGTTAAAAAGTCAGAAGGTCGAGATTATGACGAGACCAATATGGTCAAAAAAGCACTTTGGGGAGTTTTGAAGGTCATATGTTCAAATGTCAGTCACATGCAACCTTTTTGGTGAAGTCATATCGCCAGACGTTCACTGTCAGAGATCGTTGACTTCATAATTTAGTTCGAAACCACGCTTTTCTGATGTTGTTACTGGCTGCGGCTGTCACAGTTTGTTTATCCAACTTGGTTCTCGTGCTGGTTTGAAGTTGGACCAAGTCTTGAAACAGTCTTGTTAAGGTAACATTGTCTTTGTACTTTTAGCATCAACATCAAGATCAAGGAAGGTTCATTCATTGGCATAGTTGGCCAAGTCGGCTCCGGAAAGTCGACACTGCTGTCGGCAATGTTGGGCGAAACTGAGAAATTGGCGGGTGACGTCACTGTGAAGGTAACAACAGTATATTGTATAATTTATTATATATTTCTCACAATTGATCTCTAATCTGTGGTTTGTAAGCTGTAGGGTTATGTGCAAGGAAAGAAAGAAAGAAAGAAGTGATTTTTGACATAGGACTGATTTAGTTTTGCACAGAGACTTACATAGAAGTTTTGTTTGGCTGAGTGTAAATGTGTGTCATTTGTAAAGATGATAGACTGTCTTCCTGGTGACTGAGACATATGTGAATCGTTGGTATTAGGAAGAGCAACCTGCCAAATTGCTTTAATAGGAAGACTGTGGTGTTCTATTGATAGCACGTGTGCAGTGACCTATAATGACCTATAATGTGTTTGGTGGGACGTTAAGCCTTACTCAATCAATCAATCCTACCGTTGGTTAAACATTCTTATTGCAGTACCTAAGTTGACTCTGCTCTTCAATTGAGTGGTAAAATGAATATCGGCTTTTGGCTGATTAATGGATGATAGCAGCCTGTAGGCAGACTGCTGGTCCAAGTTGGTTGGCTTGGTTTGACGGTCAACACTTGCTTCATGCTGTTCTACATTTGTTAAATGAAACAGGTCATAACAATGACAGGACGGTTGTGCTAAGTATGGTATTATATCATTATCATTATTATTGTTCGATAAGCTAGTTCTAATAACTATTGATGTTATAATGTGGCAGGGTTCAATTGCGTATGTGGCCCAAGAGGCGTGGGTGCAGAATGCTACACTGCGCGACAATGTTCTCTTTGGTAAACCAATGAACAGCTCAGTCTACGATAAGATAATTGATGCGTGTGCTCTTCGACCGGATTTGGAAGATTTTTCTGGCAAAGACTTGACAGAAATCGGAGAAAAGGTATTGATAATGGATTAATGCTACCAGTACTTTTATCCATTTCAGTCTGAAAAAGACTACAATAAAGCTGATTAACATGCCTTAGTAGACAGTAACTAGATAGGCTCCTGGTTAAAGTTAACTGTAGTTTCACGGTAGGTCAGGTACTATCTGGCGATGATGCAATGCAATTTTTTGTTGAGCGTCGGGTAAAAGTTGATAATATTGATAATTAAATTTAACTGCTTATGATGCAACCTGCCCTAAAGATATTAAAATATAACGTGCTTACTTAGGCTACAATGAGGTTTTGCACTTGCTCCCATGTTGCTAATTTGTTTTTGCACCAAATAATACTGTTGTACTGAACATATATTATTTTGTGTTGTGTGTGTGAAAATAAACTTCTGTTGCCTAACCTCCTTAGCGGTAATCCCGAGTGTGACATGGGGTAGAGCTAAGATGCAGAAAATGGTAACCCCAAGGCTCACTCGGAGTACGGTCTCTGAAACAGATGGCCACGGTGGTGTGATTATAGTCATGTTGCACTGCGGGGAGTCAGTCGTAAACTGACCATTTGCGGCTGCGTATCATTTAGCCACGCTCCGTGTCTGCCCTGTCTAATTGACACCATATCATGTTCAAACTGCTGCATGTTGACGTTTTACTATCTTATCGGTCATTCGATTGTCATTAGCCGACGGCCAACGATGATTTACACAGGCACTGGCAACTAGCAAGCCACGCTGCTAACGTACCGCTTTTGGGACAGAAACTTAGGTAGAATTGTACTGCCAAGGAGATTAAAGAATTCAGTTTTATTAAATGCTCGGGAAAGTTTCTCAGCGCCTGTTTTAGTGGCCGCTGAATGCATGATCTATAGCAGAATATGGAATCTGTTACAGGGCGTGAATCTAAGTGGAGGTCAGAAGCAAAGACTGAGTCTAGCGCGAGCAACTTATTCCGACGCCGACATATATTTGTTCGACGACCCTCTGTCGGCCGTCGATGCTCAAGTTGGCAAACAAATTTTTGATGAACTGCTGGGAAGTAATGGACTTCTGAAGAATAAGGTTAGTTTTTTGTTGTACTCAAGCATTTGAAGGCCCAATGTGCTAGTCCATTTGGCATTAAATTTGTTTTTTTCACAATCAATCAATCAATGCAAGATTTGTAGGGTGCCGCTATACGACACGTCCAGGAGTGCCAACAGTAGTCACGTACCCGCTGTGCAGCAAATGTGTTACTGTTCTGGTTAATGTAAATATTTTATGTCTTCGAGGCCATAGTGATGAGGTTATGTTTACATTGTGTGACAGCTGAATTGTGCCGAGAAATGTTGGTAAGCAGCCAGTAATGGAATCAGATAGAAATTTAATGTTTTTGCCTGCAAATTTGTGTAATAGATCCATAATAGCAACGGGTTCAGTAAAAGCCAGATTTTTCAGAATACGTTGGAATGATGCAAAAGTATTAACTTTGTCGCTGTATGTATATGGCAGACACGCATCCTAGTGACACACGGAATCAGCTTTCTGCCACAGCTGGATCAGATTATTGTGATGGCTGACGGTAAAATCTCGGAGGTCGGCACATACCAGGAGCTTCTTGATCGCAAGGGAGCATTTGCCGACTTCCTGTACTCATATCTGGAGACCGAGGATGCTGGAGATGATGCCGATGATGAAGGTAAATCTTATTTAATTCGTTGAATAGAAGCCATATCTGCAATATAAGCTTGGTCTGTAATGGACTTTATGGAATTCCTGAGTGTCATCATACATGGGTAAGATTTTACAGTCCCACCATTTGCAGTTTTTTTGTCACTTAATAGTAAAGGCTGCTTTTAAGAGAGATGCCACTCGCTACCATCCAGCATTCCATGTCTGTCTTGTGCTACCACCTCCATTTTTCTGAAGCCATATCCGAAGCCGCTATCCACGTTTCTTGCTCCATATTCTTTTTTTCAAGGAGTTTCTGGGTCGCCGTCTTCCTCTGTGGCCTCGATGTGTCCACTTTACTACCTGCTTGGCGGTTCTATCATCTCTTCTCAATAACGCTGTGCAGTCTTTGTTAAAGGCTGTGTGTCTCGCGGAGGTTTTCACTGTAGATTCAGAACTGCCTTTGGTGCTGAGATTCAATCTCAGCATCTGTTGCACAGTAGCATTTTCCCTCATTATCTTACACTGAGCTGTTGGATTGACGATATCAATTTTGTGCCATTTGTTTTGCGCAGATTTGCAACTGAAAGCTGAAATCCTGTCGCACATAGGTTCCATTGCAGATGGCCCTGACAATGTTCGTGGATCCTCAGACAGGTAAGCACAATGATGCTAATACAGCACAGTTTGTATGGTGCCATATATTCATTAAGTAGATTCATACACGGCTTCATCACGAGGCTAGTATAACTTAGACTCATTAAGTGCATAATTAAACAGTGTTATTTTCAGCTGCTGTTAAAATGTAGCTACACTGTCAAACTACCTCATGCTTCTGGATACAGAGTTCTGACTGACTGGTACGAATTTGAATTATTCGAATTCGAGCATTTTCAGAAAACCTGAAATCTGTTGGATTTCCAGCATTGTTTTCATTGAATTCTAATCTGTGATATGACGTACGAACGTATGCAGGCTGCATGCAGGCTGCATTTTACGATCGTATGCAGCCTGCATGCATCCGTAGTGTGACAGCGGCTTTATTGAGTTAATGATGGTAACGTCTGTAGGTTGAACAAGTTGAGGGCGAGGTCCGGTGACAGTGAGTGCAGTGCTGATGGTCCCGGCAGTCCTCGAGGTCCACAGTATCAGAGGTCGGTGTCGGCTTACGAGCGTGGCCAGTCCACCACAGACAGCCAGCCAGGCGAGCAAGGTGCAAGTAACGGCTTGCCATTGACACGGCAGATGTCGGTGAGTGCTGGTAGTCATTTCATCTGTCTGCATGGAAAAGGCTGACACCATAGGTGTAGTGTGATAAGATACAGTTCTCCCACGGGTACTTGAAAGTGGAAATTTTTGTTGCAGTTTTTCAGTGCCCGGAAAGACCTTTAAACGAACTAGTATTGTACGTGATAAGTGGTGGCAGCCTGTGCAGTGCTGCCATTCATCATACTTTGTTAAACAACAACTGCCAAGTATGTAGTATGTGAAAGTTGTGCGAATGATAATTTGCCTCTGCTGGCCCAAACCTCTGGAACAGTCTTCCAGATGACATTAGATCTGCCTCATCGTTGATGGTGAGCCGTAAAATAAATAGTTACTGTCCATCACAGTCTCAGACAAATAGCTGTGCCTTCATGTATATGTAATTAAGTTACACATCATTGTTAGTGGGTAGCCAGCGTGGGTCACTCCTTGATACTCACGATGGATGGTATTCCTACAGAGCTTTGCAATTTTTTTCTGGACCAAATTTACAGGGGAATGTCGTAAGTGCACCCCGAGGCAGAGGAAGAGTCCAATTTTTTGAGGAAATTGGGGATATTTGGACAGTGGGAGAGGTTTTAGTGTGCGTTTTGAGGGCGACTACTAAAAAAAGGTCGTCAACTTTTTGGAGGAAGAAAAGTGCACCCCCAGACAAAATCCTGGCTGTGCCTATGTTAGATCTGCCTCATCGTTGACAGTGTTTCGAAAAAAACTGAAAACACATTTATTTCAGCAGTCATATCTGGACATTATTATGTAGCCTGTTTGTGATTGTTCTTGCCATGGTGGTCCTAGCGGTTATTTACTTTGGCCAGCTTAAAAATTGTCATCAAATGTTAATGTAATATGTGTGTATGTGTGTGGCTGATAGTCACCAAGAGACCACGGAGTACCAAGAACGATGTCGCGTGAAAATTCAGTAAGAAGACGGTCGGGCTCGCAGAGTTCGTTGAAGAAGCAGGCTGAAGAAAAAGAAAAAGAACAGGAGAAACGACGACTGATACAGGAAGAAACGGTGGAACAGGGCAGCGTAAGTGACGTTTCTGATGCCAGATATTTTTCGGTGATAAATTTTTTAAATTGATTAGGAAAAAAACTATGTTGGAGCAGTGTTAGCCTGTTGGTTAAGAGGATTTTCACAAGTCCTCAAGAGGTGGCAGTAGTTTGTTATTTTTTTAGAACTTTTCCAGTGTTTGGAAAGTCGTTGCCAGAAAGTACTTTTTTGACAGTCGCTAAAACATTCCTGTTAATGCAGTGTTAGTGTGCTGAGCGTATTAAGAGTTGTATACGAATATGCGTTATATGAATTCACATCTTACGTTAGATTACTGGAATTAATTCCAGAAAGTCCTTGAAAGTACCTGAATGTGTCCTTATGGCATGTGCTTCTCTTCGTTAACCTGGGCCAGTTTGTTTCTTGCAGTTAGTTTTCTGTGTGTTTTTGTTTCATTTTGTCTTGGTTTTCAGGAGTTTCTAGTGTAGTTGATTGCCCGGAGAGCCTCGTCTCACAAGATGACTTGCTATGTGTTGAGTTAACTCTGCTCAATAAATAACGGATGCTATTATTAATCACCATTTAAGCATCCCGTTGAAATATAAATGCCGCTCATGGAAAGCCCTGGAAAATTTGTTGAATTTCGAAGTCTGGAAAGTGAATTGATGGTAGTCCCGTACTAGTCCGTCTGAGGTTATCCCAGTGTCTAGGCTGTATTACTTTATGCCAGGCCCGCATTTACCTTCCCAGCCATAGGCATCACTGCCTTTAAGTCCATGCCAAACGTGGGGGATGCTATTTAATAACTTCATTCCGTTCAGATTTGTAATATTAACACTGTGGTTTTCTTGTAGGTGAAACCTAAGATATTTCTGACATACATGAAAGCAGTAGGACCGGTCGTCACCGTGTGCATCGTCGTCTTTTACATCATGAGCCACACGTGTTCGGTGTCGGCCAATTTCTGGCTGAGTGCTTGGAGTAACGATGCCGATAATGCTACTGTCTTTCTGGCACAGCGTGACATGCGCCTGGGAGTCTACACAGCTCTCGGCTTGGCGCAAGGTTCGTTTGTGATCATACAGTTCTCCCTGTGTCAGAGTGGTACAGTGGTAACATGGCGGACTGTGATGTGAGAGTTTCCGTGAGTGAATCCCACCGTGGACAGTTCGGTGTTATTGTGAATCAGTCATTCAACAAGTCCATTTGTCAGTTCCTCTTACACAGTCTTCACGCAGGCACTCACAATGATAATTTTTCAGTCCTCGTGTGAATTGTTCTGGAGTTATGTCTCGGTGGGTCGTGGCTTGAAACTGCCATGATATACAGCAGCTTGCCCATACTGCAGTGTGTAAGTCGGCTCAGCCATGGGATGGTACGAGGGGCGCTCAAAAAGTTCGTAGACTGACAC
>Ga0209562_1000993_pt1 | contig 10473 bp, 7 predicted proteins | sample WorMetvacBELIZE2_FD_187399 | JGI IMG/M metagenome (GOLD analysis project Ga0209562, IMG submission 187399) | Marine gutless worms symbiont microbial communities from Max Planck institute for Marine Microbiology, Germany - Olavius vacuus BELIZE.2... | ecosystem: Host-associated > Annelida >...
CCCCAAAAGTGATTATTCTCGTTTGCACCTTCTCAGATTATGCATGACATCTAAGGCAAGTGTACCAGTTTTACCATTGCAGGAGGCTGTCTGAGTATACGCATAAGTGTACTTGTCTTTCTTTCCCAGAAATTTTCTGCTTACAAAGCAAGGTAGCGAGTTTGTCTGCGGTTTATCTGCGACACACGCGAACACGGGCCGTGAACGGGCTTTAGCGGTAGGAGCAAGAGTATATAACGCAATGACATTGACTCAGCTTGTGATTGTTCAGCCTGCTGAGGGTTAAACGAGCACCTGTTAGTAAACAGCGTGACGTGTTTTGTAAGAATTTGCGATTCGCTATTAATCGTAGCAGAAAATCAGTTTTTTTCCACACATTTGCTATAATTTCGATAATGGCGATATTTGCTAGCAAGCTTGAGAATACGTTTGTACAAAAAATAACTAGTTGCTAGGGGCCTATAGGTGCAATAAAGATCTACTAAATCTAGCTATAAGCACACACTTTTAACATACAGGTATGACATTATGATAATTTCCTGTCACCACTAGATCAATAACGATATTATTTTGAATGCTAGGTTTATTCAGTCATGTGCTGCTTTAATCCAGACAAGATGATGGCGGTGAAGCCGCATCAGATGCTGATGCTGCTGCTGCTGCTGCTGTTTGTCGCCAATCTTCCACCGTGCTCGTCCGAGTTTTTTGTCGATCAACCACGCATTTTAAATCTGCTCCGAGAAGCACGTCGTGACGCCCACTCGGGCCAGCCCGGCGGATGGCGCAAGATCGACACCAAGAAGCCGTTTGTCAAGGAGTTGGTCGACAGAGCCGCGAAACAAGCCGATGTTACATCATTGAGCATCTTTCACGCTTTCTACAAGGTATGCTAGATACCTGCATTTTTTGACAAACACCAGCATGGGTGTTGAACAGAATTTAGACAGTACAAGTAGCTCAGCTATCGCATAGAGACCGCGCTGCAGGGTGGGCTAGTATATGGCCAAAAGTGGAAGACTGTAACTGGGAGACAATATTTTACGGACATTATAGGTCTGTCTTCAACGTGCACTATGACGTAATTGGCCACAATCTTTGCCCCTCCCCCACTCACAAAATCCTGCCTACGGGCCTGCAATGGACTGTATTAGTTTAACTGATTATGCAGAACTGAATGCTGTTTTATTGCAGGTATCAGATGAGCACACACGTCTGTTGTTCAAAGCTTGGTCCAACAAGTGTATTTCACAGGTAAGTAGCATATCGTTCGTGTACATTTTCAACACACGTTGAAACGCGTATACACTAGCCTACATTAACACTCGACGGCACTCCTGCAGGAGTACGCGGTTTATTGGACCACCCAGATTGTATTTCACAGCTGTCATTTGTGCACCGTTCGAAAAGAAATTAAATGGTTTTATATTTATAATGTCCTCAGCAGTTATGCATCGCTCCTACCGTAATTTTAAGTAAATCCGCCATGAGACCGAACAGAACATTTACAGACTATTCGCTGATACTGCTATGACAGTGCAATACTGGCCAGGGTCGATAGCAAGCATCAGTCGCCTAACCGTAAATTCTGCCAGCCAGCAACAAGTTGCTTCAGAGTTCCTCACTCCGAAGTCGGTTAAGTAGTACGTGGCGGTCCGCAAATTACGCCACTGTCCCACATTTTGTTTACCGCGTCGATTTCTCGGCCCCACTTGATTGACCCGTTCCACAAGAGTTATGGCACTGTCTAGTATTTTTGATTGGGAGTGTTTGCACGAAACATTTGTCCAGGACCCTTACCAGCGACAACAGTGGTCTCTCCTGAACCGTTTTTGCACCGGACAAGGTCACTGCGGTGCCTGTAAGAAGAAATGGAAACTTTCAATGTTCCTGTGGTGAGCCCCAAACGATGTCACACATTGTCGAATCCTGCCCACAGACAAGACTACACGGTGGCTTGTCTAAACTACACTCTGCAGACGATGATGCCGTTCAAACCGTTGCCTGGCTGACCAGCTATGGCTCCTAAATGCATACGACAACAACAACAACCAGTGGTCTTTTTGCTTTACGACTTTACGACTTCAATGTATATAGCAACTGCCCCAAGAGTGCACGTGATGTTGCGCTCGGCTGTCATGCAGGTATCTACATGCTACACGCTCCATACGGTATTGCTGTGGCTGCCGTCAACTATTATACTCTTACACACGTAAATCGTCCTCAGCGGGGCATACCGTCATTTGATGTTGTTCACCTTACCGTGAACAAACAGGTTAACAGTCGCACAGTACATCAACAACTGACCTTGTGTTACGACGCTTGGATAGGCCTACATGCGCCATCATGGGCGTCGTTCAGCTGTGTAATGTTAAAACGACTATAGCATGCACGGAAGGGCAGAAAAGAGCGCGGTTTTACTGGCAACACTGTATACTACACAATATGAACAAAAAGCTCAATTAGCTGTCGCAGAGAGACCGTGCGACTGCTCCGTGGGTCAATTTTGGCCAAATGTACTGCAAGATCAAAATAAGCGCTATCATGACGTTCAAGATCATTCAAGGTCACCGATGTTGGTACCAATCGAAAGAGAGTATGCGAGTTATTAGTGATTAATACTAGCTGACATCTTATATCGTATACCGTTTCGAAGTTATCACAAATTATTGTTCAAATTTCTGACACTTTGCGTTTTTGAGCCCATTTGGGCGGAGGGGGAGGTTAGGAGCAACGTACACTGTTCATCTTAGGCTTATAAAGCTAGTAGTGGACTTCCTATTCGTGTTAACTGAACTTTTTTCGATATGTGTTTATACGGCTGAGGCACTACAAGCAAATATCGATTGAAAATCAGCGTTTTGATACTCGAACGCGGACAGTTTGGCCCAAAATTTTAGATGCACTTGGTCGTCCCCCACTAACCATTCTTCATGTCGGAAAACTAGGATAAACGTTCTTTCATAATAAAATTATGGTAATGTGGACGTCTCCCGCGAACCATTTTTGCACACGGATAAATAGGCCAGTGAATGCCAATTGCAACTTTGTCGCTGACGATTTTCACAGAAAGAAACTTTGTAGCAGACTTTGTTCAAGTAAGTGTAATTTTAGACGAAAAAAAACCGTTTTGCGTTTTTGAATCCTCTCTTTTGGGGCTTAGTGGCAATATACGATGTTTATCTTAGGCTACTTGAAAAGCGCGTTCGTATCGACTTCCTATTAGTGTTAATGGAACTTTTTCTCGCTATAGGTGCTACGGCTGATGCGATACAAGCGAATTCGATTGAAAATCAGCGTTTTGGCTCAAACGGGGTCAGTTCGACCCAAAATTTTAGTGTCAGTAAACTAGGATAAACGTTCTTTCATATGGTTTAAGAATGTGGGCACAAGTTTATTTCGTTTTGTCAGAGTGCACGCGTAAGCGTTTGAATGACAGACGGACAGACAGACGGAAGGACAGACTGACGGACGGACAGCAAATCCTGCGCAATACCGCGCGTTGCATTACATGCAGTCGCATGGTAAAAAGCTGACATTGGTATACGTAACAACATCTAAACTACCTAAAAATTTTCTAGTGATTGGAGTCCACGTACCGTATATGCCTGTGACACTCCATATTTAAAGCGTGTTATCTAATACGTGTATTAGTAGTACATGTCGCCTGCACGTAGACTATCCGGACACATGTGCGACATCACTTGTATATCGTTCATGTTTTCAATAAATTCGTGATTCCAGTCGCAGGTGTTTTTTCAACTTTACACTCGTTCCTCTAGGCATGACGATCGATCAGTTTCACTGCCAAATCTGCAGACTAGTTTATACATTGAAGATCCGTTAGCGAGTAGATTTTGAGTATGTAACTATGTCGTTGTGTGGTGACAATGTATACAGCTGATGCATTGCGTGGTCGTCTCGGAAGGTCCTCGCCAGCTTGACGTGGACTGCTATCGCGTCTGTAAGTTAATTACATGTTTGAAGAGCACTTTCGTTAAAATACGCTATAGCCTAATTAATGCCACTTCACTCGCTTCGTCATCAGAGCCCGTTGTTAATTGTTTTTTACCAGTCAAGTCGCCTGACGACAGTCGAATGCCTGTCTCTTTTGATGCTGTGCTTTTTTCGTCTATACTCTATGTTCTAACTCGCTGGGCGACCACCGCCAAAAGTAGGCCTACACCACCAAAAGTCGGGACAAAGGCTGAACGTTGAAAATTAACCCAGACAGCTGATCGATCTAAATTTTACAGAGGGGGGTTAAAAAGTCCACGACTTTAACGTGATTTTTGAATCCCCGTCGCTGTTGTATCGCCGTTGTTTCGAATTGCGGCAGTTTATCTGAAATCTAAACAAATTGTAATGAATCGATGATTCTCGATGCCTGGCTATTCGAGTGTGCCTATGCCAGGAGTCGCGTCTGATAGATGTTTACTGAAGGCGCGCCGTATACATGGACTTGCTTATTTACTTTTTTGCTTTCAAATTTGGTACGGTGTGATACAGTCAACTCTGAGAACCACTGTCAAGAAATTTGCATTTTGCAACTGTCATAATTATGAACATGGCGAAAGAGCGGGACGTTAGAAAGTGAGACTAAATACGAAATCTAAAATGTCTGACGCTGTCATCGCCACGGGCGGCTTCATGGCACAATACAGCTTTAGGCTAATTGTCACAATGTCTAGTTTTGGCTCCGCCATCAATAATCGCGGCGGAGGGACTATGTTTCCGTCCATTCGTTGTCCATTGTCTATTAACACCGCGATTTCTCTTTACTTAGTCGAAGTGTTTCACTGCAACTTGTCACATTATGTGAGTGGACATTGCTGTAAAGGTTTTCAAGGTCAGAGAGGTCAAAGGTCAAGATTATGACCAGACCAGTTAACCTATAATGGCACAGGCAAACATTTCGACGGTGTGGGTCGAGGCTCAATATTGTTAATTTTTAATTATCTGTTCGTTGTAATGACGTAGACTTAAGAAAGAATAGTTAAGATACCGGTTGTTGTTAAGCATTTTAAAACTGGTTGCACAAACGTCGCTCAAGTTAAACGTTAAGTAACGCAAGTTGCTCTTAATGCTGCTCTGAACTGATCCTTTTGCAACCTACTGGACGCATAAAATGGAACAACAAAGATTTAGAAAGCATGTGTAAATTCACAGTGACTAGTCTTTATGGGAATTATAATCGCCAAACTCTATTTTATTTTGATGAATATGACCACAACTCTGTGGAACTATTGAGGCTGCGAATAAATACAACTCGAAAATTTGGAGTGACGCTGAATGGCAACTGGCGTAATTGTGTGGACTAACAGCTCATCTCTTTATTACGCAAATCAGGGAAAGATGTTTAATTACTTTTCATGTTGAAATGTCACAATAAAAGTCACCATACATCATCATCATCAGCAGCAGCAGCAGCAGCAATAGCAGCAGCAGCAGCTAGTAACAATGAACAATAATTTTGAAATCGAAAACTAACGACAGTGATGGGCACTAGTTAAAAACTAGAAAAGTTGCAACTAAAAGTTCAACTAATTTTTTTAGTTACAGGAATAGTTTAACTACTTTTTTATCAACTAGTTCAGTCAATAGTTTAACTACTTTATAGTTAGTTACTAACTAAAAGTTTAACTACTTTTTAAACAACTATTAAACAAATATTAGTTACCGAATATGCTGTTCCTTACTTCGAATTCAATTCACATCATTCACACAAATTAAGCCATCGCAGTCATTCATCCGGCGGTGGCGAATGTCTTAATCATGAGGTCATGAATTACACTCCTGCTAGTGAGACTTTTCAGTGCATGTCGTATGCATGCATGACAAAACGCTTGACATGCACAATATATTCTTGAGATCCATTGACCATTCTCAAGTATTGAAGCATGACGTTGACATTCCTCATAATTTAGGAGCTGATCAGGCCGTTGGTGGCGGTAGACAGTAGAAGCGTTAAATTATACAGACTGGCTGTATTGAGTTGTTCACTGTGACTGTTGTCCTTTCTGAACTGGCACTACTGTTTAACAGTAATACACTGCTTCGGTGTCTTTTGAAAGGCTGCATGGGTCAGCGCTTCTGTGATGCTGTTGTTTGGATTGCAGAACTTGTGCATGTAAAAAAAAGTTGGAAATTAGTTGAAATTAGTTTAACTACTTTATTTTAGTTTATTTAGTTGAGGGAATTTTTGAAAATAGTTTATCTAAAATTTTAACTAAAAAATTTTAGTTGAAAAATAGTTTAGTTTAACTACTTTTTTTGCAACTAGTGCCCATGACTGACTAACGATCAGTTTATGCAAGTATCTTTTGCATATGTTGGAGATTACAACCTACAAACAGCGCCCACAGATATGACGCGAAGCTTAGCTACCGCAGAGACAGTGCGTGTCGGCGGTTACGCCGCTTTTTCGTTTTCGACAGTTGTCACCTCTCTCGCACTTGTTCAAGGTAAATCCTAAACTCAGCATTACGAAATTTGGCATCACGAAACTAGAATCATCACTATACCGTACAGTGTGAAAAGTATTTTGATATATTGGACCGTTTAGACATGGATCACCAAAGGACAAAGGGACAGAATGTGTGTAACAACGTTAGTCGTCCGCGTAAGATCGTCACTCACTATACGGTGAGGTCTAAAATATATTAAAAACTAAAAAAATCAAATTCTACATTCTCTTACAAGAATAAACTGCGTCTGCGGTAAAGACCGCGTGTTGACCGTTCCCAGGTGTCAGCTTGTCCAGGGCCCGCTACGGTGCACGCAACGCTAGTGTGCAGACTGCCACGCTGCAGTGTTTAGCGTCACCCTAGCCGGCCGCTTCCGTCGCAGAGGTGTCGGGCTGGAATACGAAAACGGCTGTATTTTTTTATCTTAGCTCGGATTTCCAATGCTCGCTCGCGAACTAAGATCATTCTATGGTGTTAAAGTTTAAAGTCGATCGGGCTTGTTTCCAGAGAGCAGAAGCGAGCACAAATTTCGATGTGGAAGTGGAATAATGATAACAAACAGAAGAAAGAATAGAGCATCCACAGAAACAATAAAATAAAATAAAAATTAAAAACAGAGATTAATATTACAGTTAAGTGCTTACTGAGTCGTTAACTTGCGCAACTATATTATACAGGGTGGGCCAAAAACCGGACCATTTTTTTGATGTGCATAACTCTTTTATATAATGACATATATTTATAGGAAGGCATTCTATATATCAAAATGTTCAGCTCTTTATCATGGGTAAGAATGATATTCTGAATGTCACCTCATTTAAATATTTTTTGCATAAGGTAAGAGAAACGATACTATAGACACTGAAAATACAAATTAATTTAAGCATGACGTCCAATTATTACACACAGTTGCCTGAAAATTGACAGTCATTGTTGACTGGACATCAGTAGGTCAACAGCAATTTAACATGTCTTCTGTGTACCCTAAACACCACCGCCGCTCCTTTTAGCAGTTGGTCAGGCACCCCTGACTTATCGCACCCAGCAGAACGCGTGTCAGACGATCAACGTCTCGGAAGTTCTGACGGCATAATTTTTGTTGCAAAGCTCTCCAGAGTAAAGAATTGATCTGATTGAGGTCCTAACTACTCGGTGGCAAGTTTTTCTTGCTTCAGTGAACTTCAGTGCACAGGAAACAGGCGACACGTGTACTGTGAATTGTCGTTTTAATCACAGTATCGTTTCACTGCACTTGTGCAAAGAATATCTAACTGCAGTAAAATTTAAAAACGCTGTTTTTACTCTAGATTAAGTACTGAACGTTTTGATATATAGATTACTTCGCTCTAATCAATCCCATACGTTGGAGAACGCGTGAAATCGTCGTAACGTGAACGGTGAATAACTCGTGGCAGTCGTGGGTCGTCATTTTAGTGAAGTACGGTTTTATCAGATTGTTGCAAAGAATATTTAACTGTGACAAAATGCAAGACATCGGTATTAATTCAGTTAAAGTACTGAACAGTTTGGTATATATAGATCACCTTTCTGCGGCATCATATACGCGAGTTACAAACTGTCAAAAATGGTCAGATTTTTCATGGCTTAAATTAATTGGTATTTTCGGCGCAATATCGTTTCTCCAAACTTATGCAAAAATATTTAAATATGGCGACATTCTGAACATCAGTTTTACTCCTGATAAAGACCTTAATATATTGATGTTATATAGATCGCCTTCCTACCTCATCATATACAGGAGTCATACACTTTAAAAATTGTCCGTTTTTTTGGCCCACCCTGTAGTTATACAATAAACAAGTGAATAAGTATAAATATTCTGTGTGCAGATCAGGTGGAAGGAAAGATCAAGCCAGGTAGACAAATTTATGTGTCACCAGACTCTTACGTTCCGAAAGTGATCCATTCTCCAGGTGTAGACTTCCAGAAGGACTTCATGTTTATGCCGTGTCTGGCAATGGACAGAGTTCCTAAAGACCTCCAGCCCCGCTGTGTGTCGATCATTGATCCTAATACGCCTGAAGTTGTCATCATAGACAATGGCCAGTACGTGGAAGGCGATGTCGACTACAGTCCTCAAAACCCGGAAACGTTCGACATGGACGCATCCTACGTGTGGTCGAACGGTTACTTCCCAGGATATTACAAGTTCGAGTCGGTCGGCACGCCGGGCAAGTTTCAGCGGCTGATGAGTGATGGGACGATTGCAATGGCTTTGTTTGAGGACACGGATGAGTTTCGTAATGCGGCAAGCTTTGACGTGCCCACACACGGCACACGACGTACGTATGCTCACAGTTTCTTTTTCCAGATCGTATGATTTTACTTTAACCTGAGTGGTTATTTCCCGTGTAAACGGCAATGCCTAAAGTCAAACATCAAAGTTTCCACAAATTACAATGCTCGAGGCGCAAAATGTGTCAGAACTGACAAAACCATAGCGCGGCGCGGTGTCAAACATAGCGACAATAATACATTAATTAATGCGGTATCTTGTACTGAAAATGTTCAATGTAAGGTCAAGATTAACAAGGTTGACATACGGCCGACTTTCCGTCAATGCTTGAGAATAAGACAGGCACATTCGTTGTCACTATTCCTCGTAGCAAATGTCATCTGAATGTTCTGAATGTCAGGAGGTTAAAAGTCAAGGTCACAATACCTCCCAGTCTCGTACGCCGTGACCGACGTATAGAGATCGTATACCATCTTCAAACTGAATAAAGACGTTGCTCGCGCGAACACACACTGTTAAACGCTGAAAGATTACATTTGGGAGATCGACATTGATGTCTCTTTGTTTGTTAGCTCTGTTCTGTAGCTCTACAAAGAAAAAATTCAAATTTCGTAAAAAGCTTTTATCACACATAATTTAAAAGGCCAAGAGGTCAAATCTCATGGTCGCGAAGATTCTAGCTGTTAAAACTTCATCACATGCAAAACCGAGGCACGCATTCTTTATTCTTCAAACTCGGCGGAAATGTCCGTCCATATACGTCGAGAACATGAACGGTGAATAGGTCAAAAGTCAAGGCCTTGAGTGACTGTTCAAACTTACCCATGATACCTAGAACCGCATGTGACAACTGTCTAAGCTATAAACCAAGGGCGGAGCTAGGGAGTTAGGTTGTGTTTAACTTCCTCGAGTTGAAGCTGTACAGTTGAACGTAAAGGTGTAGTACACGTAACCGGAAATAAATGTTGAAAACAACGCACACATTCACTTACTTATTATATTAACAGCGTCTTGGTAACGATGGCAACAAAGCCTCATTTTTCGACTTTTTTTTACGACTTTCATAACTGCAAAAGTGCTGTTTTCTATTTTTTACGAAGTAGTATGAGCACACATCTAAGAAATGATATGGAGTTTCAGTCCAATATACACTGCCACGTTTCTTGAAGTCCATGTGGTATTGGTAGAAGTGGTTTCTCAACAATGATAAGAGTTAGTAGCATGTACGAATGATCATTTTACAGACAACTATGCGTGCTCGTCTTGCAAAGAAATCCGCGAGTTGGACAGCAACGCGGCCAGTGGAGAGTATTCCATGAAGACTTCGAGTGGAAAAACTCTGGAAAACGTTAGTGCTTGTATAGCTACGCCAATTATTCGTTTCGGTTACATCGAGTAATAAAATAATAATAATAATATTGCCTTTCAATCAAAGGCAGATCGAGAACCAGCGATGAGGATACACAGACGCCTTTAATTGCTCCTGTGACCTTGACCTAGACCATATGACCTTGATATAGGAATTCGACCTGATTATTCTGAAGATGTATCTGCATTGCTGCAGAAGTGAACTGCCTGTGGTTTGTAATGAAAGCATACACATTTCTACCCCGACATCGTTTCGCTGACATCACACCGACAAACCAGAAGCGGCCTGCGATCAGCAGACTCCACGAACTACACTACACCACGTCTACGTACTAAATTTGGCGAGCGTGCGTTTTCCTACGCAGGACCAGCAGCCTGGAACTC
>Ga0209562_1000994_pt1 | contig 10470 bp, 10 predicted proteins | sample WorMetvacBELIZE2_FD_187399 | JGI IMG/M metagenome (GOLD analysis project Ga0209562, IMG submission 187399) | Marine gutless worms symbiont microbial communities from Max Planck institute for Marine Microbiology, Germany - Olavius vacuus BELIZE.2... | ecosystem: Host-associated > Annelida >...
ATATTTAATAGCTCTAACATAGTTAATTTGCCATTTAAAATCATTCACGACCTATCGTGTCACCCTATATATGGACAGAGATCTACAGCAGATAGCTGACTATGGAAATGACAGATGTTCCAAACCATTAAAATCATCAACACACAGTTGTTTCTCACGACTCCCACTTTGGGCTATGCAAGTGCCCTGTATATTGGCTATAAAAACCGACATGACGATATTGACTGACATAACAAACTATCAATGAGACATAACTGACAGCGCAGTGAACTCATACCTGGCATATGACTCTCCTGAAAGTTGTTATGAGCCTGTACCAGCACTGGAACGATGATCTGAATGCACTCGTTCTGGAATGTCAGGATCATCTCACGCAGCAGATCTGTAAGTAATTACATGTTAACCTGTAAACAATCACTCGTTATGAGGTCAGCACAGGTAAGCACACAGATATGTACAAATTTACTAGATGCTGTACCGCCTATTCGAGTCGTATATTCATCATACCTCCAAAAATGGCGACAAGTTCTGTAATTTCTGTTAAACTGTGTTTATGGACGGTCTGTGGTTGTAAGTACATAGCGAATGAGTCGTATCGTAGTAAAACAAACTAATTCTAATTGGGAAACGTTCAATATGTTTAATATTATCAAAACTCCTCGGAACTATTTTACACGCGAATTACTACACCACAGTAATGTGGCATTTCACTGCATCGTAAGTCATTGGCGGCCATATTGGGAGGTATGTTGTTCGGGGAAGTATTCTGCTGGCCCAGTACTGCCCCTGTGGGTAAGCACACAGACTTCCACATCCCAGTTGATGTATAACACATCCTTCTGGAGACGAGTATTTTCAGAATCAAATATCTCCGCCTGTGACTGCAATGCAGCCAATAAATCATCACACACATACCTCTGAACTAGTGCTTTCAACATTTGTTTACCCTTTTGTCACCAGATTTTTCAGGCTAAATGGTTATCAAACTGTGGTGCTGTACATTAATGTGAACTAAAGATGCTGACAAAATAGTAATTGGCCTATTACTGTGTTCTGGTAACCTACAGGCTGCAGCTCTAGTAAGCAGCCTGAGCCAGCTGCATACATTAACTAACACTGTAATAACTGCTAAGGAATTCCTTCACCTTTAAATAAAATTCAATCCAGTGTATTTAGTTATTCAGCAAGTTAGATTACGCCATTCAACAGCTTTGATGGCTACACTTTTTCATCTTCTGTCTTCAGCCAGTATCTTCAATTCTTCACAGCTTTCACCGTCTATCAGGTCATCGAGCAAATGAATTCTCCTTTTCCTTCATGACTTCTGCCTCCCACCGAATCCAAAACTGTCAACGAGTGACCACCTCCAATACCACAAATTACATCCAATCCATCTCCTTTTCCTGTTTACACTTGCAGCAGTCGTAACACAATGGAGCGAGAGAACGTCAGCAACAAACAACCGCAGTGCATACCGAACGTAGCACAGCGAATGTCTGGTGGCGTGAACGCATTCAGTAATGTCAGAAGTTTCCGTGCCAACTCGGACTTCTCTTTCCAAGAAGTCAAGTGAGGCTTCACTTCCGCAGCTGCAACGACATAGCCAGCAACAAGCTAGACAATTATCGCCAAGAGAAACACTGTTGTCAAATTAACGTGCTATTCAGAGCAAAAAATCCTCTGCAAAGACAGTTTACAGTTTACACAGAGCAAAAAAACGTCTCAGGGACGTTAATGTTAAGAGTACAGAAAGTGGGAGTCGACAAAGTAATTTGCCACTGCTATGCATTATCGTCAGTCCATAACTTCTTTGTCCTGCAACTAATCTTCTTCCATTGACAAATCCTTGTATAATATCCTCCTTCAGACAACTGTAATTTCTCACAACATTCCCACAATAACCTATCTTGCATCTCTGTATGCTTTGCAACAGCTGTCTTTTCTCGTTTTGTTCACACGGCACAAATACAACAGAAGATGACAAAACGACTATCCTTAATAACATCAATGAAAATTAGATTCTCGGCACTTTCAAAAATGTTCTTCATTCCAGGGTAATCTACAAGTATGAATAACAATCTACCGTACGCATGTGAGCATCACTTACACTTCTTGTCAGTGATGCATTTGCGTGCTGTCTCAAGAATCTGTGTCAACAGCGTCAGGAGTATGATGATGTCTTCAGTGACATGGCACGCTGTTGCCTCATGGTGCATCAAGTGTAGCATGTTGAACGCCTGAAAAGATGTCACTTCCGGCTATAATTATTATGTTTTATACCCCTGGGTGTATACTACTGTATAGATCCGAAGGGTCAAAAGAAGAAATGTTAAAAACCAAAGTTGTAATGACTACTGTTAGTGTACTGGTCCGGAATGTCTTCAGTCACAAAGGTCATATAACAAAACAGAGATGACGTTGATCTTTGACCCTATGACCTTGAAGATATCATCAGTGTCATTCAGACCCGGCAGTGAGTAATTGTGAGCTAAATTTTGATAAAATACGTCCGTGCATTCCACACTCAAGCATGCACATAAACAACCAAACCATAATCACAGGCTAAAACGCCTCAAATACGTTATTCCGTAATTACTTTATTCAATTTACTCACATATTATTTTAACAGCGTCTGCACATGACATCATCAAGGCATCACTTTTATGTCACAAAGTTATAACTCTCAACAGTCTTTTTCCATTTCACCGCGGCGCCCTGTGTCTGAACGTTAAGGGCGCCGACTAGAAATATTCTTACTTTCTTGCTTACTCACATTTAACGTGATGTAGGTAATTTTACTATGAATGCAGGCAACATTTATTTGTGCACAAAAAGATACGAAACGTATAAAAATCGGTTAAGTTAAGATTGGCCAGAGTTACAGTTAAATATAAAGAGGCGCATTTTATAATGGCCCACGGCGTGTAATACTGTCAAACTGGCAATGCTAACCTCAGTAAGCATCTGCAATCCACTGTGCTGCAGAACAAACAACCGGTCTTCATGACTCCCAACTAGAATCTTCATTGCTCTGTACCACAGCAAATACACTATTTATTACGACTAATTATTAGACTAAAATCGTGGACTCGTTGCACACTTAGAACTGTTCTATATTCATCAGACAAACTCTGATGTCCGAGGACGCAATTCGCTATTTTCAAAACCGTATGAAGACATACTAGTTTTCACACCCATATAACATAACCGCTTCACAAAGTACGAGTACTGACCGTTAATGGTGCCCCTGTAGTGACTCTCGCCATGTTGCAATGACACTTACATTAGCATGATGGTTACTTTTACTTATGTACATTAGCGGCTACCATCAGCCACAGTGAAACAGAGCAGTGAACATACGTGACTAGAGTCTGCCAGTGGTTCCTGGCGTCAAGTATCTGTAGATAGAGCAGAATAGTGCTGCGGCGGAAATGACCGATTGCCTTCAACTCATCCTCGGTTGTCTCAGGATACGTCGCGACCATCAGCTGCATCAGTCGAAACAGCTCATCCACTGCCTACAACACAGTCAGCAATGATCCCTCAGTAAGTAAGTAAGTAAATGATATGTAATAAATCTGTGTCTGAAATGATGGTGTCACTTGTCAGGCACAACAAGGCTGGCTGCAGTCACGTGTAGAGCGACATGCAGTGATGGTACAGAAGTGACGCGCTGTGGCAGACTGTTCTCAATGCACCAATATTGACATATTGTGTAAACACGAATTACAAGTCTGGGCGATCAATCATTCACTGTTGCTGGACCGTGTCTCTGGAACAGCTTGCCTCTCCATCTGCATGATTCTTAACTTACGGTCTTGGAGTTCCGCTGGTTGCTAAGACGCACCTGTTTTGCTGAGGACCGCGAAGATTAGTGTCTGTTGCTTTCACATCACCTTATATGATTACTAGGGCTGGTAATGATTAAAATTATTTTAATAATTAACTTTTCATCAATTAACGATTAATTAATAATAAATTTTAGTTTAAAAAATAAAAACACATGTATCGGATGTGCTGTCATGTGCACGTTGCAAGTGGTAAATTGACAAAGTGTTAGATTCGTGATATGCGAAGGCTTTATGACAAGTCATACAATAAACGTTTTCAACAGACAAAACACTACCGTTTTCACTCAGCTTGAAACCAAAATAATCACTCAAACGGCCTGAAATGGCCTTATGTTTAGCTCTGCTATCATCATTTGACTTCACTTTCGCCGTCCTTTTTTACATTATTATGGAAAACAGTGTCAGGTGAAATAAAGTAAAAGAATAAGCAAGTAATGCAACACTGCTGATTAATCTTTAAAAACAATTTTAATCGTTAAAAAGTTTTTAACGATTAATCGGTAAATTAATCGTTAAAATCCGCAGCTCTAATGATTACATTACTTAACAGGATCATCATCATTGTCATCATCATCATAATCATGATGGCATACTAGTCATCACCATCATCTTCAGCACCTCTGAAGCTTCTTGTACAGCACTCTACAGATGTGATCATTATTGTTACTATCGTTACTATTAATTATAATTAATTATTATCATTACTACGTACAGCAGTGTACTGTGTGGGGTGAGTGGTGATGTCTTTGAACGCCAAGTGCATGTGTGATGCTGCGCCAGCTGTCTAACACAACTACAACTATGGCTATCACTACTACTACTACTACTGCTACCACTGTCACGGTCGAGTGACTCTGGGGGTGTGGCCGCTGGGCAGTAGAGGTCGAACAGTCGCGCCTGCTGTGGCAGATAATGACAGACGATTGAACTGTGAACTCGTCGACGAGCATCAACACGTTTATATTAAATAAAAGCGCTATTTTCGTTAATAAAAAAAGGTATGCATGCTGAGTCCACGCTGTGGTTCTGACAACCACTACTATACGTACCTCAGTGTACTACTACCACTACCACTACCACTACCACTACCACTACCACTACCACTACCACTACCACTACCACTACTACTACTACCACCACTACTATACGTACCGCAGTGTACTGTGTGGGGTGAGTGGTGATGTTCTTGAACGCCCAGTGCATGTTCTGGTGCTGTGCCAGCTGCCTGGTGAACGCCTGTGATTGCTGACAACACATTCTCAAGATGCCGTAGTACGCTGGTAACATGGTGCGGTTCACCAGTAGGACCTCCTGGTCATCGTGATCCGCCCTGACACCACACGTAACATTAACATCGTCACCATCGTCTATTCACTACATTGATAAATATCAACTGATCATTACCAGTCAAAAGAGATAAAATACTCCAATTAATTTTTACCCACCTATAATGAGGTTGCAGTGTGACTGTTAGATGGTGTGGTGGCACTATTGGTACAGCGTTGGAATTTGCAATTGAAAAGTCCTGGGTTTAATTTCCGGCCGGCAGTAGACCTTTGTTGATGGCACATTTGTGTGACTGAGGGAGCCGTGAATACTGACTACTTGCTTTTAGGTGCCACGTATAAACATAAAAACTTTCTTGCTTACTTACTTACTTACTTACTTGGGCAAGTTATTAGCATATGTATGTCTCTGTCACCAAGCCGTATGACTTAGTACTAACCAAGGGTGGTGATGCCCTGCTGTATGGCTTGGAAGGTAACTGTGAGTCTGGCAGAAAGTGAAGACCGCCTACCACTGGGTTCAGGAATAAGTGACCTGCAGACTGACCACCTACAGACTGGGATCAGCTCTGGTCCCATTTAGCTCAGGAAACACTTACAATGTAATAATAAAATATTAATATATTAATACTGAAATAATATATCAATTTTTTTCCGATTTGGAAAACTTTTCAATAATGACGTGGCATGTGACTACATTCGACACGACCCTGATAACCTGTCGGTGTCAATTTACTTTGCTCACAATGTCGTGCATGCGTGGCATCACACTCGACACGTAATTCTTTGACGAGACCTTACATGCAACTGACTGTACAGTAATTTGACAACTAAACTCACCATAGCCAAGAGAATATGCAAACATAAGACACACAGAGATGTAGAGTATGCAAGGATATGACAATACATTGCACAGATGCGCTGTAAAATAAGCCAACGACCGACAACAACTTACAGTATATAATTGAAAGCTATATTCTTTGTAACGACAGGAGAATTGACGATGAGCTTTACGTTTTCTGGACAGTCCTGGCAGACTTGATGCCAGAAGATGAGCAAAGCCTGCAGCAGAATCAACATCCACTCAATAACAATAATTCTTCTTCTTTTGCTGCTCTACAGACACTAAAAATGGCACTGTGTAGTTTTTAATGTCAGCACACCTGACATACGGCCTGACAAGCTGACGATGTCGACAATCTCGGTCATCACTTTGACGACGGGTCATGGGTCGCGGCCCTTAACATAACAGTATTCAAACGTTCTGCCTGTCACTGTGTAGTTTTTTAATGTCGGCACACCAGACACACGGCCTGACAAGATCGACAATGTCGGTCGTCATTTAGATGTTATTTTGTCGGCTGACAATGACAGGTCATCCGTCGCGGCCCTTAATACAACAATATTCCGTCACTGAATGCTGCACGATTACACTTAACTGTTGTTTCTAACACAGATTACTATTACATCTTTTAAACACAAACATGGACTATAGAAGTAAAGACAGATTATGTATCCTGCCTAAACAATGTGAAACTAAAGAACACCAGATTTATAATAACAATGATACTGTAGTTTATATTATTAATAAGTAAATATAAAGCACCTGTTTATTGTGATGGACGGCAATTGGTGGCTCAGAGAGTTTGGGCTGAAAGAGCTGCCAGAGGTCAGAGAAATATTGTGAGAACTACACAGGCACACACACACACACACACACACACACACACACACATCACGTAAAAAATATTAAGAATTATCTACGTAATATGCGATTGTTTTAATCGCGTTAATGTGTGCATTAATAATTGTAATCACACGTTAACACATTAATAATGCACATTTTGTCTGTGTATATATTTCAGGTAGGTGTGAAACAACAACTGTATATGGCCGAGCATGTTGGTGCTGAATGCGGGATTTACCTGCTGGTGCCACTGTAAAGTTTCACCAAATTAAGCTTGACAGTTGACATTAAATAAACATTCATTTGTCAGTTACTGTAACTTCGGCAGTAAAAAATTGCCGTGCTGAGACTGGAACTAACATTGACGATTAAAGAAAGCTTTTGCTGCAAAATCGCACTGCTGTTTTACAGAACTGCATTAAAATTTTATAAAATCGTGATTACTTACTGGACGTGTTTTCAAGCTCTAATAATAACCAATAAATAACACTTTTATGTGTGAAAAGTACAATAATGTGGTCATTACAAATTTTGTAAAAAAAATTATTATTTTATTATCATTTGTTATTGATTATTATCATTATCATTTATTATTATTACTCATTAATATTATAAATTATTTTGTAAAAAATAAGAAACTTATTCACTGTAATGATGCAAAAAGATTTGATATGGCTTTTGAGCAATTTGCTCACAGTTTAATTACTTGTGTGAATTATTTTATTTTTCTATACTTTTTACTGTATTAACTGTTCGGCACTTGACACCAATAACAACACATATATAACATAAAAATAATCGGTGTATTATATGCTACAAAAATGACTACATATTATGGCATACACGAGTGTTCAGTAGTCAACGACACTGTGACGACTGATCAGCATGTCAGTCAGTGAAATCACAACGTTAATGATTATATACAGAACAATGTTCATGCGGATGTCAAGAAATAGTCGGAAAAAAATCTGGAGAAAAAATTTGGATGGTGGGCTTAGTACAGCTGCAGGTGGCAGCACAAATAGAGCTGGATGGAGATAAATGGTCTATGGCCGCTGTAATACACTGGCATAAGTTAAGTAAGACAAGTCAAGTATATTCCATTGAAGTTGATTTTTCATACTTGCAATGCTCTGTTAATAACTTGAATTATAAAACACATTAACATGAACTGATCACTGACCATCAGCTTCTCCGTGCGTGATATCAAGCAGTAATTCATCACCGTGAAATATGGCACCAGCTTCGTCGTTCCATGCACTTGAACGTCTGTCGATCGATTACAAATTACGCAGAATTTAATCAGCGAGTTACAATATAATCAATTAATATGGAATAAATATGAATATCAGGTACATCTCATCTCATGTCGAGCCCGGTTAGTACTGCGACGAGTGACTGTGTCCGGGTTCAATTCCCGGTGCAGGACATTTATCTCAGTATGTAACCAGCCACCCAGCCCAACTCAGCCTGGCCATCCCTTCGTGGGTAGGCACAATGAGTACCAGCCAAAGGGCGGTGATGCCTTGCGGCTGGTGAGTAAAGGCAGGTATGGTCTCTGTGTGGGTGGCAGGTGAAATTGAGTGATCCCCTTGTTACACATGAGGGCTTTAGACAAAGCATAATAAAGCGCTATGTAAATTCACCTTCTGTACTTTTTACGTTTGCTATGTTATGACGATACTAATACCAGGAAAAATTTGCTACTTGGCTATAACAAAATCTAAATAACAGATTCTGAAGTCGACTGTAAAAAAGTTTCTGTAATCAGATCAACAATCTTCTGAACTGAAAGTAAGCTCAAGAGTCTGGCTACTAACCGACGTACTGTCTGGCACGTGAAAGAAGCTTCAACAAATGAGTGTAGATCTTGTGTAATACATCAGTGGCATCATCAGACAGCTACACACACAGTACACAGTACAGCTGAAAACTATCGACAACATCAGCTAACTCATGGGTGAACAAACCTTCTTGTATGGAGGGACACATGAGGTCCATACATCTTGTGTGATTTTCAACCGTAATTCCACCGAGCTGTCAAATGATATGTATTTAAGAGCACCGATATATCTCAACTAGTTAGATATCAGAACTATTAAGTACGTATCATATTCCATTAAATGAAACCCAATGGTACCGATATATAAATGTTTTAGTCAACACTGCAACGTTTGCACGATCACTGAAAACTTACCTGTTCACTACCTACCAGCACGCTTTGCGCGTTAGAGGTGTTATGACGTAATGCACTTTATAAATCAACTTACTTACTTACTTATTTACTTACTTAGCCAATCTTTCACGTCATCAATATTTGGTTGCTGTATTACGTAACATTCCTCGCACACTATAATTGGCTGATCCAGTGACTCTGAATACCACGGTTGTCTCCTTGTGCTTGGCCTGACAATACACGGAAAAATTTCCTTTGCAAGATGAAGTAGCTGCACTGATTAGACGAAGTGGGTGACAGTTACATCAGTGATTTTGCCGTACTTTCATAACACTGCAAGCAAAACATGACACATCTGCATATGTCAGAATCATGTACAGCATCCCCACCAGCCCATTTCCTTTCCAGACACGGTGTACGAGTATAATACTACATCATATTGCCTTTATCATATATTGTCATTATCATCACACAGTGAAACTTGACAAAACACTCACCAGGATCGTTTCTTTGTGTGGACTGACAAGGTTGCGCGACGACCGAAATGATTGACGGAAACTGTTGCTGGGAATGAGTGCAATCAATAGATGAGCCGCGGCTGTAAACATAGCAATGTAAACAGCTAAAATGATGGATGCCACTAGTTTCCGTAAACACATTTAACATATATACAAATATATAAATATAGCTATAATCTCATAAAATATTAAATTTATACAGAATATTAACTCTGTGCAAAATATTAACACATATGAATTTGGCAAGTTCTATACAAATTCTGCATAGTGAAGTCAGTAACAATGTGCAGTGAAGCGATTGGTAAAACTACAAAGACTATTTATATGACTATTCCGCTTGGTTGGTAAAGACATCTGTTATCTTTCGTCTCTCACTAAGTCACAACTGATCGGTGACAGTATGCCTTGACTGGTAAGTAACGTATCTAAAGAGACATAGCAGGAGACTGATGCCACAAACCTATCATCAATTAAAACACTACAAAAATGTGTCATATATAATATTACAAATATGTGACACACCGTTACGGACTCGAACATTGCCGTAACTCATGAGGTACATTTCAACCCAGTAATCAAGATGTTGGAGCGTCCATGACGCGGCCGTCTTGTTGCGAACAACTTGAGTTGACAGCCACTCCAGGCATTGATGAGGACAGGACTCTGCCAACTGTAATATGCACAGGTAGCATTCTGCTGTTAGTTCGGTAATGATAATAATAAAATAATAACAATAACGACAATAATATTATCACATATAAACTACAAATTCACACTAAATGCAACTGTGCTATTTGGTCAAAACTCAAGCACACGGAGCAAGTACTGAGTGAGTGAGTGAGTAGTTTCTTAACGGCACATCAGCACATAATAGGCTATATCAGTGCCTTACAATGGTGTGAATACTGTGATAAAAGTGTGAAAATATAATCAAGGCTATTTAGCTACGATA
>Ga0209562_1000995_pt1 | contig 10469 bp, 7 predicted proteins | sample WorMetvacBELIZE2_FD_187399 | JGI IMG/M metagenome (GOLD analysis project Ga0209562, IMG submission 187399) | Marine gutless worms symbiont microbial communities from Max Planck institute for Marine Microbiology, Germany - Olavius vacuus BELIZE.2... | ecosystem: Host-associated > Annelida >...
GTGTTATCTGCACTTTTGCAGCTCGAATACTATATACGGAAATCAAAAAATAGTGAAAGTTGTATTTCGTACTGTCTGCTAAACTGTTCAATCTCTTGAGTTTATTTTGGTGTTGCAGAACGGATTATTGCTGTTTTCTTGTTTTCAATTTTAAGCGATGCCGTGTAATATGCAGAAAGTCTCGTCGTGGTGAAGTTATAAAATTATAGTTGGTAATTATGTTAAATAACTTGTGAATGAAAAACATGTTTAACTATATTTAAAATAATATTTTTGTTATAATTCTGTTATTGCATATTATGGTAGTTTATTTCAGTTCGCTAGATGGCGACACTCGTATGTATCAGTGAGTGACTGTGTATGTAGGTGAGTGAAGTAGACGTCCGTGGTACAATTCTACGTTCATACACGGACGTCTACTGGCCTTATCACTTGTCATTAGACAGTGAAGGTCACGTGTTGGTCGCTGACTACTACAATGATCACATTCTACTGCTGAACAGTCAACTACAACTACAACGCGTCCTCGTCGACACAAACTCTCAAGTCAAGCTGTGGTGGCCAAAACGATTATGTTACAACGAACTCACATCACAACTCTACGTTGTACACAGCAGTGAGTGGGGTGATGACTCTGACGTCGTCTCAGTATTGAATCTCTTGTGAGTCCGAGTGACTGACTCATCACTTCTCCACTCACACTCACTACACTGATATACAGTTACAGTAATATCACTTGAACATTTACCAACTAGGCCTATCTGATGCTTTTTAACAGTGTTCTGGAACTTCTGTTTAACCAGCGATTAAAAACATCTGTAATGATATTACATCACGTTACGTCGTTAAAAGAGGAATCACAGTTGGTGTTGTGTAAATAATCAGATAATTATTTCTATTTAGACTATATAGGCCTACCTATGCTAATTCTAATTTTAATTAATTAGGCATTTGAGCTAATTCTAATTAATATGTACTAATTAGAAGCTTACCATAACTAGAAATTTTTCACAGTCGTAATGATATTGCATCACATATTTCTGTTATGCCTGCAGCCTGTGTATATGTATTTCCTACTAATTGAAATCAGTCACCTAACAGTGTGTTGTCTCACTGTAGGCTATGTATAGCGGTAAACAAAGTAAAATGTTGGTTGTATCTGAAGAAATAGATGGTCGTTGTTTGTTGGTGACATCACCAGCTGAGATGAACATTTATTCACTTTGTAATATTTTCGTAATGATTCTAACTAGGGTTAGTACGATAGTGACTATCAGACTATCCCTTCGGCCGATTGTTGCACTATCGGATGACTATCGGTCCCGATAGTTTTTCACCGATTGTTGTACCAATAGTGCAACTGGCTGCTGCACTCGGCTGTGACTGATATACGATCTGCTGACATGCATTTGGCCGGCAGAGATGTGGCTGGCACTGTCCAGCATTGTGATCTTGTCCGGCGAGATGATGGGAAGGCATGGGGGGTCACATTAGCAGCAGCTGCAACTGACAGTGCTGTGTCAAGTCAGGCAGTAGTGGCTGTCCAGTACGCAGTGCCCAGGCCAGCGTCTGAATCAGGTTGACCTCTGAACATTGAGACTATTGAGAGTATTACGTTGAGTATGGAACGAACATTCTGATTTATGAACTATTTTCGATAAATATGTTTGTACTATGAACTGTTACGGAGATATGAACAGACATTGTGAAGTAATTTCGACGGCTGTGCTTCTATTTTCTGAATTATTGAACTATAACAGCATGCTTGCTTAAACATAATACAACTTCTGATTAAAGCAGATCATTTAATGAGTTACTTTTTATTAATAATAAATTAATATTCTTTATCGTCCGATGCGATGGCAATGTATTATTGATGTTACTGTTACTTCACTGTGTTTACAAACTGATTCGTGCAGTCAGCTTTGATGTTTTTTGTTCACATTTCATTGCGGCTACGGAGCATTTATTTTACGTCATCTTTTTCTCTGTCCTCAGTTACAGTCACATGTTTGGCACTTGACTTCTTATGTGCTTGAGAAGTTGCTGGCTCACTTGTTGAGTAACTATTCTTATGCATATGACGATGCTATCAGTACTTTTGAGCTACCATACTAGAAATCAAAACAGTTTCACATTCTTTTTAAACCATGTTGCTGTTCATGTTTTAATTATGCCATATAGACAGTGCAGTTTTCTTCCACATGTTTAAAGACAATTTGCATTGTGAGATTCTTACAACTTGTGTTTTGTTGCAGTGGAGTGGATGTTGTTGGGCTGCTTGGAAAACTGGGTGTCGGGCAGAGTTTTCTGGAATCCAAGATAGCTACTGGTGCTGGCACATTTGTCGTGGCTTATGCTGTTCACAAACTCTTTGCACCTGCACGTATGGCAACAACATTGGCTGCTACACCTCTGATTGTACGATATCTACGACGTATAGGTTTCCTAAAGCAGCCAGTGTCTAAAGTATAGGTGTTACATATGGAATATTTTTTCAGTTTTATATAATGACATCACTGTATTTTTAGCTGAATACCAAGGGCCAGTGATGATACAAGCTGTATTAATACTGTAGTGCCAAAGCCTACAAAAACAGAATGGAATCAAATGGTGTACCGGGTATGACGTGTTTGTTTGAATGTTTGCAGTTCATGTTATTCTTGAATAATGACTGAATGTTGCTTGCTATTCAGTTTAGTATACGTGCACGAGTGAAATATGTAATGAGTAAATAAGTCATCGGCTGTCAATCCATATGTTGGTGCTGTTATTTTAATTGTGTACTCACTGCTTTAGCTTGTGTCTAATTAGCTGTGCATTTGTCTGCTAATGCACTTATTGACTACTTTATTTATTGCATCTACAGACATATCATGAGCTGTATTATTATTATTATTGTATCAGTGGCAGACCTAGAATTCTGGAAAGGGGGTTTACTGTGTGCCTCGATCTCGGACTTGTGGCTTTTTTTTGTCAAAAATCATGATTTTGCCTAGCCTACTTTCATCAATAGGCATAGCCAGGGGGTGCAGTGGGTGCACCTGCACTCCAGGGCAGAGAAAAGAAATTTTTAGGCATAAATTTGTAAGTGCATCCCTAAGCAGAGCAAGTCATTTTTTTAACGAAATTTTTTGCTGTGCGGGGAGATTTGGAGGGTCAAGAGTGGTTCATTTAATAGTTTTAGCCTGTGTTTTGAGGTTGATGACTAAAAAAATTAAAAAAGGTCGTCAGCTTTTTTTGAGGAAAAAAGTGCACCCCCAGAGAAATTCCTGGCTATGCCTATGCTTTCAACCAAAAATAAAAAGTCTAACATGAGAAATTTGAACGAATGAACATTTTATCACTGATTTGCAAAGTGCCTCACTACATCCTTAGTGTTGTATGGCATGAACACCCTCTAGATCTGCTCCTGTACAGTATTTTCTTAACAGCTGATTATTATATTTCATGGACGTCTCCTTACAGAATTTCATACAAAACACACACATGGTCAGAATGTTGTCACTGCTGAAGTTCTTTTGCATACGAAGACTTGCCTACACACTCACGCCTTACAACTACACTGACATAACATGCTGTGGAAAATATCAATTGTCTACAGATTGCTACTATAATTTCACATGATATTTACATCATAATAATCACGTATAAATTTATAAAAATCTACCAGTATATTAAACACAAATGTACTTTCTAATGCTATAATTAAGTTATGAAGTTGTAAGACTAAGTACTTGGAATGTAATATATACCCTAAATAGTTGGCAATACATGTTGCAAAACATCAAAAGGATGACCTGGAAGTGACACCAGTACACCCAGAATCTGACATATAAATTATATCAACATCTGCTATTACATAAGGTATTCAATGGACAACATTTCATAACCTGTAACACTCAGGGACCAGCAGTTATGAGCATTGCAGTACATCACAAGCTAATATTCGCGGTAATTTACAATCTGGCGGTGTGTGTTAATGTAATATGACTTTGACAAAACGTGCAACACGGTACCAACCAATGCCGTTCAGTTCGCGTCGTTTATACAGTTTTCACTAGCGATATGGATCTGCAGCAGTAAATAATGGTATAAATATATGAACAATAACTTCAGCAAAAATAATTCTGACTCCTCGTGTACCAGAATTCTGGCTGGTTGCTAGGTTGGCACCCACCTTTTCATGCTAAACTCCTTTCTTGATCAATTTTTTGAATACACGTTTGTGTTTACGGTGTTTAAATTTAAAATGCATTGTGTATCAATTTCAAACAGCAGCATTCAGGAAAATGTTTATGTCATAACATTATTTTAAAAATTGTTCTAGAAAGTTGTGAAAATCAACTTAATGTTTTGACAAAACATGGTACCAAACAAAACATGGTACCAAACACTGCTGTAAATTTAGAAAAAAATCCAACATTTTATATAGCAACACAAGATATACACAAAACTAGGCATTAACAGCGCATGACATATATAACATAACAGAATAAGACGTGGATACCACACTAACATCACTTCAGACTGCACTACATTTGGCCAATATACAAAATGCCTTTACAGCTGTCCATTCTAGTTGAGATCGTACAACATAAATATTAATCTAGTTACACATGTCATTCATGAAGCAGCATTTGTGCAAATGTGTCCGTCATCTACAGAATATTCATGGAACTATCCTAAGTGACAGTGGCATCACTAGGGTGGGTGACATCTGGGGCGGCAACTGAGGGTGTCCAAACCTGGCGACCTTTTTTAGTTGCCAGCAGTATCATTATCACTATCACTTTTTATTACTTTCACTCGGGTGTCTCGGGCGTCACCCCCTGGAGGGTGTCACCCGGGGCAGTCTGCCCCTCCACCCTAGTGATGCAACTGCTAAGTGATCATATCACAGCATAGGCTGAATGACTGGGAAAAAAATCATAAATGATGACAAGACAGCAAAAGTAACAACACAGCAAGTAACTCCACACATAACATAGACTTACATACTAGAATAATTTCACGACGAGAATCAATGACTGAGTTTAAGCAAAACTAACTGGATGCAAAAGCCACACTGGCAGTACAGATAAATATTGCGTTTAAATGTAAGTGTCGCAACAACGACAATGACAATAAGGAAACTGGTGCACTTAAACCTTTCACTACAGCAATACACATTTCATTTCGTGAGTGCGTACGCTGCCACATCTCTCGGTCAGGTAACTGGCGACATATTCTCTGCAGAATGTAGAATGACGTAGCAAAATGTGGTCAATGGGCATGATGCCATGATGTCAGACCACTGCTTTGCTATGAAGCTGATGCTGTAGTATTTGGCTGCTGACAGTCTTTCAACATTCAGTTAGAGCACACAACTGACGTGGCCTTGTTTGTGGTACCAAGATCTAAAGAGATCAATAAATACTAACAATAAATTTTACTGTGTGTTAAAATGCACGGACTTAATAGCTACGTAACACTTCCATAATTACTACAAGCTGTGCGGACACAACAGTACACAGGGTCCTCGATAGACATGAAATTATGAGATGTCACGACTTCCGAGTTAAAAAAAACTGGACATCGGTGCAGAGAAATCTGGAAGTCGCTCAGAACAAAAAACTAAAGCCGACATAGTGACCAACTGTAAAACAACAAACCACTCACGACCAACAGGCCAACATCACTTAAGCCCATCCAACACAGGCCTAACTTTTGCAAAGGAAGCAAGTAGCCTAGCCAAGAAAACCTGTTCTCTGTAAGAAGAAAGCAGTTTTCGATTCAATTCCAACTGGACAAACTTTGACAAGTTCACAATGCAGCACTGTAATAAGAAGCAGTCATCTGCACTAGATGTCCGAGACATCAGCGTCTCAAAATTCAGGCAAATGGGCTCAAATTTTGGGCGTTTTATTTACGCCCAAAACGCCAACTACTGACAACCGTGATAGCGGCTAGTCCATTGCAAGTAAAATATTTCATATAGAAAAAATTGCCTGTAAGAATAAAAGCATAATCAGATGAAGCTGCAAAATGAGACTGTCACACAAGCTGAAACTTCAACTCCAGTATGGATGCAAGTGCTGCACTTTGCCCAAATTTAACATGATCGCTTGCTGATGTCGCAGCCCATGCACGAGACAGCATCGATGCAAAATACAGAAAATACACGTTACTCAAACAGCAGCACGTAGTACGCGATACACATCTGACACAAGCAATATGCTATATGACTAGAAGTAACTACAAAAAACACGCACATCGTACACAGGAAAAGTGCCAACAGAAACTAGCAGAGCAGATTCAATAGCGACAAGGGCATGCCTAACAAGCTGTGAGATTCAGCTGTTTTTTTCTTGGCTGACGAGTAGCTCCGTGTGGTATTAGGTCGCAGGACACAAAACTACAAACACAGCAGTAGTCAAATCCATCATGCACTGTAACAAACCAAATGTAATCATTATCTTTAGACCTTCTACACTAATAAGTAATAGTAATAATGCTTTATTAATGTGCTGCATGGAATGCAGACGCGGTCTTACGATGAGAATTCTGTCCGACCGTCCGTACGTCTGTCAAAAGCGTGCATTGTGACAAAATGAAAGAAAGTGTCCAGATTTTTATACCATACGAAAGATCATTTATCCTAGTTTTCAGAGAAAAAAATGGTTGATGGGGCGACCCTTCTACTTGAAATTTTGGGTCAAACGACCCGAGTTGGAGCGAAATCACCAATTTTAAACAGATAATCGCTCGTAGCGCATCAGCCATAACACATAGCGAAAAAAGTTCAATTAACACTAATAGGAAGTCCCCTATGCGCTTTCCAATGAGGCTAAGATGATCATCGTACGTTGCCCCTAAGTCCCCAAAAGCGGGGCTCAAAAACGCAAAACGGCCGTTTTTCCTCTAAAATCTTCGCTTGAAGAAAGTCTGCAAAAGAAGTTTCTTTGTGTGAAAACTGTCAACAGCAACAGTGGTCACCCTATGCATTAGCATTTTGCAATTACCGTATGTGAAGTTTCTCTAAAACTACCATAAAACAAATATTGGTAATACACTGGACAAGTTAACAACTGACCTTTGAGAATGTAATCTGTGAGTAAGCGTGGAACACAGGAACTGTCTTCGTCAATGGCTGACAATACTGCACAATCAGCAACGTATACAATGATTGATTGATTGATTGAGTAAGGCTTAATGTCCTACCAAACACATTATAGGTCACATCGGGGACGGGTTTTTACGGGTCAAATGACCCAACCAACAGTGTCAAAGCACTGAAGGAAAACACAAAACTAAACTAAACTAAACCAAATAGAACAAAACACCACAATCCATCTTAACTAAGGAATACGGATAACACAAATTACACAACAAAACACAAACTAAACCCAGGTTCGGTCGCCTCCTACGACCTCCAGCCTGGAAATGGAGTGGGACTATTCTGGTAGAAAGGGAAGGGATGGACAAAAGAAAATAGGTAAAGCCAATGAAAGAAAGGGAAAAGTAAAAAAAGGGGGAAAAGATGAGGAAGTAAATGGACAAGGGGGAAAGAGGGGTGCCCCGGCCGCACACGGGGCCAACGTATACAATGAGTGTTTTTTAAAAAATATCAAATGCAAGAAATGCAAAAATTTTCCAACAAGCTGTGTTTATCAAACTTACGTGTGAGGTAGATCTGAAGACGCTGAACCGTCGGTCGACCATCCGACGGCCTGTAGGGAATGATCGTTGATAAGTACTGTACATACAGAACCACACGAAGCAATGATACGTTCCATACATCAAACTGTTCAGTACTTTGTTGGCAGTAAGACTGATCTTTTGCATGTCAACACAACTGAATATTCTGTGCACGAATTCAGTGAAACTGTACTACACTTAGTTTGGGGAAGGTAAAGGTTTTTTCATATACCCTGCCCCACTTCTGTATGGTGGCACAATTGGCAGGATGTCGGTTTTTTCATATACCCTGCCCCACTTCTGTATGGTGGCACAATTGGCAGGATGTCGGTACGTGATCAAGAGACTGGGGGTTCAGCTCCCAGCCAGGCACCTTGTACTACCTTGGGCAAGTTATTTACAGCTCTGTGGACCTGGCGGAAAGCAATGGCAGCCTACTGCAGGGTTTATGACTAACACACCTGCAGGCTGATTGCCTAGTACTGCGACCAGCTCAGGCCCCAAAGCTTGAGCTCTGAGTATGCGTCTGCCTTTACCATTACTTTCCACAAACAGTACAGTTTCAGTGAATTCGTGCAAAGAGTATTCAATTTGTTGACATGCAAAACATCAGTCTAACTGCCAACAAAGTACTGAACAGTTTGATGTATGGAATGCCTTTCAGCGTCATCATATGCAGGAGTTACAAACTTTTGAAAAATGGTCTGGTTTATTGGCCCATACGGCTTATTAGCGGACTGGAAAAGTAAGGAATTCTGTACAATCTGGAGACTGTTAGCATAATGCATAGCCATCGCCACAAAGCGCCTCTGATTCACATGCCACTGATCGTGCTATATAAATTTGTTCTAACTTACTGATTTATCACCATGAGTTACTACTAAAACTGTGAATTATACCATGACATAAGATTAAGACCACTAAATATATGCATTTTAAATGGACGTTCTTTCATACCATTCCTTCACCGGTAGCGCCGGGACTGAAGTCGTCGTCAACATCAAGATGGCACTGGTTCAACTGCTGTTGTTTCCGTTCAATACCGAGCGTCAACGAGATGAAGTCGCGACTCAATTGATTCTCGAGTTTCAAGTCTTCGTTAAGTGCAAGCTCGTGACGCAGCGACCGATTGTACTCAATGACGGCTCTCGCGAGATCTTCCGACAGTTGTACCAGCACGGGCACCGACAGTTTCTTGATGCCTGTTGGTCATTAAACCAAACATGGGATTTAATAATGTAACCGTGACCAACGGTGACGTCCTGCTGGCATGTGGATTATGTACTATCAATGTTAAACTGTTTTTTTAAACAAGACTTTACAACATAGAAACACAACTGTCGTTCCATTATGAACAGTGTACAAGCAAGGTCACGCAAATCAGCAAACAAGCCTTTGTTTCAATTATGCAAAAAGTCATTATCTATCTATATAAAGGAAACCTCCATGCGCTATCTCCTTGACGGCCGCTGATCGGATCGTCGTGAGACTTTACATGTGAACAGTGTAGGTCACGAGCATGAAAATAGTCAAGGTCCGATGTCGATTGTACTTTGCTAATTAAAGTTACACGCGAAAATAGTGTAATGTTTTACGGCCTACTGCTGCTGCTGCTTCTGCTGCTGTTGGCCTGGGAGCAGTAGGCCTACCCCAATGGCGTACGGTATCCTGGCGACTGTCCAGCAGCGTGTAGTACTATACAGCTCTGCTTCAGCAATATGGTACTCATCATCTACGGACATGGAGTGTTGACGTGCGGCCGTGTAGCCTTAATAGGCTTATCATACACTTGACCAAGTTGACCAGTTAGCTTGCGCACAACGCCGCACAGGCAGGCTATACACATCTCCAGACCACGCACTGCACGCATTTAGCGTCTATGTGCTAGCCATGTCGACATCGATAACGGTTGTTCGCTGTGTTCTGTACATAGTTACGAACTTACGGTCTCGAGCCGTCTTAAAGTTTAAACTAGCCCTATAAATACTGTAGTGCATCTTATAATGCCTAAGCACAAACGCTCTTCAGATTATTGTAACACTCACGCTAAGCGACAGAAAGAACGTATAGCAGCAGAAACGTCGAACGAGCATCGCGTGCGACTTAGTGCGGTCAGATGGCGGCGTCATACACCGCGTACATTGTATAGAGGAGCATTTTCATACGACTGCAATTACGACTATGAAAATAACCATGGTTTGTTCTTTATCTAAGCTATATGACATGGTACTCATCATCTGCGGAATCTAGCGGCGCTAAGCGCGAGCGGAGCGAGCGCGTGCGCCAGTATTTAATCAGTCCAGAAGGAACAATCAAAAAAGGTATGGTGCAAACTACTTTACTACAAGCCTAAATTTTTAAACTATCATAAAGTCATTACATGAAATCAAACTTGTGTGTACAAAATCTTACACAAATGCACATGCAAACTTGCAGAGAAAATGGGCAAATACAAAGAAAGAAACATTTCTGTCATGCTATCCATTCGTACATAACTGAAAGATGTACACATTTATGACAACTAGCTTTACATGGAATTATACACGGGATATGCAAAACATTCCAGTATGCTCAAGTGGACAGCAATGACAATGAAACAGAGATGATGGACGTTATGGCTGTATTTGACAGATTACCATATATGTGTGCAAATTTCAGACATTAAGTCTAAAATCTTTTAGAGAGGAAAGTTGCACTCCGGAAGATGAAATCTTTAAGCCGTGTCTCAAGCTGCCATGAAACTTAATAGTATAAGATCACATATTTACAGCAAAACACATAACACAAGC
>Ga0209562_1000996_pt1 | contig 10461 bp, 5 predicted proteins | sample WorMetvacBELIZE2_FD_187399 | JGI IMG/M metagenome (GOLD analysis project Ga0209562, IMG submission 187399) | Marine gutless worms symbiont microbial communities from Max Planck institute for Marine Microbiology, Germany - Olavius vacuus BELIZE.2... | ecosystem: Host-associated > Annelida >...
GAAGGGGACATCCCCCACCAATCATTTATACACCGAGATAGGCAAATGAATGCCTACAACTTGTTGCTGATAGTTTTCACACAAAGAAACTTTGTAGCGGACTTTCTTCAAGTGAAGTGCGATTTTACATGAAAAACGGCCGTTTTGCGTTTTTGAGCCCCCACTGTAGTCTTAGGGGCAACGTACGATGTTCATCTACTTAGGCTCATTGCAAAGCGAGTAGTGGACTTACTATTAGTATTGACCTTTTTTGTGACATGCTACTGCTGATATGCTATGAGTAAATGTCCATTGAAAATCGGTGATTTTGCTCCAACGCGGTCAAGTCAGCTTGACCCAAAATTTCAGGTAGAAGGGGTCGCTCCCTACCAACCATTCTTCTCCTAAAACTAGGCTAAATAATCTTTAGTATGGTATAAAAATCTGGACAGATCTTTCTTCCGTTTTGTCACAAATTACGCGTTTGATAGACAACAGACAGAATGACTGACGGGTAGACAGAGTTTTGCAAGCAATGCACGCAGCGCGGTATGGGCGCCCGCAGGATTTTTTTCCAGGGGGAAGGGATGCACTTTTTTTCCTGAAAAAAAAGGTGACGACCTTTTTAGTCGTCACCCGCAGAACACAGGGTCTTCAGTCACTCATAGATCGAGAATTCGAATTTTACAAATTTTTTCCATTCTTAAAATTTAACGAATTTTACTAATTTTTTCGGTTGAAAAAAATTCCGTAAAAATTCGTAATTTTGCAAACTTGTTTTGATGTTCTGGAATGTAACGTTCATTTATTCGTACAACACATCACTGTAAGGTGCAAACCGCATTTGTAAGTTTGTTTTATATTTTTATTAACATGAAACCGTAAAACGCATCACTAAAATCAGAGCTCATTTAAATAAGTAAACTATTCCACTGTAAGGCCACGCCCACTCGGGCATTTAACGAATTTATGTACGATTTTTTTAATTTTGGAATATTCGTTAAAATTCGCGATTTTTTTGCTGAGGTAACGAATTCTCGTCTACGCAATCACTGTAACTATTAATGCACAAAACACTTAACAACATTTCCAGAGGCAAGTGCCCCTTGCCCCTGCCTACGGGAGCACATTAAGTGCGGTAAAAACGTGTATTCAGAATGGCCTGTGACGATGTCTGCAGGAAGAAAAGTGCAACGGCCAACTATGGACAATAGCAAACAAGTGGGTAAAGTATTTGTCATCCTTAATGGATGATCCCTATGGAATACAGAAGATGTCCGAAATATTTCTATGTTTATTCAGCAACATAAAACACACACAGGCACAGCAGATTTGTGTGCAAAAAACTGGCTGGAATATCTCCTAATACAAACACACAAAAATTCCTTAAAAACACAACTTTAATGAACATTCAACAACCAGCACCAGTATCAGTTTACAGTAGGTCTGGGCAAACTCATGACCAATCGTGTGATTAATCATCAAATAACTGAACGTTTAAAATTGTGATGAACCTCACATCACTAGGAAAACATTCTACAGTGAACATCTCTTCATCTCAGCTCTGGACAAACTGTCAACAAACAATGATCGTCTCTTACTCGAGAGACTGTCAGTACTTTAGCTTGTCTAAGCGGCTGGATTTAAATAAAAACAGTTGTATCTCGTTGTTAGGTCTGTTATTTGAAGAACAAACAGTTTCTCGTCGATTTTTAATACTTGGTTTTAATCAAAATTAACGATCAATTAACCATTAACTTCTGTCAAATTAACTATTAAAAATTTTCCAACTGTTTAAATATCTAAAACCTAAGAATGGCACGAGTGTGAAATATACAAAGAGAAAGATGACAGATGATAAACAGTGTTAGTCTGAGTCACTGCTACTGTCACTTTCACTTAACTGAAGATCATCACCTACACAAACAGACGTACACACAGCGTTGTTTAAGTTTCCTTTTTCATTCTACTTTTAAACAGTACATAAGGAAATATTTAGAATATTAGGAAGTTCTTATTCTCACAGCTGACATTGTTTTTTATTCTATTCTAGTTCCATTTATTCCATTCCATTTCTAGTATATGAGCCAGTTGCGTAATAAATTTATAGGCATTTTGCCACACCTCTTGAATATGTAAATTAATTTGCTATCTCTTGGGTGTGTTCGTTTACTGAATTATATTTATCTGACACTGACAACATTGCACCGTTCGAAAATACCACTCCGATTAATCTGATCAACCTGCTCTGTGTTCTTTTCTCTTGACCCCTTTTATTTTGATTAGTAGGAGTGATATTTTCAAATGGAACAATGCTGTTGATAAATATGATTCAGTCAACAAATGCACCCAACAGATCAGCGAATCAATGCAATTACATATTCTAGGGGTGTGGCAAATTGCCCATGAAATTTATTAGGCAACAACTGGTTAATTCTGATATGACCAACTGCATCAGAGTCACTCAAAATCTAAGCAAGACTTAACGTTAAGTAGTTCTTAAACTCCAACGACCTCACTCTGCTGTGACCTGTATGATGCATAGAATAAAACAAGAAAAGCATGAAATACATGTATAGTTATATCATGACAAGTGTTCTTTAAAAATAAAATTTAATTGCTGAATATTCAAGGCAAATCTGGTCCAGATTTGGAGGACTTCCAAAATTTAGTGGTGACTTCTTGGTTACAGCTATGAAAAAATTTGCATGAAGATTTAATCAGTTTTTTCCTCAAATATATGAGCCAAGCTGTGGGAAAATGTCCTATTTTGCAATGCTGAGGAATACTTAAAAATTCCTAGATCCAGATCCCAAAATTTAATCAGTTTTTTTCTTGTCGTTATTCTGTAGTCAGGGATTAAAGTAAGTCGGAACCAGGGCTTCCGTTAACGGGCGTACGGGCGTATTATATGCCAAAAAATTTGGCCAAAACGCCAAAATTAGATGGCCCGGCGTATGAGTACGCCCAAAATAAAATGGCTGGCGTACATTACGCCGAAAAGTAATTAGCCGGCGTACGATTTGGTAAGGTTTGACGACCACTCTGCATTACTTTCATTATGATTTGTGTGTCAATTTGAACAATCAGGAGGTTTACCCGTCACTAGTAGTTAATCACTCAATATACACTCTTGCATACTTATTGGTTGGCTTCGTCGTTTCAAGCAGGTCTGAAATTATGCCGAAAATTGGAACGCTTGGCGTACGCCAAAAATCGATACCCCCGGCGTACCATACGCCCAAAAATAGACCCCTGGCGTGCATACGCCCAACTCAAAAAGCTTAACGGAAGCCCTGGTCGGAACGCACTGGAACACCGTTCTGGGCTCAGAAATTTAAGCCTGGAGCTTTCTGGCTGAAAAAAATTATGTATTTCACAGCTGGAAACTACATTTCTGGGCCCAGCAAGTTAGCAACCTTCGCTATAGTAATCCAATAGTTAATGAGTCGTTCAAATTTCATATTTTTACGATCAAAAATTCACAATTTTAATGTCACAATGCTAAATGCTTTTACAAAATTTTACAAAAATTGAAAAAAACAGCATCATTGATTGATCGAGTAAGGCTTAACGTCCCACCAACACATTATAGGTCATATGGGGACGGGTTTTTACGGGTCAAATGACCCAACCAACAGTGTCAATGCACTGAAGGAACAAAAAATCAATGATCGATCAATGATAATTTGAGAGGCCCGCTATTGAAACCTGGGCTCAGGAAATGAAGGGGGGCCTGGGAACGAAATGGGGGGCCCAGAGAGCTGGAAATTATACTTTAACTCCTGTATGTAGTAAAATTTTCATGAATAGTTTTTACACAAAGTTGCTAACAGACGAGCAAATGACAAGTATTATGTAAACTCCTTGGCAGAGGTAATAATTAATAATACTGTAAAATAGGTACGAGAAATAAAGGACTTACAGATGTTAAAGTTTGAGTTGGAAGCTGTCTTTGATGGCTGAGAGCCACGTACAGCCACATGTGCTACACAACACAAGTGAGACAGAAATTAAACGTCTCTTATATATTACTTACTATCAACAAAAATGTCTTGTAGGCGAGTGTTTTCACGCCACACATCCTGCTTGGCAAAACTACTCATTATGTAACAGAGTTAGCACCACACTTCACATAAAAGTAAAGTAAACAAAAGTAAAGAAGTCCACATCCACGAAGTTTTAATGTTCTAACAAACAATTCTCATGAATGTGTTTTGATTATGCCCTTGGGTTGTCTGCATGCGTTTGTCAGTCTGTGAATCTATTTTTTTCACGTTTGTCTCCTGTACGACTGGAGGTATTGTAATGAAACTGATTACAACTAATAAATGCTAGGTCAGGGTTCCCACTCTCTTGCTTACAGAAAATTCCAGGATTTTTCCAGGACTTTCCAGGACCCCAAAAAGTTTTACCAGTCGTAGCCCAGCAATGTTAAATTACAGACAAACAGCAGTTACTTACTTATTCTGTATATACAGTGTGACAGTACAATCCATCACAAAACGTTCATCACAACTTGCAAAGAAACTGTTCGGTTAGCACATAGCACTTCTGTGGCTATAATATGAACTGTGTATTATATCCACGGACCTGAGTAAATGAAATTAAATTTTTGCCGTTTTATACGTGTGATGAATGACATGGGACTTACACGTTGTTATAAAATGGAAGTTTTTTTTACATTTATACATAAAAGACATGTTGATTAGGTTGAACCGCAGGTAAATTCCAGGACTTTCCAGGAACTTAAACTTTAATTTCCAGTACTTACCAGGACCAAACTCATTTTCCAAGACTTTCCAGGTCCTGGAAATTTTAGGGAAAAAAATCCAGGACTTTCCAGGAGGTGTGGGAACCCTGTAGGTGCACATGACATTGATGATATTGAGACTGAAGGTGAAGGTCTCTGGTTCAAAGGATAAGATCAGCCAGTGACAGCCATGGAAATCTTGCAAACGCCAATACAGCTCCTGAACCACTGAACACATTTGCACCAAAATTTACACAAATACTACCTACAGTCGGGACAAGAACTAGTTAGGTTTTGAAGGTCATGGGTTCAAAGGTCAAGGTCAAGGTCACAGAAAACATGTTCTAAACACGCATTGCCATAACAACACCATGTTGTGAAAGGAGTAAATTGTGTGGAGTTGTCGGGAGGATTTTTTTGGGGGGAATGTCTGGGGGAACATGCAGGAGTAAATGTCCCGGGTGTCATGGTTAACACACACACAGACACTCTCATACACTGACACACAATAAACCGACAGGTGTGAATAAAGGTATTTTAATGAAAATGTTGACAGTTAATCATTACCATAAAGTCTATACTATCAGCTCAGGCCGCTGAGCTAAAAATGGCACATGCAGCCCACAATTCAGAAACTGGGTGTAAAGGCAAAGGTGTAAACGTGGATTTGTATAGCGCCTCGTCGTGAACACACCTCTAAGGTGCTCAGGTATGGCACACATTCTCAAGGGATCTCACAGTTTTACCTGCACACCCCGTGTACATCCGCTAAAGAAATTAACCATACTTGCCTTTGCCTTACCAGCCAAAGCTGGTACTCGTTTACCGACCCCAGAGGGATGGAAGACGGAGTTGGCCTTGGGTGGCTCGTTGGTGACATAGTGAAATAAGTGTCTGGCACAGGTGTATGCATTGTGTGTGCAGTGCTATGCTAGCAAACTCAACACAAACCCGACTGTGGCTTCTGTTGCTGAGACTTGGAGCTAGCACTTGACTTATCATCGTCATCATCATCATCATCATCTGATGACGACGATGACACTGCATCGCTGGACGATGAAGCGCTCAAAGCGTCTGACTTCACTGAAGACTTCCTTACCACACCGCCTCGCGCTGTAACAACACGCACAATACAATGAGATTATGTGGCAAGGTGAAGATGTGACATGTTGCGGTAAACCATTCCAGATGCAAATTGTGGTGATCAGAAAAGTCCAGCTGCTAAACCAATGAACTCCACAGAGTGGCGGACATAGATTCGCGACGGTGCCTTAGGTCGGCGTCAAAGTCGACACTCGTCGTACCGCCGACGCGCCACTCCACCATCGGCGACCGCGCATTTCCGGTCGCGGCTTTGCGTGTATGGAATAGCCTGCCGTCTAGCGTCACCTCGTCGACGTCACTGTCAGCCTTCAGGCGCCATCTCAAGACAGAACTTTTCTCGCTATGTTTTGGCCTGGACATTGTTTGAAATTTCTGTTCTATGTTTTACTCCGATTACGTCCTATTCTATTGTAAAGTGTTCTTGCAGTCCTGGGACTTTATGACACTTTAATCATACTTGTTTATAATAATAATCTGACAGCTGTGTACGGCGGACAATTAGTGACAGTGGCCTGCAGGTTCCACCCGGCCACTGGCTCAGAGCTTCATTATCATTTAAATTACACTGTTTAGTTACAGCAGCAAATGTGTAACAACTTGTCCAAAGTCATCACACAACAGTGTAATGGCTGGCAGACAAACTGCAATTTCTTGATAGAAAGTCAATTCCGCAGATAAACTTTAGGTTACACTTTAGGCTAAATACTGGTTGCACGTGTTTTATAAAAAGAATGTCTGACATGATCCAAACTTCTTATCAAAGGCTTCAAGTTTTGTCAATCGGCTGACAGTGACAAGAAACTCATCAGGAGATAAGATAGTGAACCTGAACTTTCGTAACGATGACATCGTACACGCACTACAAAATACAATAAACTCGTACATGAATTCCACCACAGATCGACGCGGTTATGCGTTGGAACGCAGGTTTACCAAATTCAGTGAAATAATGCAATGAAACGGTCATTGCGCCGTTCAAGGTCATTCAAGGTCACCGATTTTTGGTACCAATCGAAAGGTCATATAAGACTTCCTATTAGAGATTAGTACATTATTATTATAATAATAATTATTATTATTAAAAATGCAAAGAGTATACTGACACTATCACGAGAACGTTACAGGGGCACTTTACAGAGTCAATTTACATCCTATCTTACACCGTTTCCAAGTTATGGCTGATTATTCGTCAAATTTTCGCTAGCGAGAGCAAAGAGCCTCACTTTAACACTCTAGCTGGGGGTGATCCCCTGACAATATCACCATAAATGATATATTGCCAAAAACTACATTCTTTGGCTATTTTTCCGTTGCAGAAAGTATTGGTGTATCTTCAACCACTTTTACGTAATACGCCCCGAAAGCTACCGAATTCGGTAATATTAAGTGGTCGTTAGGGTTATTACGCCATTCAAGGTCATCCAAGGTCACCGAGTTTGGTACAAATCGAAAGCTCATATGCGACTTCTTATTAGTGATTAATACTAACTTAGCTTCTATCTTGCACCGTTTCCGAGATATAGCATTCAATAGGTCCAAAATCGCTATAATTGGCTACCCCTCTTGTGTTTAACTCCCCCCCCCAATGGAGGGGTTTCCCTGGGATGATCTCCGTAGAATTTTACCTGGATGTCACCAGATGACCATCATACCAAATGGCGTAGAAATATTGCGGAAAATTTCAATCGCCTGAGTAGGGTACACCAACATTACAGACAGATGACAGACAGATGGACGGATGGACGACGCGAGTTCACGTTCGCTAAATATGAGCAAAAATGTATTGATGAAATTATCACACATACAGCGATACGCAACAATGAAATGATCAAAGAATCACCCACGATTTACTGTCTACAAAATTAAAGAAATATAAAGTAGCTAATTATTCCCAAAACAATTCACAGCAAATACCACAATGTTTCTTACTGCTGTTAAAGAAAGAAATGCAACGAACCTGCCGGTGACTTTTGTTTGGTATCTACAGACAATATTAACAGAGAAATACTGAAAATTATGTTCTATGTTATAGTTAAATTAATTACAAATTTACACTGTGCCATGGAGTAGACACTAATGTTGCAGACTGTCTGACACCTGCTTGCACTTTCTACCTTAATGACTACAGTATGTTCATCATACTTTGCCTGTATTGACAGCGTGAAGGCCACGCATGTTGTCCTTTGGTCATATCCATTTTGTGGTTCAACGCTGTTATGCAATTGACGTCAGACATCATACAACTAGTGAGGGACTTTTTTCACAGTGATGATTACCGAATATCGCATATCTTTAGGCCTCAAAGTAGTGCATTATTTAGATTCAGTTTTCTCGCACAGCCTAGAGAGTTAGTGTATGTTTGCATCATACAGGCTTCAATAGACCTGTATATAATATGCCGTTTGTGTGTAGACAAGGAAGATGTTTGGCGGATGTCTAAATTGGCAGCAAACGTTATGATGTGTTAGAAACAAAGTGAATTTAATGCAGAAAGCTCTACCTAAAGTGTTTAGTGTTAATTTCCCAATTACAGTAAACCAAACAGACAGATAAACAAAAGGTCACTTTAATAATAGCACATTTGTTCAGTGGACATAACTCCATGATGTGACCAATCACTTGTAGCTGACCACAAAACTTTATAAGGCTTTCTGCCTAACAACGCAATTCACCATTTGTGCAAATTACCATCAAACACTGTATATGCATACTTATGATCTACCGTTAATAATCCGGCATGTAAAATAAAAATTATGACACACTTTTTGAAGTCTTTGTCGGTGGTTCTTGTTTGACATCAGTGCTAGTAGTTGTCATCGTCGTTGGTGTACTAGTAACCTGAGTCTGCTTCAGTGCATCCACTGCCGCAGGTTTCTGTTGTTTTGTGAGCGTTTGCTTCACCTCGCGAGCCTTCTCTGACCGTGCACTGCATACATCAGTGCAGTTAACCAATAATGCATGATAACTTTTAAACGGTGCAAGCTAGGAGTAAGTTAGTATTATTCACTCCCCTAAATGTGATCATATGGGCCAGTTGCCTAAAATATGCGTAAGAAGTGGAATATTGATGCATAGAATATTTAATTTTTATTATGTGGGTGCATTCTTTTAGTACGAGGTTAACGTCCGTGACATTCGCAGAAGATAAGGTGCTCATTTTTCTTAACATTGCTCATTTTTCTAAACATTTTTCTTATTCAATTCTGAGTCTAACCCTAATTTCCAGAGCAGATTGATCCGATAAATTAGAGCGGTATATTGTCGAACGGTACATTGTTCTCTAAAAATCTGGTTCAATAAAAGAACGCACCCAAACGAGCGCCGAAATGGGCAGCAGCCTTCATTAGTATTTAGTATTCATGACGTCTATGGTGGCCTACAACGAAATGGGCAGAGGCAGTGGCAGAGACCAATCAGCTATTAGGACGTGGCCTTCTGCTTGTGCAGCATGTTCATTAGCTTAAACAAAATATAATATTCTATGCATCAATATTCTATTCTTATGCATATTTTAGGCAACTGGCTAATTGATGACCTCTTGTCTGCTGTACTCTGTTATGCCTAAACTCTATTAGTATGCACACGCTTCTTTTTTTCTTTATTATTTATTTATTACTTATTTTATTTTTTATTCCTTATTATTTATTATTGCACTTTTTTCTATTATTTCACTTTTTGTATTTGTATCCATGTTAGTTTTGTTTGCTTGTTTGCATATTATTACTCTGGTACGAATAAAGATAATAATAATAATAGGAAGTCGCATATTGGCTTTCCGGTGACTTTCAATGACCTTGAATAGCATAATGGCTGTTATTTTGCATTATTTCACCAATTTTTCTGGCTTTGATTACATCACAGTGGTTGAATTTAGACCCAAACTGTCTGCGACAAAAATGTAGCCCCTAAATCTACTTTTTGGCAATATATGATATATGGTAACATTCTCAGGCAGTACTAAGAAAGTGTGCAATAAAGATCACTCAACAGCAGAAATCTGGATTGTGCATCACTGCGTGGCCATCTAAGCAATAGCTAAGCTCCTGTGGTGAATTATAATCTCCAAAAATTCATAACTCTTTGGAACTAATCAGCATGCAAATAAATAAAACCAGAGAACTTGGAGTTAGTGTTACTGATATCTGAGCAATGGATGCCAAGTAGCACAGAGATGAATTACCGTTTTAAGTTAAGTTTGTAAGTGAGTCTTTCGAGGACAAATTCGCCAGTTTTTTGGTTGATGATCAGTGCAAAGTCTTTCTGTGAAGGCTGCTGCTTGCTGCCACAGTAAACTGTCTGCTTTGTACTGGAACCCTGCACAACAACCAGAATTAACGACGACAGATGATAGATAACTACAATAGTCCTTACATAATTCTAAAGATACACTGACAATTGCCGATAATCGATATTATCCGATTATTGGCCGTTTTGCCAATAATCGGCGGATTAGTATGTTGGTATCGGCCGGTTGTCAGTGGTAAGTTAGCAAGTACAAGTTCTTATTTTTACTACCAAAAGTAAACAAACACGAGAGTGGCTTCATTTCCAGTAAAAGTGGGTGCATTTTGCAACTTGCTTTTGGGTGCATCTTTGTTTTCTCTGCACTCTGCAGTCCTTCAAGT
>Ga0209562_1000997_pt1 | contig 10457 bp, 9 predicted proteins | sample WorMetvacBELIZE2_FD_187399 | JGI IMG/M metagenome (GOLD analysis project Ga0209562, IMG submission 187399) | Marine gutless worms symbiont microbial communities from Max Planck institute for Marine Microbiology, Germany - Olavius vacuus BELIZE.2... | ecosystem: Host-associated > Annelida >...
CAGTGACACCAAACAAAATAATATCAGCAAATCAACATTTGCTGTACGTGTAAGTAAATATTTTCACATTTAATGAATTGTGGAACGTAACTTTTTGTCACAAAACAAGGCGTGTTTGTAATGTACGGCGACAAAACTCGTGCAATGAGTTTTACAAGGTAGTGTAGACACATTAGTTAGGTGAGGTGGACAACTAAGCCGTCATGTGATGTCAAATTATGTGGGGAATGTTGGTGTCAAAAATTATTAAAATCAGACAACTACTCCTAAACTTATAGCCAATAATATGAGTGGGTGTTTTTTCTGAAACACGATGTACATGTAAGTAAGTAAAACGAAAATGCGACGAAATGCGAAATAGCGGCAGGGCGCGTCGATGGACGGTGCTATTGGTAAAGCCATTCTGTCCGTCTGTCCGTCTGTCACACTGGTGAGCGACGCCTAAACGATTCAAGATGTAGAGATATGTTTCGCACCATACTATACAGTGATATCTCGGTCGAGCTAACGGAGGTCGAAGGGTCAGTGTATGGTCAGGATGCTGGTCTCTGTTTCTATACTGGTGGCATAGTGTAACGTGGCCGAGCCACTTCACTAAGGCTCTAGTCAGTCTACTGTGATAACGTGAATCAAGAACGACAGTAACTGCGGTAGTACTGATCTTATTCACATAGCTTCCCTAGCAACCTGGAAAGCCTTACAAGCCGCAACTACGTCCACGGTCCGAACTTCTAAGGACAAGCGTACACTCGAATACCAAATGTCTAAGGTAGACTTGTAAAGCAGACCCCGACAATCCGGCACTATACATGCATTACAATTTACAATATACAGGGTGGGCCAGCTAAAGTGAGGCCAACTTGCATTTTTGATGGTAACATTTAAATGCGTAGGTAATAGTCAATAAATTTAGGTAAATGTGATAACAGTAATTCAGGCACACACCTTGGGAAGTATAAAAGTTTAATATTTAATATTGTTCGCCATATGGCGACACCAAGGTTAGGCATTTTCGCCCTTGTTACATTTCTCATTTTGTTTACCCGTACGTACTCGCATAGGCCTATAATTGTACGTTTTCAGAAAGTTAATAAAATTTTATGGTAAAATCGTATGCTTATAGTTTTGGTGGTATTTGTTAGCCTTTGAATTTATAATGAATAACTACCTGTTTTTTTTATAAAAGTAGCACTGTTGAACAACAACGCATTTGTGAATTGTGATGGGTAAAATAACGCGAGAGGACAGCATTGTCATAAAGGCGTTACGGGTACAAAAGAGCTGTGTGTTAAATGTTTATTATGACAAAATTTGCTTAAAATTTGCATCACACCACTTCTTGTTGTATGTAGTTTACATGTACAAAAATTATTGAATATTACCTATGCATTCAAATGTTACAATCAAAAATGTAAGTTGGCCTCACTTTAGCTGGCCCACCCTGTATAGTCATACGATATGGCATCTCCCTGCTGTCAATCACGTACAAATATCCGCTTCTGCAGCGGTGCGGAATTTACTATGCTACGTCCAACCATACGGCACAGCACCGTACGGCCACGGGACTCTGGACGCCTGGCCCCGCCCACGGAATCGCGCGACGGCAGCCTCACCATCCCAAACCACAAACTATACAATATTCTCCATTTTCTGATAGTCTGTCCGCCCCTTCCCGACTAAAGCCACAATCCCGCGCTCTGTCACAGACAGTCTTATTGATCCATTCTCTGCCTGTGTGTCGTTCTTAAGACTGATAGAGTACTGCCACGAAAAGCCTTGGGTATGAGAGTTCCGACGCTGTACTGTAGCCTATGTTCGTCTACAGACGATGATTCGGCGCATTGATCTTCCCGACTACGCCGAGACGCGCTGGATGCGCTGTCGACTGGGTGGAACCGCGGACACCGCATCACGCCTCACCATCGAACTGCCGTTCCACCTGCCGCCGCAGCGACGCCCGACTCCAGGGCCAGGCATCGTGCCTATCGTCACAGACGCCGACGGACGCAGACTCATACGCTTCGCCGTGCCCATTGGGCCAGACTTCACCGTCGACGAAATTGCCGTCGAAGTGGACTCGGCTGCGCGCCAGGTATACTTCAATATCACACAGTCTTTTTTTTACTCCAATATCAGAGTTATATATCAGAGAACCACCACAACGCTTGTTACAAGAAGCTTAGCTGACGCAAAGAGACCGTGCGACTGCTTCGTGGGACTGTTTTGTCCAAATATAACCAGAAAACGATATTTTGCGGACATTATAGGTCTATCATCAACCACTGTGACGTAATCGGCCGAAGCTCCCTCCCCGTTGGGAGCTTAGGAGCAACATACACTGATCATCTTAGGCTCATTGGAAAGCTCGTAATGGACTTTATATTCGTGTTAATTCAACTTTTTTCGCCAGGTGTTACGGCTGAGGCGCTCGAGCGAACATTGATTGGAAATCGGCGTTTTTGAAGGGATTTGGTCAGTTTCGGCCAAATTTTCACGTAGTAGGGGACGTCCCCTGCGAACCAATTTTTGCACGGATAGATGCCTTACAACTTTGTAGCGGACAGTATTCACACAAAGAAACTTTGTAGCAGACTAGTGAAGTGCAATTTTACACGGAAACAGACGTTTTGTGTTTTTAGACCTCTTTGAAGGGGATTAGGGGCAAAGTACGATGTTCGTCTTAAAGCTCATGGGAAAACTCGTAGTGGACTTCCTATTTGTGATAATTGTACTTTTTCGCTAGGTGTTACGGCCCTAGGGTTGTGAGTTCGGAAATTTCCGGAAATTTCCCCCGGAAAATTTCTGGAAATTTCCGGAAATTTATTCCAATCTTTCCGGAAATTTCCGGAAATTTGTTAAATAATTTTTTTACTTTATAATTTTTAATTATAACCATATAAAAGAATTTAAAATAAGCATTTTTTGACGAACAACTTTCCAGATCTTTGTGTTTTAACCTTATGCATTAAGTTCCGACAAAATACCCTAGTAGCACAGCCATATTGGTGCAATATTGAACCAATATTGAACCAATCTGGAACATTGCGCATATCTCGGCCAAGATGTAATGGTTGTATTCTGACATCATGCCAATATCAGAAAGTGGTGTATTCCAGATATTTAGGCGAAGTACTCATGTAAGTGGATTTCTGTTATTGGTCCAATATCACATCAATGTCGTTGTCATTTTGACATACCTATAAAAGATGATATCGATACAATATTGGTTTGATGTCGCAGTAGGAATTTATTGCTCTTACGCGTATTAATGCATATTTCATATCTAGAAAATAAATTCGTATTTTGACATCAATATTAAACTATGCGAGCATTTTATACATCTGCATTTTTACGCTTGGGCACAATTACAACATTTTTTCCAGAACTACGGAGGATTTTAGGCAATAGAATTTACATACTTATTGTGCTTTCAGCTGGTATATCCGGTTCCCGGCGGTTCAGTGACGTCATTTTACGTTTGAATGTTTTGGGTCTTTTTGTTAAATTTTTGTCATTATTAAGTAATTATTTCGTTGTATTTTGGTGAAATTTGCGTTTGTAGTAAATATTGAATGTACTTGTTCGCTTCACATTTATAAACCTGTTTCGTTAGTACAGACCACCGTGGTACAGACTGTTGAACTTTGCGTTGATAGCAAATGGCGGATTGTCGTATTTCAAATTTTCGCATTTCATAATGCCCCAGTCTGGGTGATGTTACTAGGTATGATCATACGAGACAATGATATGATATGAATGATATGATAATGCTCATGTTGATATGTAATTGACGGCTGATTATGCATTTGCCTGCGATTAGCTGGCGAAGGCTTGATGGTATCGGGTTGTTCGTCCGTGCATGCGTGATAAGGTTTGTTAGCACGCAGTGCCGGATTAACCATTGTGCCGGTTGTACCACGGGAGGGGCCTCCGACCAACTGCCAATTTGGCAATCCTTAAAACGGCGGTCCCAAATTCTTGTACCATGTTAAACACGGTACTTAGTAGTAGGGTTAGTAGGGTTGATAAGGTAAAGGTAAAGGTAAACGTGTATTTGTATAGCGCCTCGTCGTGAACACACCTCTAAGGCGCTCAGGTATGGCACGCGTTCTCAAGGGATCTCACAGTTTTACCTGCACACCCCGCGTTCATCCGCTAACGGAATGAACCATACCTGCCTTTGCCTGCCCAGCCGAAGCTGGTACTCATTTATAATAATAATAATAATAATAATCCGATTTGTAAAGCGCCAGAATGTCAAAAGACTTCCGTGGAGGGATGGAAGGCTGAGTTGGCCTTGGGTGGCTGGTTGGTTACATACCGAAATAAATGTCCGGCACCGGGAATTGAACCCGGACACGGTCACCCATCTTAGTACTAACCGGGCCCGACGTTGATTAACTTCGTTGATCGAAGCCAACGCGCTAACCACTACGCCAGACCACCAGATAGGGTCTGTAGGGTTAGTGCTATGGTTAGTGTCAGGTTTAAGTACCGTGTTTAACATGGTACAAGAATTTGGGACCGCCGTTTTAAGGATTGCCGCCAATTTTTACCATGCTGTTTTGACGTCTGCACGTTGAGAAAACGTCCACAAACCGGTTCGTAGAAACACCGTACCGTCCACACCGGCCGCACCGGCCAACAGTATGAAGCTTCATCCAGGATCACTATTCACTAATCCTAATTCCACTCACAAGCGCATCTGCGACATCTGAACGTGGCGTCGTCTGTTAAGAAGTCCAGCAAGAACGGCACCGACTCTTTCACTGTTATATGGTAGATAGGGTAGTTATGGTAGTGGGAGGGGAGGGGCTTCCGCCTTGCGATGGTATGGCCCCCCGGATGGTTAATCTGGCCCTGTTAGCATAATATCTTACAAACCGATAGCGGAACTGTAAGATTGTGCAAGATGTGAGTGTCAGTAATGATGATGATGATGATGTGTTTGTAAGATACTGTAACTTGGTTGTTTTAGGTTATGCATGGTACTTAGCAGTCATTGGTGGGAACAGTTTGTAACATGCAGTATATGGAAGTATAATGAGGAATGTCTTCTTTGAGCGGCGTCACTGCAGTACTCATTGTGGCAGAAAAAGGAAGAAGTCTTTCTGCATCTGAACGTGAAATTATACTCTGCTATAGCAGGTATGCCCAAAGCATTTAACCGTTTTAAGTACTGGTATTTTACTAATAAGTTGTTGATGGCAGTTAGGGAATGCGGTTACTCTATTATGAATGACAGTTTGGTGCAGCCGTAGCACATTGGTCTTGATCAACTTAGTTAACCTACGTCGGGCTGGTTAGTACTGAGACGGGTGACAGTTCACCAGTTGTAGTCTGGTTTGCACAATCTTTAATCAACCACCCAGGTTACTCAGCCTGGCCATCCCTCAGGGGTAACAGAAAATCAGTACAGGAAAAGCTGGGGAGTAAACAGAAAATTTAACAAGCACAACATACAGTGTGTCGGGAAAAAGGGGGAGAGCAACGTGTTTTTTGTAATGTCTTCAATAAAGATTGGGTGATTCTGATAAAATTTGGTACATATTTTCCTGAGTAAATTTGCTGCAAAATGATGTAGATGTTTTCCACCTCGCCTGAATAATGTCTCAACACTACCTTGTGAAACTTAAAATCCTCATTGCACATGTGCTACCATTGAGTGGTTAGAGAAAGAAACTCTGGAATTTACCGGTATCCCATCTCAGCTGTGGCTTTTATATTCTCCAGATTGAATTCCGTTGATTACAGCATGTGGGTACTGTTGTAAAAGAAGGTGTACAAAACACGCATCACTTATCTGGATGAACTGAAACAGCGACTGAAATCACTGTATACAGAGTGTGGGCCAAGCTGGATCACGTTGTCATTACGGCAGCTTTGTCAGTGGCGTCGTTGATAACTCCAGATCAGTGATGTATGCCTTCTCTTGCAATATTTCCCACATGTGATTATTAATTGGATTCAAATCTGGCGAATTTGAAGGCCACAGTTAAGATGGAATAAATTGTGGAGTTTCTTTCTGTGACAACTCAAAGTTAGCGTGTGCACAATGAGCATTTCAAGTTTCACAAGGTAGTGTAAAGACATTATTAAGGTAAAGTGGGAAACATTTACATCATTTTGCGGCAGATTTATTCAGGATACTACGTAACAAATTTCACCAGAATCGCCCGGGTTTTATAGGATATATTATTTTTAAAAACATGTTGGTCTCTTTCTTTCGGACACAGTGTATACCGGTATATGTGGTCTCGCTGTGTAAGCTGGTGTCTGGATGAAGGTTATGGAAATGGAGATCAGCTTTGTCCTGTGGACTTATATATAGCTTGGGAAGTTGGCAAAGGGCTTCATTTTACAGACAGATATAACCTGCAAGTAAATGTAAACATCTGCTTGCATTTAACAACATTTGCTGTATGTGTGTGTTGCTGTCAGCTGTTGTCAAACGTCGATGGCCAGCTTCGACTGAGATTGAAGTGTTACATACAGTCTCAAAATTCCTGTCTTGTGATTGTAAAAACAACTGGTCTAATCTGTGTCGATTCATCAAGACAGACAATGACAGAACCATGTAAGACGATGGAAAAGACTGTGTGAAAAACAGTGTGTCAAACCTGCATTAATCATTACCAAACATTTTCAGTGTTTATTTGAATCGTGAAAGATGTTTCTATTTCAGGATGGCCGTCGAATGTTTTTGAGCACTTGGCGGATCATTATTTTCATTACTATTATTAATGACATTTGTTGAGCTCAGAATCGCGATGAGGCAAACAGCATGTGTCAACAGTTGTCATTCGTTCAGTTAACTGATGTAGACGTTCACTTGATTATTATCTCTGTCAAGGAACTAATGTTTATTGTTTTACCCGGCGTATGTTTGTCTGTCTGCTCATCTGTTAGCAACTTTACGTTAACTTCTGATCGGCTCATCGTGAAATTTTTACCAGATATGTATCTTTGTACAAGAAAGAATTGATCAAATTTTGGAAGTCGTCTGTGTCCAGATCCAGGAATAATTTGTATGATTCTTTAACATTGCGAGATATGGCTTTATTAGTCAATTTGGCTCATATCTGTGGAGAAATTGATCAAATCTCTATGCAAATATTATCATAGATCCATCTTTGGACCAGGAAGTTTCTGTTAAATTTTGGAAATCATCCACAGTCTGGATCCGGACTCAGGATACCAGCGGTACGGCCTCTAGATCTGGACCAAATTGACCTTGGCGGAGGTGTACGCTCTCCAAGTGCTCTTGTTATGTCTTGTTACTATTCATTTGAACTGACAATGATTCATTGAGACAGACAGTGACATGGAGCCAGAGTGAGAAAGTGAAAGGCAATGTCAAGCATGATGCATTAAACCTGCATTAATTTTTGATAAACATTTTTGTGCCTCCACCAGCACTTAGCCACTGGATACGAATGAATACGATATCTTACAAACCACTTGTGGGATTTCACCAAATTTACAACTTAGATGCAGTTGGGGACAAAAAAGGAACTGATTTGTAGTGATTGTATTTTGAGGTCAAAGGTCAAGGTCAAAGTGAGACCAGATATTTTCAAGTAAGCACTTTGAGAAACATTTTCTCACCTATCTCTGAAATGCGTTGATGTATTGTAGTAAAAGTTGGCCCTAGAGAAGAGTATAAACAGTGGACACCAACATTAGACAGTGACGGATAAGCTGTGATGTGTAATCATGCTGTCATTAAAATTTACGATATTCGACTACCAGCTGATGACATTGAAGTAATTGTTGAAGAATTTATAATTGAAGTGCAAGAAAACTTTTTATCTTATCCATTCTCTTCAGAAATATTGCACATTTACAAACTCAGCTATACAATGGTTGCAGTGTTCATAGTAGTACAAGTGATATGAAGTGTATGCTATTGCTATTGTATTTACTTTCCATTGTTACACTGTTAGAATTGCCATTTGAAGTGTATCTGCATTTATGCTTGGTGTTTGTATGTTTTAACTTTGTTGATGTTTGATCTCTAATTGTATCAGTGGTTTTATCCATTTGATGGCAGATTTGAGGTTATCATTTGCTTTTTATAACTTCTGAGCTTTGTCACTGTGCATTAATACTTCACTTTTATTGGTTTCTATCTCACTTAATCAACATTGTAACTTGTATGAAGTACTTCCACATCAGTATGATACTTTAAGTCCGGTAGAAGAAATTGAAGAATACATGAACAAACATGACTACATTTCCTACAAATTACACTGATGATTCTCTAGTGAGATATATTGGTAAAAGCAAACCAATTAAACTGAAGTATTAATGCACAACGACAATAAAACCAGCTCAGAAGTTATGTGAAAAGCAGAGGATAACTACAAATTTTTGTGCTATCACAGTAGAGATCAAATGTCAACAAACCTGACATACAGACATCATGCATATATGCACAGAAACACCATTTTTCCATGTTTAAGCGACATGCAAGCAACATTGGTATAACATTGGGGCAACATTGGTCCGATATTGCTGTAATGTCATAATGAAGCAATTACATTGGCAATATGCTGTATTAATATGGTGGGAATATCAGCCCAATATAGTCCCAAGATTAGTAAGAGATATCACTTTTGATGTAGGAGCAATGTCTCTGTAATGTCGGGGCAATATTGGACGAATATTTCACTAATATCAAGCAAAGCAATCATATTGGCAACATATTGGAATAATATGTTACACATGTCAGCCCAATGTTGGCCAATATCAGTTACGAACATCGGTTTGGATATTGCACCAATGTTGTTCCGTGTTTCACCGTACATATTGGACCTATATTCACGCCCAATATTTGGCTAATATTAATCCCGGTATACACGCAATATTGGCCGAATAACTTGTGCTACTAGGGAATGGTCTTGATCTGAACATGAGGCAATAAAGTTTTTGATGAGCGTCTTTGACAAAGGACAATCTTGAATGTCACTCTATAAACTAAACTCATCGGTAGGCATATTTATCTGATTGTACAATTGCGAGTGGAACAAAGAGCCCTTGAAGAGTTCAAGTGTTGAACTGTTATTGTTACTAAGTCTGCCTCCAGCGATTTACTGTGGGATAATAATGACCGTTAATGACACACACAGACAACGTCGAATGGGAAGTTATGAATGTAGATGTACATATAAACCTACATGCTGTGATCAGCGGTATTGATCGAAAACAGTAGAAAGGCCAAGTAGTCTCACATGAAATTCGTTTAGAATTAGAAGTTACGTGTAGAACTATAAACAGATATACCTACAAGACAGCCACGTCAAAGTGTATCATAGTGCATCATAACGGTTTATAGTGCAAGATTTATATGACCTCTACAGGTAAGTAGGTAGTACTATAGGTAAAAGTAAGCAAGGCGCAGTCCTCTCACAGACATTTAAGTGTGTGTAACTATACGAACGCATGCGACTGTTCGACTCTCATCTCTGTTCCGCGAAAGTATAAATATACGCCCATTGTTATGAGCGGTATAATACATGCTTCTTCGATGACCTACCACTACCTTTCCATTACACCGGTTGGTGGCAGAGTCACAAAGGTGTGAACAACTTGCCCAAGGTTGTTACGCAGCAGCGTCAGGCCGACAGTCCAATCCTCAACATCTCTATCATAAGTTCGACGCCACACCGTTGCGCCAGGATTCTCTAAAGCATCAATTAATATCAGCTGTAGTTGCAGTACATTGTTTGCAAGACTTCTCATTTCACTTAATTACTCGCCTTGTTACTCACATTTGTGTGGCCTCATCGGCCAAAAAACCCACCGAGGAGCCCTAGGGCTCGGCGGATCAGTCCATGAAGAAGCACATCTTTTGTTCCCTTCATTTTGCTCAAACACCCCTTAAAAGCATTGATGCTGGAAGCACCAACTGCCCGCTGATCCAGCTGATTCCATCTGTTTCTTGGATTGTGGCTGTCTCTTCAGCGCATAATTATCAACCATAGCCGCGCCGTATCGTATTGAGTGCGGGCGTGTAAATGCATACGACTTAATTTAATTAAACACACACACACGAGCGTATAAATCATATCCGAGTAACAAAACTGGCAACATTGAGATAACCTGCTTCACAGACAAGGACAGTAAGCTTATCGTTTATCAACAACAGTTCGTTGAATGAGGGCCGTTATGATCTGTATGTAACGCTCAACGCTGACGCGCAGATGTCTCATCGTACAGTTAATAGAGGAAGCTGTAGGCATAAAATGAACGCATGATACGTACTTCATTCAGTGCCACATGTACTCAAGACCGTAAGTGGAAATTAATTTCGCGGGGGGCTGTTTTTCTTCCTTTATTTTCCCCTTTCTTCATTCTTTTTCGTCTGTCTTTCCTCCGCCTCGAAGTGGCCCTTCAAATCCATAAACTAAGGGATTTAAGGAGCGCTTTTACCCCCCCCCTGCAGAACGAAGGGG
>Ga0209562_1000998_pt1 | contig 10454 bp, 5 predicted proteins | sample WorMetvacBELIZE2_FD_187399 | JGI IMG/M metagenome (GOLD analysis project Ga0209562, IMG submission 187399) | Marine gutless worms symbiont microbial communities from Max Planck institute for Marine Microbiology, Germany - Olavius vacuus BELIZE.2... | ecosystem: Host-associated > Annelida >...
GTCCGCCCCCACCCGCCCCACCATTGCAGTAGCAGTAAACTAACCAAACTCGATAACAGTATTTCAGCATACATATTCCGATAAAAAATTCAGCACTTATCCCGATTTTGTTTACTAAGTGTTACTTGAATTCCAGCAAGTTATGCATGTTTTATTTAATAATAATGGGATTCTGGTTATAAGTTTGCTCTTCAAGCATAGTAGCACGGTGTCACCGTGATAGTAGTTAAAGGTGATTTTCTTCACAAACAAGCTGCCAATGTTGTGAGGCAAAAAACTGCACAGTTTTATTTTTGCAATAGCTTTGTCAGAACTTCACCTATTATGACAATTTTTGGCACACATATGCTTCAATAAATTTGCTATCATCCGAGTATTCCATATTCTTTATATAATCAGAGACGGGGAACCTTAAGTTTTAAAAGTAAAGCGGGCCAGTGCACCGTGCATGCACAACCATCGAGCAGCTTTGTCGCAAGATGCTGGACTTCAATTATAGCGTCCAACCTGTCACTTCCTATAACATTCCAGACTTTAGTACGTAAATTACAGAATCTCAGCAGTGCTATAGGAGCAGGTCTATTAAAATTGTATACAAGATGTTGATGAGTTGAGGCGGTGACGATTGGTCAAGCATCCAGCATGCGGTCACTGATCAAATGTTTGATCAGTGACGATTTGGGCTGGGGACGTAAGTTAGGGACAGTGGCAGATAGCTTAAACATTTGACAATATGTTTTATTATTATAGGCGCAGTCAGGGGGTGCACTGGGTGCACGTGTACCCCCAGGGCGGAGAATTTTTTTCTGGGCCAAATTTACAGGAGAAAGTTGTAAGTGCACCCCCACGCAGAGAGTGCACCCCCGAGGCAGAGCAAGAGTCCATTTTTTAGGAAATGGGGGAGATGTGGATGACGGCAGAGGTTATTTAGGTAGTTTTAGCGTGTTTTGAGGGCGATGACTAAAAAAAGTCAACTTTTGGGGGAAGAAAAGTGCACCCCAGACAAAATCTCGGCTATGCCTATGTTTACTATTGCACTGCATTGTTGGTCCATACATTTTCACACTTTAGATAATGTTTCATTTAAATGTTCAAGACAATAATATGACGTTTAAGCTTACGTGACAAAACCGACGTTGGTCATGACACGTGTATGTATGCTGCATTTCACAAGGCAGTATAAAGACACCCTTCAAAGGAGATTGATGATTTTGATGTCATTTTGTTCCAAATTTATTAGGGTATATGCACACCTATAATTATTCAAATATAGAAAGACTTGACAAAGCTATTGCAAAAATTAAAAAAAAGTGTTTTTTTGCCTCAGTGTATAGATCTACATTCTACATGATGCATTCTACACGTGACGATGACTTGGATAAATTTGGCTACCATTGCCAAAACATGAATTCTCGCGGCAATTCTGCTGAATCCAGGCCAGCACCAATACTGGAACGTTTGTCACTTTAAAAATTGCACTTAAACTTCATCTGAACTGATTAGCACGATTATCAAAAACTGTAGAAACTTTTATGAATGTAGTTAAAATATCTGTGGCTCTCTCAACATGACGCAAACACCCGATATAATTATCCTAGCCAAGATCACGCATTTTATGAGTCCGTAAACGACTTGTGACTATCAGCTTAACAAACAACAAGCACACGTTAAGTTTTAATAGTTACTGAAGTTGACTCAATTGTTTTAAGCACACAGTTCAGAAGAAAACGCATATCAGAATGTGCTGATCAGCAGTTATGCTGTATATCCGCTTAAATGTTTATTAGGCCTACATTTATTGGCACATTATTACAGTGTGACTATTAATATGTGCTGTGCGTGCAGAATACATGAAAATCCACTGGGCGACGAAGGCATCGAGGAGCTTGTGGCCGGGTTGCTAGGTTTACATAGATCCACAACGCCTGTCGTGCCTGATACGATGTCGGAAAATGAGAGTACAATTGCACATGAGCCAAGACCTGCAGCGAACAGCAGAAGTAGTAATCACTCGAGCGGGGACAATGCAGTGAGCCAAACACCTGGCAAAGACGACGTATTTGCTCTGAAATCACTCGAGATTGGTGCCTGCGGTATCACGACAGCAGGTGCCCGTGCCGTGGCGAAGCTGATCCGGGCCAACATCGGTATAACATGTCTGAGTCTCACGGGCAACAAGGAGGTTGAAGCAGACGGCTGGGCCGAGATAGCGGAGTCTCTTGAACACAACACGGTGATAAACACGTTGGAGCTGCATCACAACGGGCTCGAGAACACTTCCACTGGTCTCATTGCTGACGCACTGGCACGCAACACATCCGTCCACACCGTTGACCTGGAGGGAAATCACATTGGAGACGAAGGTGCCGAGAAGATACACAAGTTGCTGGAGGTGAATGGAACACTTCAAACCATTCACTTGCGGAGTGGAAATCAGATCTCGGAGTCAGTACTGGCAGAAATTGAGTATATGACAGCAGAAAGACGACACTCATCAAATGCTACTTGATTTCTTCAGCCGTCAAGCCGTTCTTCCATTAGTTATTGAAATTTGTATTTTGAGGAACGTGACGTGTTCTTAACTGGAATACTGAGAAAACTTGACAAGTTCGTGGTGCTCCCTGGTGTAGATACAAGATGCTGCCAGCAGGTGACAACACAGCCCAGAGCAGCCAGTCCACACTCGTGGTAGACAATGCAGCACTGCATAGTTAGTAAAACGTACTGAACAAACTTGAACTTCCATGTGCCAACGTCAAATAACGTGTTTGTGTCTGCGCAATGCTGCAAATCCAACTGCAGATATATTCGACTTTTTCCGACAGCTATAATTACTAGCAGCAATGCTCACACACAATCTGCAACTGCACGCAATTGCCGCATTAACTGTTAATATTGTGGATACAGCTTTAGCTCAGACTGCATTTTATAACTAGAAATAGAGATGCACCACTGATTTTAAAATGTTTCCTGAGCGTTCACTGTATAATATGATCTGGACAATCGGCTTGCGGTATTATGCATCAATACACAGCAGCAGCGGCATATTCTGGACACACTGCATACCTAACTTGTGTGTGTACACAGCAACATTCACAAACTTGCTTATCTAATGCAGCATTTGAATGTTAACTTCATCGTTTCCAGCAATAAGAAAAAAAAATCTTACTCACTACCTTAGTGTCACATGATGATTCCTTAGTTGATTGTTTTTCTTTTGTTTCCCACGTGTTTTGCTTGTAAAATGTCAGAAATGAATAGAAGACATCTGCAAACTGTGTGAATAATTCATTTGAATAGTTTGTGCAGTGTCTCTTGAATAAAGATCGCAGATAACAACTAGGTGACAGCAGACTGACTCATGAAATTTAATGAAATTATGCATTTTTACTGGTCAAACACAGTTGGTATTGCTTTTGCACTGCAAACTATAAATGGTCAGTGCTTTACATATATACACACATTTCATTATCAATGCAGCACTAAAAGCAAGAGATGATCCAAGAGATCCAAGAGTTTACCAAGCAGAAACACACACAGTTAACTACTTGCATTGCATAGAATTTGCATCAGACAATACAGAACAGTGACTACAAAATGAAATGCTGAAAAGTTTTCAAATAACAACTAAACTAACAGTAATATCAATTTAAGAAAAACATTGTTCAAATCAACAGTGAAAGCTTGGCACATCAAGCACTCATGAAAAACAGAAACATTAATGCACATACAAGTTGATACAAAATTTAAATAGCCAACATGAAAATTCGATATGTTGTAAGCTTGTTTCTTCAGCTAACACATTCACGTGCCGTGTTGCATGAGCGTGCAGGAACCAGAGCCTCGCGGCATTAAAGGTGATCCTAAATCAACCGCAGCCGAGCTGAGCCAAATGTCACTGTTTAGACAGTCACTGGGCGGCGGTGATGCATACATCTCATAGAAAGACAGATCATCACTGGGGTGTGCAGGCAGAGTCTCCCTGGCAGACTGTGATGGCCGACACTCAGACTCGGCATTGTTGCTGGCTACAACATGTGAATGATTAGAAGTAGATGGATTCTCTAAATCGGATAAACGAGGCAAAAGAGCTGCATCTGTAACATACTCGACATCATGTGTTACTGGAGTTCTCTCAGCATTCTCAGCGTTCTCGCTGTCAGTTGTGTCAACTGTGGATGATAGCACAGCTGATAGTACAACTGGCTTTTTAACACATCCTGACAATCCAAACACAGACCATCACATGGACTTCTCCACTCACATTCCACACTCCTATACACTCTGTGTTATTTGACTGGTTTTTCTTGTTCTAGTTAGGAGTTATGAACATACACCGTGTCTCAAAAAGTTCCCACCTTTAAACTCTCTGTAACTTTGTCAAATCTTAACCGATTTTCTAAATTTTTGCACCGCGTACAAAATTTGCTACAAAACCATATGACATTACCCACCTCACCTTAAGCATGTTGATACACTACCTTGGGAAAGTAAAAATTCAAATTTTGTGCAGATGTGGAAAACATGCAAACAAATTGCATTTTTAAAATCAACTATTCATGTATAAATTTTGATATTTTCGGTGTTTAAAATAGTTTTCCCCATACTGACTGCAAATAAAATTTTCCATGTCACTGTTCTTTTATTTATGTACTTTTCGTATCAATTTGCGGCACCAGAAATTCATCATAGTGGACATCACTGCAGTGTTTGTTAACAATGAACATGGTTTTCAGCGACGAGGACAAGCTATTGATAAAAAGTTAGTATTTGAAAGAGTATACAGAAAAGAGGCTGACAGACGAATTTCCTGAGAAAAGCTGGACAAAGCATGGTGTTAATAAGCTGTTAAAAATTTGCAAGACACAGGCACAGTTGACAGGTGGCCAGGCAGCGGCATCACTTGCAGTGTCCGCACTGAAGAAAATAACTATGCCTTCGTATGCTTAAATATTACAGATATTCTGTTAACACATAAATACACTCACTGTACACAGCTACACGCATAGAGGATTAAAATTGGTGCACTCGAAATGCAATTTGTTTGCATTTTCTTCCTTATCTGCTGAATATCTGCAGAAAATTTGAATTTTTAATTTCCCAAGATAGTGTAGCAACATGGTGGGTAATGTTGTATGGGTTTTGTAGCAAATTTTATACATTTTCCAACAGTAAGAAAATTTTAAAAATCGGTTAAGAGTTGACAAAGTTAGAGGGAGTTTAAAGGTGGGAAGTTCTTTTTGAGACGCAGTGTAGTAAAAGTTACACTTACTTTAGTTTAAGAAACTTTCAAGTGACAGTTATAATCAGATGATGTCTATTGTGTATAATATGTCAATGATAATGTCAATGTTCTTCTCAATACCTAATACTTGCCAGCACTCTAGAATTAATTTTTTAAAAATGTTTTAAGCTAGCAGTCATGAGATTTTGCTTTCTGGCATTTAAGTCACCACAGACATAGAATTCTCAATTCTCTTTAGGTACAGAAAATTTTTTCTTGCAGTTATAGTGAACTATAATAACAGTGCTGTTGTTCACAAGACAATTGGGTATAAATGAAAACAAATAACCTCTGTTACAAGGAGACAAATGCACAACTGACAAACAACACATAAATTAACTGAAGTCCTAAACACTTTATGTAAATGTAAAAGATGGCTAATTTTACATGATGAGAGTTACAATGACTGCACATTACATTTTGCGGTTACAGCTAACATATTTATTAAACACTGCAGCTCCATGACAGTATCAAACATCTAATTTTAAGTTGAGATGCACTAATAATCGCCCAATGATCAGTATCGGCCAATTATCAGCCGTTTTGCTGACAATTGGTATTGGCCGATTAGTACGTTGGTACTGGCCGATCATCGTTTACACAACTGGTAAGTACAAGTTTTTATTTTTATTACCAATAGTAAACAAACACAAGAGTGGCTTCTGTTTCCGGTAAAAGTGGGTGCGTTTTGTAACTTTGCTTTTGGGTGCATTTTCGTTTTGTCTGCACTCTGCAGTCCTTCAAGTAAGTAAGAGTCCTTGGATAACAATCGGAGCCTAAATAAATAACTAAAATAAGATATCAAAATAAGTTTTTTTGTATTAATCCGTATCGGCCAATAATCGTGCCTTATCGGTGCATCTCTAATTTTAAATATTAAAGTCATTAGGTTAAAAGACTTCAAACAGCACATAAGTATGCAACTGTAAGTTAGTTAATATGGTTCAATGTCCCACTCGACACATAATAGGTCATTCTGGAGATGTAGAATGCAACTGTTAAGATCAGACTATAAATACACATATACTTTTAGACAAACAGTGAGTTAGTACTTAGTGGCTTAGTGATTTTGCTGGTGTCATCTAATAAGCTTACCATGATGTGACTGTTGATGTGCCCTGCAGTGATGACTCATGGCAAATGTCATTCGACACTCCTTCACTGGACAGCTGAAACACAGCCACATAACTGATGTCAAATGATGCTGGTCAAAACAAACCAGAGTTGGAAAAAATAATCTTTTTTTACATAAATACTGAAAAGATCAGTCTTTTTAAACTTTATTACAACATTACTGCTAATACACTGTATTTTCGCTATACGGACTTGTTCACTCCAAGCTGAGAAATCAGTGATTTAAATCACTGCGACTTAAATCAGCCAACCATGAAAAGACACCTTCCACCTCCTTCCCATCTGACAACACTGATAATGTTCCCACTAGGCAGAATCCTTCTTCAGAACTGGAGCAATTTTGGCTGGATGTCTTTCCTAATGTCACCAATGATTCATATAGGTCTGAGCAGAAACTGAACTCACATTATTATCAACATAGACAAAAACAGTTAACTCATGAAATATGCTAAACAAATAAACATTCACAAAAGTATTTTAGCTGTCTGAGCTAATAGTATAACTGGACAGAAGCTGACTGTCTGTGGGTTAACCCAAGAGGCACAAATCATAACCACTGAATGTAGACTTGTAGACTGGTAATCCTGCATGCACAGATCTACTAATGAGCTCTGATCACAAACTAAAAACTAGGTCAGTGTGACCTAGTTTACTGGGTTTACAGGTCATCATAAAAACGCTTATATAGCTGTGCTGCCAGCTGAGCTACACAGCCCACGGGCTGCTTGTTTACTATTTCAACGATATATCTGGTCTATAACTAAACTCTTTTTTAGTTGCAGCACAATAATAATCCATCTTGTACTGTACCACACACCAATGCACTTCTGACAATATCTGACCTAATATAAGTTGCAATACTTTTCTGCAAAACCTAAATACTGTGTTTCAGTTAACAATAACAACCACCTGCAACAATTACAAATACAATCATTCAACATACACATAAGGTCGTTCTCTGGTGTGGCATCGTGTGTGCTTTCGAAGGTCTGCGTTTGTTGTAAACTCACGACTGCAGTCGCCAAATGTGCATTTGAATGTGCTGCCATTATGTATGCGCATGTGAGCAGTCAACCTGCATGGCAGTTGCATGATAAATGTCAGTGTAGTCTCTTAATGGCACATCAGCACGTAATATGCTATTTAAATGCTCTACAGATGTTAAAAATGCCAAGATGCAAGTGCGATCGGGCTGAAGACAAAAATGTAGACGTAAAGTTAATGCTATTTAGCTACAATAAAATACAAATAACAAACATCAGAGATGATAGTAAAAACAAGTTTATTTAATAATTCAATGACACTACGATTGTCGACATTTTCAAAGACGTCTTAGGAGATGAAGCAGTGAAGCATTCATGACAAATATTCTCAAGATTAGGACAATTACCATACTAGAATAAATGTAAACAACCGGCTGTTTTATAACAACAGGTATCGCTCATTGTTCATGACAGATATAAAACAGCAAAACTTACTTTCATCATCTCAGATCCATGGATATGCAGTTCTTATTATATCCACGGCCTGTCCCAAATTTTTTACATAAACAAGTTGGAACGTGATCAGGACTACTCAGTATGCACATCCACAAATACCAATACAGCAAAAAGACAAGTACTAACAAAAATAAACACACAGAATTCAGTGCAGACCTGTATATTGTATTGAAAGCTTTGTGGCAATCTGAATAACAGCAGCAGAATGGCCTTTCTTGTGTGTGAGAACGAAGATGCAATTTCAATGCATACGAAGTCAGAAAGGATTTGGGACAGTATACACAGGCGTGGTGATACTGACCTTCAGAGATACAAAATAACCAGCATCAATCAACAGACATAAACTCATTTGTAGTGCTTCTATTGCAATAAATGTCACAAGACCATCATCACATCATTGCCATTATTATAGCACATTCTAGTATGGTTCACCACAAATGGACCAATACCGGTTCAGGAATGTCAGTTAATTTGGTCCTGGTTGAACTGAACCGAATCAGGGACTCAAGAGATGCCTGCAATCCTGAATTAACAAAAGCAACAGAGCAAATGCTACACATGGACAAGTCTGGTCCCAAAAATGTTCCAAGACCGAACCGAAGCAATGTGGACCCGGAGAGGTCCAGGCCCTGGTTCTGTACCAACACTAGAACATTCAAGAAAAGGTTTTTAAGTGGAAAACATGTCAAGAACATCATCAAATTGTTATTACTACTTATATGACACTGAAAATTTGTATAGACATCACTAACTTGTACGCACTAGAACAAATGACTAATCAAATGATAGTGACAAAACAAACTGTGCACAATAATGAACAGTTTCTTAATCTTAAATCACCACTGTCACAACAAACTGAAATTATTCATCATTGCAGTCAAGATCTTGCATACACAGCACTCAGCACATTATGCTAACCTGTATGAGACTTCATATGTGCTTTCAAACTATAGACTGTACGGTAACTTCTTGTACAGTCACTCACGACGCACCTAAATCTGAAAAAAAAACAAATAAATTTTAACAACTATTTTAAACTTTGCAGCAGTTTACATGGACGTCTACATTGTATACCCAATTATGCAGACTGCACATCAAAAGTATCCTAGTGAGAGACAAACTGTGATGCTCAGCAAATTTCACCTATGCAGTACACATGCATATCTGCACAAATGTAATTTATGAACTTGAAGATGACCCGGAATGCACTGCACACATCACTACTTATATAAAGTGGGTACAGAAAGAACAAAGAAGTGAAAGTGATGGGAGGGAAGGAAAGGAAAGAGAGAGGGTACCGGTAAGCTGGGCAAAGGTGAAAATGGATAATGGAGAGAGATGGAAGGGGATGGCACCCAACACTTTGGGGACAGTCATTCTTATTCTGCGCAAACATGTAAAAACAGAATCAGCTGTACAGTAACAATAATTAATGCAGAAGTTGCAAAAATTGCAGATCTATAACCTTTGAAAATCACTACACCGTATCCAAGAAATAAGCACAGGCAAGTCAAAATTTTTTTGTCATATCGAGTCATTTTTCTTTTCTATGTAGCTCAGGTTACATTTGTTAAGATATTTCCAAACTGTTAAAAGCTTTATTGCCTAGAACATTTATGAATGTGACAGTGTGAAAAACGCTGCTAACTATCATCCACTATATGCAAGCTTCACACCTCTAATGTAACCACATTACCTCGTTAACAGACACTGCTCTGATGTCATCGTTATGCAATAGAAAATGGCGTCTTTCTCGAATATAATCATAGGAACCACTGAGAGTCGAAAAATATGTATCCAGACTTTGTTGTCTGCTGCATCGATAACGATAACAGGCTTATTAAATGTTCAATATCACAAAATCTGTTGACTGGTTTGTTTTTCTCCATCAAAATTTCCACAAAAATGACCCTCAAGTTTTACAAGGTAGTGTAGGGATAATATTGAGTTAAAGCAGAAAACGTTTCCATGGCTTAGTGGCAAATTTTTTCAGGACACTGCACACCAAATTCTATTACAATCGTCCAAGTTCTGTAGAAATAGGACAAAACATTTTGGCTTACTTTTTTTCTTGGACACTGTGTACATTAACAACAAAGACAACACATTTACCTTCAAGCTCAAATACTGCTAACAGTTACATACCTTCCACTGTTATCTCGCTGAACATAAACAATATCCATCATTTTAATATATCTGCAAGCCGTAATGATGTGACACAATTCCTGTCAATAGTGCCAACATAAAGCCACACATCAAACTGACCTGAAGTCTGAAAGTTGGAGTTCTACTAATACTGTCACATTAATGTGTCCCCTACTCCACGAAAATTAATAAAGTAATAGTGTTGTTACAGTGTGACATTTTTCAAGGTCTGTCGGTGTTTCTACAAAAAAGTCGGTGGTCGGTTCAGTTTCAGTGTTTATATGTGTGCACCAGGTTAAATGTTAAATGTTAAAAACTGATTTATATAGCGCCATAAAGTCCGAAGATTCAGAGGCGCTTGACAGCGGGACTAGTCAGCTGGGCAGCCAGAG
>Ga0209562_1001000_pt1 | contig 10441 bp, 13 predicted proteins | sample WorMetvacBELIZE2_FD_187399 | JGI IMG/M metagenome (GOLD analysis project Ga0209562, IMG submission 187399) | Marine gutless worms symbiont microbial communities from Max Planck institute for Marine Microbiology, Germany - Olavius vacuus BELIZE.2... | ecosystem: Host-associated > Annelida >...
CAAAATTATGACCCATGTATTCACGAAGAATATCTCATATGATACACCAATCCCTGCCATATCATTTATATCGATGTGCTATAGCATAGCTATAGACACAACTAATTAGACTGGAAGTCAACAATTTTCCGCTGTGACTGTGAGCCTAAAATTTGGATTTTTAACGTTTTTCTATATAACCTAGAAATACCTAAAATTTTGAATGTTTTTAGGTATTTAGATTTTCGTAAAAAACTAAGAAAAATCTAAAAACCTAGGTTTTCTACAACCCCTTTCGACAGCCCTGCTCTGGAGCAGCCTACCTCTTTACGCGCATGATTCTGAGCTTGAACTCTTGGAGTTTACCGGTTACAAAAGATGCATCAATTGTTGTTGTTGAGGACCGCAGCGTCAGGGCCGGATCATCCATGAGGCTGGTGAGGCTGAAGCCTCAGGGCCCGGAGGGACCATGATCCGGCCCTGCCGCAGCGTCTGTTGCTTTTAGAGTGTCCCGGATAATGAACTTACAGACCAGTACTTACTTAATTACTTACATACTTACTTACTTGCAGAAAACGTCGGTAGACCTATCGCAATAATCCTTTAAACATAAAACACCGGATTGTGTTTACCTTTGGGACACAAAATGGACACATCCTTAGTATGTCCGCAGTTGTGTATTGGCCCGCCGTTGCGTGGACAATCAGCCAGGCTTGTCTCCGATCCCGTGCACTGTACGTTATCACTCCAGATCACGCCTTCACCTGGTCCGTACTCGTGACCCAACGATCGACCGGAAATTCTGTTCAACAAAGCATTATCAACACAGATTCATCCATGCTGCATTTCATACAAAACATATAAAGGCTAACTTCGTATCACTAAGTTGTAATAACGTGCAAATTATGATAGGCCCTATACCTTCGGACAATTTTTGTAACTCTGTCAACATCGGCCGTTTTCCCCAAATTTTAAAAACAACAGTATCAAACTACAACTCAAACAGTTTTGTAACTAGAATATTAACGATGTGAAAATTTATCACAAAATTGCAAATACATTTACTTCGAATTTCACTTTGCAGACGGCTATGACTAAAAAAGGTCGTCAGCTTTTTCAGGCAAAAATAGGGGCGACACCGTCAGTTGATGCCCCGGGTGACACCAACCCTAGCGACGCCACTGACCATTGTTGCTTCGACTTTGTTGCTGTTGTAAACGGGGCTTTATTTAATGATCACAACTGTGCACGACTTCGTTTTGACTCAACCGCATGGACAGAATGAGCGAACCAACATCATTGTAAGTTATGACATTGTAGTTACCCAAAGCCGAGCGCGAAACAGGCAACAGCGGCGTCGGTATCGTCAAAATCATCGTCGCACACGGTGCCCCAAATTCCATTATAGCTGACCTCTAAACGTCCTTCACGTGCAGTCTCACCTCCGACAAGACGATACGCTGCAGACACGCTAATGCAAGTGTTAATGACGTATAATGCAGTTTGCACAAAATTAACAAGACACGAATGCTTGCATTAATTATAAGTAATATAGTTAATATATTATTAATCTGAAGACATAGTAAATTATGAAGCAGTAGGATCAAATCAAGTAGCAATTGGGATAAGGCAGATAGTTCAAGGCCAAGGCGAATGAAAGCTTAACAAATGCGTGTTCGAAACAATAAAACACTTTTTCTAAGTAACTAAATAAGTAAGTAATCTTTATTTTACAAACGACAGACACATTTGTATGGTAAACGTTATAGTACATAAACACACGAAACACAAAATTATAAACAAATCAACAAACAAGCACACATGTGCCTAATAGACTGACTAAAGTGCACTACAAAGCTTATCACCGAATCACAGGCATTCAATGTAGTTAAGATGGGGGCTTACACTGTACTTAGTAAGAATAACCACTATTTCTACAAACATAAATTTCTGACAATGAAAGCTTTTTTATATAAATGAAGTAAACTAACCCATTTTCGGAGTAGTGGCTGAAGTCGAAGACGTGGTGATAGTTGTCGGTTTTCTACCAGTAGTCGTCGTTGCGGCAGCAGATGACGTTGTTGTTGTAGTAACAAGAAGTCTATTTGTCGTTGTCTGCGTTTCTGTAGACGGTGTTTTAGTTGTCGTATTTGTAGTAGTCGTGGTTGTAGCGCTTGCGCTAGCTTTCTGAGTAATAGTGGTAGTTGTATTAATGGTGGCATTTGTGTGAGTAAATGTATTAGTACCAGTCGTGGAATTGGTTGCTCTCGTACTTACGGTTGTCGACGGAGCATGCATAGTAGTCGCTGAGCTTCCAGGAGACGATATTGTAGTCGTTGGTGTTGTAGTAGTTGTTTTACGTGCAGTTGTGGTGTTTGTAAATGCTATAGTAAGCTTAGCACTGGTCGTGGTGTCAGTTGTTGTAGTTGTTGTTGGTCTGGTCACGGTGGTAGATTGAACATGCGTAGTAGTCGCTGAACTTTCAGGAGACGATATTGTAGTCGTTGGTGTTGTAGTAGTTGTTTTGCGTGTATTCGTGATGTTTGTAAACGCGGCAGTCATTGTAGTTATGGTTGCTGGTGCAACTGTTACAGAAGTGGAAGTAACGGTGCGGCGTTGTGTGTCATATCTCGCAAAAGTCGAAGAGACTAATTTAATTGATGTTTCAGATTTTGGCAGTTTTGTCATTTTGGGGGTAGTTGTAGCCGGTGTTGTAGTTTCAGTCGTAGTTGCGCTAGTTTTGTAGGCAGTGGTGGTTGTCGCGGGTATTCTAGTAGCAGTCGTTGTTGTCGTCGTAGTTTTTGTTTCGGGTATGGTTGACAGAATGGTCGGAGGCGGAGTTATAGATATGATGGTTATTGTAGGAGATATTTTAGTAGTTTTTGGTGTTAGCACGGTTGTAGTTTTATGCATTAATGGCGTTATAGTTATCGTGGGTACGATAGTAGTATTAGCTGTAGTAGTTGTGTGTTTGATGGATGCTGTTGCTGGAATATTCGTAATTGTTGTAGGCGGAGCTAGAGTATTGGTAGTTGTTCCCGTAGGGACAGTTGTAGTGATTTTACGTGCTGTAGTGGCTGGAGTTATAACTGTTGTTGGCCTCTCAGTCGTGGTTGCAGCCACTGTAGCACCAATAACTGTAGTAGTTTTGGGTGTGGTTGTCGTCGTTATCGGTAGAGGCGTATGTGTTGTGGATATTGTAGTCTTTGCTGTAGGAAGAATTGCAGTAGTCATGGGTGTTGCAGTGGTCGTAGTGGTAGGCGTTGATGGCTGTATCACATTAGTGGTTGGTATTCTGGTAGTAGTGGTTGTTGTTGTAGTTGTTGTAGTTGTGGGTCTGGTTGACGTAGTGGTCGGAATGCTAGCTGTCACTTTAAACAGAGTTACAGTACTGGTAGTCATTGTAGGAGACGTTGTAGTGGATTTAGGTTTTAGCCTGGTTATGGTGGTATGCGTTAATGGCGTTGTAGTCGCAGTAGTTGGTAGTCTTGTAGTAGCATTAATGGTAATTGAAGTTGTGGGTGTAATCGAGGTCAGTGTCGGCGTAGACGTTGTCACATCTGTAGTATAAGTATTTGTTGTTGTAGTATTACTTGTAGTGAATTTGGGTGTGGTAGTTAACGTAGTTTCATTAGTAGTTGCCGTTGACGTGGGAGTCGTGGTTGTAAGTACTGTAGAAGTGATAGATCTAGTAACTGTGGGTGTGGTCGTATTTGATGTCGCAATAAACATATGTGTTGTGGATGTAGCTACAGTACTGGTAGTCCTTGTAGAGGAAGTTGTAGTAGTTACAGGTGTTCTCATGGTAATTATAGCAGGTGCTGATGACGTGATTGTCGATGTAGTAGGTACTGTAGTTGTAGTAGTTGCAGTAACTGCAGTAGTTGTTGGAGTAGTGTCGGTAGTTGTAGTAGAGGACGTAATATTGGTCATGGTAAAAGTAGACATGTCTGCGGTAGTTGCAGTAGTTCCATGTGTTGTTCTCGTCTTTGTAGGTGCAGTTTTCGTTGTTTTAAATACAGCTGTAATTTTACTAGTCTTTGTAGTAGGAGTTGCCGTACTATGTTCAGGAGTTGCGGTAGTTGTTGGCGTCGTTGTAATAGTTGATGTTAATGGCGATGTTGTCGGAGTGGTGGGTTCTCTTGTAGTAGCAGTTGCAGTAGTTGTGTCTGTGATTGTCATCGTTGTGGGAATGGTCATAGTTGTGGCGGGTCCATCAACGCTAGTAATAGTCGTTGTTACAGGAACACTTGAAGTAACTTTGTTTGTTGTAGTGGTTGCTGAGGTAGGTGTTAATGGCGTTGTAGTCGTCGTTATGGGTACTTTAGTAGTAGCTGTAGTATTTGTGGGTGTGGTTGGCTTAGTGTTCCGAGTAGTTGTGGTTGTTGTAGAGGGAGCTACAGTAGTAATAGTCGTTGTTGTAGGAACAGTTGTAGTAATTTTGGGCGTTGTATTTGTGTTGGTGGTAGTTTCGGACAGTGTGACAGCCCCTGTTGTAAGTAATACAGCACCGATAGTTGTAGCAGCTGTGGGTTTGTTTGTTTTTGTTGTCGAAATAGACGTACGTGTTAGGAGTGTAAGTAAAGTTGTGTTAGTCGTATTAGGAAGAATTGTAGTAGTCGTAGGTGTTGTTGTGGTTGCAGTGATAGGCACTGATGACGTTGTAGTTGTAGTCGTGGGTATACTAGTAGTAGTAGTTCTTGTATTTGTTGTTGTTGGTACGGTTGAAATTCTTCCTGGTGTTGTAAGTACAGTTACAGCACTAGTAGTTATATCAGATGACGTAGCAGTTTCAGATGTTAGCATGCTCGTAGTTGTAGGGGGTAATGGCGCGGTAGTTGTGGTTGTAGATGGTGTCTTAGTAACAGCTATAGCAGTTCTGGATGTGATTGACGTCAGTGTCAAATTACCGGTGGTTGTAGGTGAAGTTGTATTACCAGCAGTTGCTGTTGTAGGAATAATTGGAGTAGATTTAGGTGAGATAGTTGGCACTGTTGTAGCCGTAGTTGCCCTTGGGGTGGCAGTCGTGGTTTCAGGTATTGTAGTAGTGATAGATGTAGTAGTTGTGGGTGTGATCATCGTCGTTGCCGGTTTGGACGTAGGTGCTACGAATGTAGCAATAAAACTGTCATTACTTGTAGGAAACGCTGTAACTGATTTAGGCGTTGTTGCGGTGATGGCGGTAGGTGCTATGGTCGTGATGGCCGATGAAGCTGGTACTGTCGTTTTAGTGGTTGTAGCATTTATAGTAGACGTTGGAGTATCTGTTGTGGTTTTAGTAAAGGGTGTAGTTTTGGTCTTTCTGAAAATAGTGGTTGTGGATGTGGTCCTCGTCGTTGTCGGAATAGACATATGTGTTGTGGGTGCAGCTACGGAACTAGTAGTCCTTGTAGAGGAAATTGTACTAGTCTTAGGTGTTGTGTAGGTAGTGACAGGTGCTATAGGCGTCATAGTCGATGAACTAGGTACCGTAGTTTCTGTATTTGTAGTAGTTTCAGTAGTTGTTGGGGTAATGGCCGTGGTTGTAATAGATGACGTAATTCTGGTCGTTGCGAGAGTAGCCGTGTCTATGGTAGTCGTAGTACTTCCAGATGTGTTACTTGTCTTTGTCGATGTAGTCTTTCTTGTTGTAGGTATAGTTGTAGTACTAATAGTGTTTATTTTAGGAGGTGTTGTAATGTGTTCAGGTGTCGTGGTTGTTGGCGTGGTTGTAATAGTTGATGTTGATGGCTTTGTTGTCGTGGCTGTGAGTATTTTTCTAGTAGCAGTTGTAGTAGTTGTGGTTGTGATTGTCATCGTAGTCGGAATGGTCGTAATTGTATTGGGCCTATCAACATTAGTGGCATTCGTTTTAGGGATATTTGCGGTAACTTTAGGTGTTATAATCGCTGCTGTGGTAGGTCTTAGTGGCGTTGTGGTCGTGATGGTGGGTACATCAGAAGTAGTTGTTGTAGTAGTCGTGGACGTGATAGGCGTAGCGCCTTCATTAGTCGTGGCTGTTGTATACGGAGTTACGGTAGTGGCAGTCGTTTTTGGAGGAACAACAGTAGTAATCTTAGGCGTATGAATGGTTGTAGTGGATGTCGTTGATGACATGATAGTTGGTAAAGTAGGTGTTGTAGTTGTATATGTTGCTGGTGTGGTGGTTATAGTTACATTAGAAAACGTAGTGCTGGTCGTTGTGGGATTAGATTTGTCTATGGTAGTTGTAGCGGTTCTAGGTGTGATTGACGTCTTTGTGGGTATAGTCGTCTTAGTTATTGGTATAAATGTAATATTAGTAGTCGTTGTTGCAGTTTTAGTTGTACTAAATGATGGCGTTGAAATGGTTGTTGGCGTACGTGTTGGTGGCGCCATAGTGGTGGTTGTGTGCACTCTTGTGGTAGTTGTAGGATTTGTATTTTTTTGTGTTGTGGTGGTTGTCGGTTTGGTTGCGGTGGTGGTTGTTTTAGCTGTTATTGTTGTAGTTGTCTGTACTTTTGTAGTAGTAGTAGCTGTCGGCGTTGTTGACGTCATTGTCGGAATAGTCGTAGTTGTTGTGGGTGCAGCGGAGTTAGTGTTAGTCGTTGTCATAGTACTAGTTGTTGTATCGGTTGTTGTTGTAGGTGATAATGGCCTTGCAGATGTGGTTACGGGTACTTTAATAGTAGTCGTTGTAGTAGTCGTGGGTGAGGGTGGCATGAAATTCTGAATATTACTGGTTGTTGAAGACGGAACTAGATTAATGGTAGTCGTTGTAGGAACAGCTGCTGAAATATTACGTGTAGTAGTGTCTCCAGTAGTAGCCGTTGATGACATGATAGTTGATGAAGAAGGTACGATGTTTGTAGTTGTTGTTGGAATAGTGGTTATCATTTTGGGAGCAGTCCAGTCTATGGGAGTTGTAGTAGTTCTAGGTGATGTTGAAGTCTTTGTCGGTGTAGTCGTCGTTGTTTTGTGTAAAGCCGTTAATCTAGCAGTCATTGTTGCAGTAGAAGCTGTATTAAGTTTACTTGAGGTAGTAGTTATAGTTGTAGGTGTTCGCGGCATTGTAGTCGTGGTTGTGGGCATCCTTGTATTGGTTGTTGTAGTTGTTGGTGTTGCTGCTGTAGTACTCTGAATGGTCGTAGATGTTGTAGACGGAGTTGACGTATTTGTAGTCGTTATCATACGAATACTTGCAGTAATTCTTCGTGCTGTAGTGGTTGTTTTGGTAGCTGTTGTTGGAGTGATAGTCGATGTAGTAGGCACTGTAGTTGTAGCGGTTGTTGGAGTAGTGGTTATGGTTGCAGTAGATGGCGTAATTCTGATCGTTGTGGGAATATTCGTGGCTACTGTAGTTGTAGTAACTCCAGGTGTGGTTGAAGTCTTTGTTGGTGTAATCGTCGTTGTTGTGGGTACGGCTATAGTATCAGTCGTATCTGTTGCAGGAGCTGTTGTAGTAGTTTTTGGTGCGGCAATAACTGTCGGCGTGATTGTAGTGGTAGCTGTTGATAGCGTTGTAGTTGTTGTAATTGTGGGTATTCTAGTAGTAGTTGTTGTAGCACTTACTGGTATGACTGTCGTTGTCGGAACAGTTGTAGTTGTTGTGGGTGCAGCAATAGTACTGACAGTTGTTGGCAGTCGTAGAAATGCTGGCGTAATAATCGATGTAGTAGGTACTGTAGTTATAGTAGTTGCTGGAGTAGTGATTATGGTTGTAGAAGAGGGCGTCATTGTGGTCGCTGTAAGAGTAGCCGCGGCTGTGTTTGTAGTAGTTGTAATAGTTCTAGGTCTGGTTGACTTTATTCTCTGAGTAGTTATCTTTGTTGTAGGTATAGCTGTGGTACTATTGGTCGTCGTTGCAGGAGTAGTTGTAATTGGTTTAGGCGTTGTGGTGGTTCTGTACGACGTGGTTGTAGTAGTTGTTGTTGATGGCCTTGTAGCCGTGATTGTGGGTACTTTAATAGTAGTTGTTGTTGGAGTAGTGAATATGATTGTAGTAGGGGGCGCAATTGTGGTCGTTGTGGGAGTAGTCGTGGTTGTGCTAGTAGTAATGGTTCTAGGTGTTGTTGACGTAGTTGTCGTTGTTGTGGGTATAGCTATAGTATTAGTAGTCGACGTAAAAGTATTTGTAACAGGTTTAGGTTTTTTCGTTATACTGAGTGGCGTGGTTGTAGCGGTAGTTGTTGATGGCGTGGTAGTCGTGATTGTAGGCACTTTAGTAGTAGTAGCAGTTGAAACAGATGTTGGAGTAGTTGTTAACGTTGTGGGAATAGTCGTGGTTGTGGTAGTTGTATTAGTAGTTGTGGATTTTAACGTAGTTGTTGGCTGCGTTGCATGGTTAGTGGCGGTATTGGTTATAGCATTGATCACTGCATTGGTAGTATTCATTATCCACCTGGGGGATGTGAACCAAAAGACAGTCGAACTCGTCGGCTGGGAAGCTATCATCCGCAGCCAGTATCTGCTACACCTGGACGTAAAGCCCACCGTGATTATCTTGACACCTGTCGACTGTGTTGCTAAAGCTTCTGTCAAGGTGTACAGTCTCTCCAGATGAATATTGTCACAGAAGGCAACCACCACGAGGACCTTACACACACCGACACGAGCACCGTTAGACGGCCTGAACATCTCAGTACGGACTGTACGAAGAGCAGCCGCCAGGTTGTAGTATCCGTGCCCGTTCCGGTATTTTATCTTTTCGATGGCTTTCGCGAGGGAACTTCGGTTGGTGTGTTCGTTAAGGTGGAATTCGACGTAACAATAATAGTTGAACGTCACCACACCTATCTGTATCTTGTCTGACCCGATCTCGAATATTTCAGTGATGTCTGCTAGATATTGGCGCGCGTAATTCCACTGGGTACGATCGCTGATTGAATTATCCAACGCCAGGACGATGTCCACTTTCTCATTACACCGCGATGATCCAGAGCAGATTGCTGAATTTACAGCAAACACAGACAAACACCAAACCGGAATGTTTGCACTGTTAATACTAATCGCTAAAATATTCCACAAAATAGAGTACTGCCTGGTGAAATATGGCCCGCCTGACTTGAAGTGTCCAAACATGACATGAAATTTGTTGGTTGCGTAGCACAGTTGGCCGAACGTCGGTCTTTGGCCGGCGAACTGACACTGTCATGCACTCGGCCTGCAGCTGACGGGTGACCACTATGTAGGTAAACCGTCCGCTGCAGGTCAGCCAACTAGGCTAACTCAGCCTTTTATCCTTCAGGGGTCGATAAATAATTAGTAGGCCGGTATATCGGTGTGCGTCTTTAGGTGGCACCATCTGGTGAATGCCTACGGGGTTATAAGCCTGGTGCGGCTAATTGCAGCCGCTTAGCGCCGTCGTGTGGCAGCTTCTTGCCTTTGTTGTGTTAAACCCTGTTGTAGTTATACCTGGCCTGCGTGCCGGTGCTTGTGCTGTCCTGCGTGGCAGCTTGTTGATTGTGTCTGTGTAAGCAAGTGCGCTTGTCATTTGTCTAATAAAGAATTACTTTACTTTACTTTACTTCAGAGAGCGTTAAGACCACAAGAAATGTGCGTGGCATCTTGAATCAGTAGGGCTATGCTACAACATAATGGCACTATCTTTTGAATGTATACAAAATAAGTACACTTAAAGAATTGAACTTTGTCAATAACAAAAATACCAGTAGCGGTTGGTTTACTTCTGCAGAGCCGCAAATACGTTTTGTCCTGTTTTCGCAGAACAGCCCAGAAAGCTCATGAAATTATCGAATATGGACATTGGACCTTGCTTTCAACATCATTCAAATTCGAGCCGCCCGCATTCTAAAATGCAACCAGTTATCTGAATTCTGCATCTAGCGTGCTAAAAAGCGATGATCGCTCCATGCCCCCAAAGTTAATTGAAGTTCGGTCCACGCACTCCTGAGAACCGGCCGGAGAAAGTGCCCATTCCCTAAAATTGGAAGGCGAAAACGTGCTAAATCGTCAGTTACTCAGCCGAACGTTGGTAGATTTCATTGAATGTTGCAAGAGGATGCGGGACAGGGCTGTGGCGGTAATGCGATTGCTAAAATTCACTTCAATCAATCAATCAATCAATCGATCTTTATTGCATCACAAAGAAAATAGTGACACAATGGGTACAAGCAAAGCTAGATAAGCTTTTTACAAACTTGTTCCAATTGCCAATTAATTGCTAATTACTTCCGGTCGGAACCAAAATTGCCGACTGCACTCCGTTCGGTGCAAAATCTGAATTCCAGGTTGGAAATCACTCAGTTTTCAGCCGCGCGCGTTTGAAAATGCAGCAAGATAACTGAAACCTGAAACAACATTTGTGGGCGTCGATGATCGTCCTATGTCCTGTCCAAGTTCGGAGTAATTGGATCCACGCATCCCTTAGTAGCGTCACATAACGTCACATAACATCAGCAAAAAACACACAATCACGAACAGATAGGTTCAAAGTTGGTGAAAATTATTCACATGGAGACGAGCGCGACACTATGTCTTATAC
>Ga0209562_1001001_pt1 | contig 10440 bp, 7 predicted proteins | sample WorMetvacBELIZE2_FD_187399 | JGI IMG/M metagenome (GOLD analysis project Ga0209562, IMG submission 187399) | Marine gutless worms symbiont microbial communities from Max Planck institute for Marine Microbiology, Germany - Olavius vacuus BELIZE.2... | ecosystem: Host-associated > Annelida >...
AAGGGCCGTCGCTCGAGCAACGGCTCCCTCCACAGTCGTCCTGGCATACAGCGCTCGCTGTCTGGAAACGCGAAGCGACCGTCGATGGACGGCGGTGTTCAGATAGACGACCAGTCGACCGAGGTCGGCAGCCACGCGTCACTGTTACATCATCAGTCGCCGATCAGCAAGACGAACCTCTACGGGACGCTTTACTCGCCGCCGTCGCCTGTCCGTCAGAGGCTGAGCACACTGCGGCGACTCAGCTTCGCCGAGGTGGTCGAACCGATCACACTCACATGGGAGAACATCGACGTCTATGCGCCGCCGGCCACATCCAAACCGATCGTACTGCGAGGCCTCTGCGCATCGTCTGTCAACAGCGACAACGTTCAACCGAAACACATTCTTAAAGACGGTACATCGGCACATTTTAGCCGGATTTGAGTTATTTAGTACAGTGTGGGTTTCATTGTCTTTAAAGCAGGACTAAAACCTAAGTTTTAAAAGTTTTTAGATTCCTTTAGGTTTTTAGTTTTTGACGGACAAAGGCCGGACACAAAATAACTACAGTGTGCATGTAGGCCTATGGGCCTACTGTACATGGTGGGCCAAAAAACGGACCATTTTTGAAGCACATAACTCTTTTATATAATGACATAGGAAGGCATTCTATACATCAAAGTGTTCAGCTCTTTATCAGGAGTAAAAATGATATTATGAATGCCGACGCATTTAAATATTCTTTGCATGAGGTAAGAGAAACGATACTACACTGAAAATACCAATTAATTCAAGCATGACGTTCAATTATAACACACAGTTGCCTCAAAATTGACAATCATCGTTGACTGTGAACATCAGTAAGTCAACAGCAATTTACCATGTCTACTGTGTACCCTAAACATAATCGCCGCTCCTTTTAGCAATTGGTCTGGCACCCCTTCAATTGCGTCTGACTGTCTAACATATCGGACCCAGCAGTGTAACAGAACACGCGTCAGACGATCAACATCTCGGAAGTCTTGACGATACGATTTTGGTTGCAAAGCTCTCCAGAGTAGAGAATTGACCAGATTGAGGTCCTAACTACTCGGTGGCAAGTTTTTTCTTGCTTCCGTGAATTTTAGTGCACAGGAAACAAGTGACACGTGTACTGTGAATTGCTGTTTTAATCACAGTATCGTTTCACTGCACTTGTGCAAAGAATATCTAACTGCAGTAAAATTAAAAAAACACTATTCTTACTCCAGATAAAGCTCTGAACGTTTTGATATGTGGATTACTCCGCTCTGATCAAATCCAATACGTTGGAGAACGCGTGAAATGGTCGTAACATGTGAACGTCGAATAGTGGGTGAATTGTCATTTTAGTGAAGTACGGTTTTATCAGATAGTTGCAAAGAATATTTAACTGTGACAAAATGCAAGACATCAGTATTACTTCAGATAAAGTACTGAACAGTTTGACATATGGATCACCTTTCTGCGTCATCATATACACGGGTTACAAACTGTCAAAAATGGTCGGATTTTTCATGGCTTAAATTAATTGGTATTTTCGGCGTAGTATCGTTTGTTCAAACTTATGCCAAGAATATTTAAATATGGCGACGTTCCGAATATTAGTTTTACTCCTGATAAAGAGCTCAACATTTTGATATATAGACCGCCTTCCTACCTCATCATATACAGGAGTCATACACTTTAAAAAAATGGTCCGGTTTTTTGGCCCATCCTGTATTTTAGAGGCGAGCTGGGTTTGATTGTTACTGAGACCTCTCATTTGGTATCATCAGATTCAGATACATACAACATCCAGTTAAAATTGCTCAAGTTCCATTTACCGATGAGCACCTGACGCACGCTGGAGTCCAATGGGGAGTGCACGGCGATAAAAGGCGTCGTATTTTTTATTGCATTGATTCTTCTAACAAAGCTATAAACCGCACTGGCATTGTCTGTAAACTGTACTGAATGCCCCGGCCCGTTATCGCGCGGTTTGCTCAGTGTCGCAGTATATTGGCCTACGCTGCAATGGTCTGTTGGTTGTTGTCAACTTGAGGCTGCCCAGAAGTGCACAGTCTATGTACCCAGTCTTTGAACTTCCGAAGATAAGGTAGGCCTACAGTACGACAGGCGTCGGTAATTACACTTACCTTTGGTTTAATGGACGATGAGCCAGTGACTGTTCAAAGGACAAGCATCTGCTGCTGCAGCACAAACCACCGTCACTGACGGCGATTCTTAGGAATTTAAAATCTGCTCATCACATCACAACCATCTTCGTATAGGCTACTTTATTATAGCGTCCCTTAAACGGCGTAAAGGGGCACCTGCTCTAACCGTTCCAGGACTCGATCCTGATTACACATAAATCCGATGAGAAATGTGAACGTGCATAGCCTAAGTCTAAGTGTTGGTCGGCCTACAATATGGGGGGGGGGCAGAAAACTACACCGTTTTATTTTTGAATAACTTCGTAAGCCTATCACCTCGCTCACTTTTGATAAGCCTAAGTTTTGGCAGGTATGTACTTTAATAAATGTCACTAACCAGCAGTAAAATTGGACTTCAGCATGCAAGTTGCGTCTAAGTTATAAATTTGGCGAAATTCCAACAAACGGTTTGTAAGATACCGTGTTTGTAAACTTTAAATTATGATCACGGACACACGGAGGGACGCACGAACAGTCCAAAACACAGTGTCTTTGGCGGACACTCGCTGGCGAAGACATACAAACCGCTGTGCGGAAAAGAAATCCGAAAGCAATCGGAGAGCGCCGCGAAGTCAGTGTAGTTCTGTATGAGACTACTGCAATATACAGACCTACTAGTAGTAAACATGAGCGAAGTCCTACAAGATAGACTGGCACATGTGTGATGTGGACTACTTAATTAGTGAGCGGTCATCATGTGTGTATGCAGTGAGCGGAGCCGCAGCACCGAGAACTCTGCTGGCCGTCGTGGGAGCAAGGTGCGTGATGCTCGATGCTTCTCAGCGTTCTAGTGTCACTATGACAAAATATCCGCTATTTCATTTCATTTCATTTCAATTTATTTATCAATCAAACAAGAATTAGAACATAAAACATACAAGTACAAATGATGGACTACCAGGCCGTTTTTAACAGGCACTTACGGTAGCCCGAGTATACAAATAACATTGAAAAATCACATTTACAACGTAAAAACGGTGTCAACCAGCTAAACAGCCCAACAAGTTTGTTCACTATCTGTGTCTGCGACTCTGCGTTGTGTAAACGCGGACGCCCTACTGTTACGACGGATGTTCTGTTCTTTTGTTCTTCGCTTCCTTTTCTTTGTTTCCTTTTTTCTTATTCTCTCTGGTTCACTTCCCACCGAAAGTGGCACCGGCTTCTCCTGCGTGGAAACAAATGCGATCGATTTGAAGCTTTAACACAATGTCACTTGTGCAGAATGATCTGAATTTTCGTTCCAACATTGGCAACATTTTTGGGAACTTCGACCTGCGGTCAGAAAATTACAGTCCTTCAAAATTTCACCTCGCCAGCCGTGTCTGTGACAGACATCGCGCCGTCTCGCTGCAAATGCTGTGATGTCATGTCCATTTCTCTCACGCACGGGCGACACAGACAGCGGTCGTCGCTGTGGTGTGTGTGGACTTCCAATTTTCAATCCGCAGACAGACCGGCAGTCTGCTTCGCTGCAGTGAACGGTCAACACACCGTACACAACGCAGACCTACAGTTTTTTGTCGCGTAAAAACTGCAAAATATATGGTTACATATTTTCTGTATTTCTAACATAATACGAAGCCGCTGCTGCCGCTGATGATGATGATAAAGACAATGAGTCGTTGTGCAGTGGTGTCGGTAAGACAACGCTGCTGAACGTGCTGACATATCGTAATCGCGGCAAGCTGCTCGTCAACGGCCAAGTTCGTGTCAACGGCGGCCGCATTGGCAGCGGAATGACGAGCTTGTCCGCTTACATCCAGCAGGAAGATCTCTTCGTCGGCACGCTCACCGTCAGAGAACACCTTTGGTTCCAGGTCACTCATTCTTCTATCTGGTAGCACCATTCCGACTGCCAGCAAAATCGCTCCCAAGCGTAGGCGTAGTGTGTGTTAATTTACTACCAGCAGCATTGAACAGTTTCGCTTATTCTGTGTATTGTGTACTTGTTTATGTTTCTTGTTTATGTTTTTTTTTCTCTTGTTGTTCTATCACTTGGTGAATGGTGATGAATAAAGTTGCTCAATAACCACTGAAGTGCAGGCGTTAGATTTCAACATTATATCCGTCACTAAAAGTTTCGAAACACTTTTTAAAGCTTCGCTGGGTTTGCTCTGCTATAATCTACTCGACGCATAGAATGGAACACAGAAAGGCATCAAATGCATGTATGCGTTCACAGTGACAAATATTTAATCAATTATAATCATCAGACGTTCATACTGTTGACTACAACTGAAACTCGTTGGAGCTGTTTTGCATGCGAATAGATGCAATTTGTAGTTACCGCTAAGTGTTACTAAACTTTTAATGTTCATACAACCGGCTCTTGCCTGAGGTAAGGGACCAGTGTGATTTATTAACCACAATGATGATTGGCACTCTGATCCTTGGTGGGTGAGCTGTTAGGTTGAGTACAGGTGTCGGTTGACACCTTCTTAGTCCATTCTTCGCTGATCGCTGTGGCATGCATGGTTGCCAAAAACGTTCGAGACAGTTGGAGAAATACTCTCGCTGTTCGTCAGACTATGATATGCACAACACTCAAGAGGGTTAGCTAGACGTTTTGACACAGCAGAGCGCAAGTGTTGGAGTAAACGCGTTGTTGTTGTTCTGCAGTCTCAGCTGAAGATGGACAAAGATGTCCCGAACGATATTCGCGAACAGCGTGTTGCCGACGTCATGCAAGAGGTTCACAGTTTATACCAGTGTTGCCCTGGATTTGAAATTTCACATTGCGATATTTAGTCACTGTCAAGTCTGTCATATGTAGTAGGAACTAACTGTGCTTTGTGGATATGCAGTGGATACATTGATAGGCATCTATGTCGATACATAAGCCATTTTAGTGACTAAAATCGCAACATCGATATCGATGCGATATTTAGTAAGTAAATAAGTAAGTAAAAATATACACTTTTTAAAGGTTTTGCTGCAGTAAATGTTAACCATTCAACATTAGTGTTGACTTCATTGCTTGTACATGTACTAGCCGGCTGTGGCTGGGTCGCTCACGGCACTCGCCGTGCCGGCACGACATGCCTATATCAATGTATCCACTGCCCGCACTCCAGCCAAGTATAACTGCTGTGTTGAAAACTTTATATTTTCAGTAACATATTTGAAATGTTAATAAAATTGACAGTGTCCTGTGTTTCTCTAAAACGTTTTGTTGATTTGTTTTAAAGTTCGTGTGTTTAAAATTTTAGACACAAGTTTTTTGTTAAATTAGGCTTATAGCAATTTATTTTGGGGTCCACTTTTTATCCAGACACACTGACACAGTTTAGAGATACAAAATTAATAAACTGGCTGCACTGCTGCTCCATTGGTGGTTCGTTCTGCTATGTACATGTAATTGCCAATCCATGGCCGACCCATAAATTTTGGCAAGGCGTCCCTATGTTTGAATGTTTGTTCTCGGCTGTTCTGTAATCTGTTTTTGACTAATATTTTGATGTGATGTTGTATCGCTTTGCAGATGGGCTTGAACAAATGTGGTGACGTCATGATCGGAATTCCTGGCAAAATTAAAGGGATTTCAGGCGGCGAAAAGAAACGACTGGCATTCGCGTCAGAGGTCTGGGTTTTATCACAACATTGCGTATAAGACTACATTGTTACCACCCACGAATTCTGTTTGGTAATGTATTAAGTCGCATGTCAGTGGGTCTGTCTGCATGTAATTTAATGCTTTAACTTTGAAAGCCTTGATCTAGAAAGTTTATGCTTAATTGGTAAGCTTATAGTTCTTGGGAATATCTAGGTTAGGCCAAGTTCATATATTGAGGCCATCGGGTAAAGGTCAACGTCATAGGTGCAAAAAAGCGTGTCTGTATATCGTGGGCGGTATGCCTTCGATTGAAAGTCAGTCTTGTTAATTCATCAAGTTTAGATGTGTGTGTTAATAACCAAAAAATAGTATTTATCTATTCAACCTGTCTTTTTTTGTCTGTTATCTGCCGATGAATAAAAGATCTGCATTTTCTTTTTAATTCGCATTATAATAAACTGCCGGCAGAGCTTGGTGTATTTATTACATTCTGTTTAAGTATGCCAGATGACTGTGACATTATCTGAGCGTGTCGCGAGAATGAGCGAATTGTCTGAAAAAGAGAACATCCTAAAACAGACACATGACAATGAAAAGCTGCGAGAATACAAACATAAGCTTCCAAGATGGTAAGCCTGTCGCTTATATACTTGCTTGTCGAAAGTACATGTATCTGGACATAACGCTGTTTGTATTTAATATTGTCATTATGTAACACAATGCAACAGGTGCTGACAAACCCGTCTTTATTATTCCTCGATGAACCTACGTCTGGACTCGACTCTTACATGGCTCAAAATATCCTGTTGACACTGAAATCGATGGCTGCTAAGGGTAGAACGGTCATCTGCACCATACATCAGCCCTCGTCCGAAGCGTTCGAGCTGTTCGACCAGTTTGTATTTTGTCTGTAGTTATAGTGTCTGCGTTGGAGATCTGCGCAGACATATGTTGTTGCTAACACCGACATTGGCGCTGGCTTATCCTCTCCGGCAACAAGTGTGATCGAATTGAAACTTTTACACAATGTGTAGAATGGTTTCAATTCGCGGTCGGTTACCTAAGGTCGAAAATTACAGCCCTTCGAAACGAAATTACTCTAGAAGCGCCACCTGGCGAATAGATATAAATAATTGTATCGCCTGCCCGCCCCGCGCATGTGAACAGTTTCTCCAACGCAGAGTTTCTTTTCTCTAGAAACTCTATACAGTTGTGGTACAATACAGGACAAAGTTGCAGCAAACTTAACAGTATATCGAAAATGTGGATTTTTCACTTATTAAACTTTGAATTTTTAGCTTTTAGGGAAAGAGGCTATTATAATTGTTGTTAGCTTTTTTTATTCTACTTCAATTTATTGCCAGTTTACTGTTTTATACATGTACATGGCTAGACCGCGTTGCGGTAAAAAGGTGAACTTAGGCCTCGATCTTTTGAGGCACGGTGTATAATAAAAGGTCACTGCTTTTTCACGCATTCTACTCCTAATATATTGAAAATATGCTGTTAACTTATATGTTTCATTGTTGACAGGCTGTTGCTAATGGCTGAAGGAAAAGTGGCATATCTTGGAGCAGCAAAAGACGCCATTCCATTTTTTAATCAGTATGTTGTTGACATACGAACGTAAATTGTTACTGATCATGTCTTTAGAGCTTTCTTTGTGTTCGAGATTGCAACAAATCCACGATCATGCAAGCAGTCCAGTACTTTTGGTATTTATTGTACTGTTTATTGTACTCACTTATAACTTTGCTGGTTGCGAGTTTAAAGTTTTGGCGATGTAAGTGTATATCTTATTTCGTGACAAGCACTGTTATGCAAGATAATTTTTATAACAGCATCTAGTACCAGTTGGAGTAACCATCACCTGTTTTGTACGTTATAATTGCGAGTGCAGATGCGGATTCCCGCTGCCTCCTAATTACAACCCAGCGGATTACTTCGTGCGAACGTTGGCCGTAGAAAGCGGCATAGAAGACACGTGTCGAGAGAAGATCAAGGTTGGTAGCACGCAGCCCATAGCTGTTAAACGTTTGTCAGTAAAAGTTAAGATTCTTGATAACAAATACCAGTAAACGCTCAATAACACGCTACTTTTGAAATAGTTGTCACACACTTTGAACAAATTGTGATATTCAGCAAACATTCTCTGCTTCTAAGCTGCATTTGAAGCCACCCCACCAAAACAAAAATCTGGAATTTGTTCATGATAAAAGTTTTAAGCTACCATATGACCGGATTACGTTTTACGTTGCATGCTGTATAGATCGGATGCACTTCTAAAGCCATTGATAATTTATCAACGGTTTTTGCTAAAACTTTCACATCGATCTATTGTTTTGTTGTTAAATATAACTCTTTATTCGCGCTGGTGCTGTAGAGAATCTGTAACGCGTACGCAGAGTCGGAACAAGCGGAGCGTATAAAAGCAGTCATCACGGAGACGAATTATCAGGGGAACGGTGCGATGGTAAGGCAAGCCAGCACACATTGTCTTCTGTGAGAATTTCGTATTGTATTATATCGCATAATCAACTTGCAAGAGGATGGTGCAACGTTTTGCGTGCCATTTTTGTGCTACATGAGCACTTCTTAACTGCAAAACATTGACGAACTGATGCTGGACGTTCGGCACGGCGTGGAACAGAGCATCATGACAATGCAGCTGACAATTTCATGGGCGTCCTCTAGCATATATGCGGGCAAATGGAGGACACTTTGAGCAACTATTATGACAGTTTCAACATCCGTTCAGCAATATGACAAGAAATTTTTCATTTTTCATCAAATATGATGCGATTTTTAGGCCTAAATCGTATCTTTTGTAATTTTCAACATACTTGAATTTTAATTTCCCGAAGTAGTGCAGCAACATGCGTAAGGTGTGATGGGAAATATTACTATGGTTTTATTGTAAATTTATACAGGCTTTCTAGCGGTGAAACTTTTGAAAATCGATTATGATTTGACCAAGTTACCATCATTGATTTAGGCGGTCAGATTTTTGTGGACACGGTGTAGTAGTAGCAGCTATTGTCATTGTAACTGTAACATGCTTATTTTCGGTGTGTAACTTTGTAGTAGTGGTGATGGTGGTGTAGTTGTTGCCGTCGTCGTTGTAGTGCATTCTAGTATTCATACGCAGCCGTTTAATGCTGTATGTTTGCACAATGCAATTGCAAGTTACAGCGTATTAAATGTGGTTTGCTTGTAGTACGAAGAAGAGTCGTTTTCTGAATTATCGCCGTTGGTATTTTCTGTTGACATATATGTGTTTTATAGTTTTTGTAAATGTTGAAAATGAGTAACGTAATGATATCTGTAGTAACACCATGGGGCGACACTATACGTGGGCGTGTAGTTTCTTCCATTCTTGGCTGCAGCTTGTTGCGTTTTAGGCATCGGGTTACTTTAGAACGCTAATAACCCACTATTAACCCATGCTGGAAGTCGAACGTGCGACCGGAAGTGGCCAAAACGGCGAAACTGCTTTGACCTTGACAAATATACGTCGCCAATGTCTCGACAACCACGAGAGATAGAGATAGATTACTATTAAACACGAATAGGAAATCATGGGCTGCCTATCATCTGCCTTAATCAATCATCGGTATCGTGTGGTCACCGGAAAGAACCGAACTCGATTTTTAATCCTTTCAGCTCATCTGTCAACAGTTAACTGCCATCAGCGGGGGTGGGGGTGGGGGATGTTGCGCCGCTTATCGGCTACAGCTTTTTACTTGTTTTATCAGTAAATCAATGTACTCAGACCATAACTAACAAACACAACTAACTAAATGCAAAGCTAAAACTATAGCTGGAAAATATTATGTGCATCTGAATTGCTTTTATGTAAAATATTCACGTAGTAAGTTTTTTTTCAAATTCCAGTCAATGCATTTGTTTGGTACCAGCTTGAGTGTATTGTGCGTTTACAGCTACAAAGCGTCGTATTTTCGACAGCTGTACGTCGTCATGTGGAGATGTCTCCTGAACAACATGCGCGAACCAGGAATTTTTCGCACGCGATTCGTACAAGTTGTGGTACGACATTGAAGATACACTTACATGTAGTTGTAATGAAAAGAAGCTGTGTTGTCAGTAAGAATGTGTTATTGTGTAATTACATGTTTAAATAATTTGTAGTTTTACAGGTTTTCCAAATATTTTCTGCATATGATGAGCACGACTTGTGCAAAATTTTAAACTATTTTACAAAATGATGGCCTTTACAATGACCGAGACAGTTTGCATTTCCCGAAAAAAATGTTTGTTTCATATCCAATGTAAATAGGCCTAGATATTATAGGTTTTGACAAAGTCACTATTGCCAGTGTCTTCTGTGAATGAATCCACAATTCTTGTGCATATTCATGTGCACACTTTTACGTGAGAAGTTATTAAAAGCGAATTATCGTCATTCTGTCGTGCTTATATGTTTTTACATTATGCATATTTTTCTTGGTTATTGTGCCTTCGGAGTTTGGTCGTCAGTATCACTTCCTAAAAATGACCTGTTAGGTGTGGAGTGGGGCGTCAAATTCTATACCACTCACGTATTGTACAAGAAGCTCCGCTACCGCGAAGAGCACAGCGCGTCCGTCGTGCTTAGTTGGTGTACTTTATGACATTTATCGGGAGACAAACAACAGATCAACAGCTAATCAACCACTTGTACGAAACTGG
>Ga0209562_1001002_pt1 | contig 10436 bp, 7 predicted proteins | sample WorMetvacBELIZE2_FD_187399 | JGI IMG/M metagenome (GOLD analysis project Ga0209562, IMG submission 187399) | Marine gutless worms symbiont microbial communities from Max Planck institute for Marine Microbiology, Germany - Olavius vacuus BELIZE.2... | ecosystem: Host-associated > Annelida >...
CGCAGGGCTATCTGGCTGCACCGTGATCCCTACGCCCTCATCTTCCACTATCGATGTGGCCTCCCCCTTGGGCAGCGACATGAGGATAGGAACCCCCATACCCATGGCCTCGAACAACTTCGAAGGAATCACCGTGGAAAACACGGGATCATCACGCAGGGGAATGAGGGCCACGTCACACAGCGACCAGAAGCGAGCAACCGCCTCCTTTGGTTGCCTGGGTAGCATGATCACGTTATGCAGCTCCTGCTCTTCGCACTTCTGAATCAGTGAATCCCGCTGCGCACCGCTTCCGGCGAATACGAACCGGACATCGTCGTTGTCGCGCAGCAATGATGCCGCCTCCAGCACCTTGTCCAGGCCATGCGCCATGCCGTGGGTACCCAGGTAGCCAACGACAAACTTCCCATCCAGCCCGTGCTCGGCCACCAGTTGCGGATCCTTGGCCTCGGCAGGGGCGTAACGGGTCAGATCGACGCCATTTAATACAACCTCGATCTTGTTCTGATCAATTCCCCGCTCCACCATATCCCGCTTGAAGGCGTGCGTGACCGGCACGACCGCATCGGCCTGTCGGTACAGAAACAGCTCCAGCTTTTCCAGCCAGCGGACAACCCGGCTTTCCTCCATTGCGCCCACTGCCACGATGGAGGCCGGCCACAGATCCCTCACCTCGAACACAAAAGGCAGGCGCCGGACCTTAGCGAGGGCCCAACCACCAATCGCGGCAAAGAATTGGGGCGAGGTGGCCACCACCAGGTCTGGCCGTTTCTGGAAAAGCCCGGCGAAAAAGCCCGAAGCCATGAAGGAGACGTAGTCCAGGGTGCGCTTCACGAACCCCTCATTGGCGGTGATGTAGGTCTTCACCCGGACAACACGAATACCATCCACATCCTCGACCGAATACCAACGGTTCTTGTAGCCATCGAAGACCCGGCCCTCGGGAAAATTGGGCGCACAGGTGATAACCGTCACCTCATGCCCACTGTTTACCCAACGCGTGGCATGTTCATAGAGGCGAGTGGCTGGGGCGTTTCCTTCCGGCGGGAAGTTATCCGACAGAAAAAGTAACTTCATCCATGTATCCAAGCAGAAGAGGTATCAGGTACCGGCAAGAAACTGCCAGCTGAATTCTGCAATCACTTCATTACGTTCAAACTCAATGCTCAACGTCTTCGAGGGCAGCGAACTGCCAAAACGGGGGTGCCAGGTCGAGTCCACTACGGATGCCTTTCCGCCTCTTACAGCCACATGAATCCTGCCTTTATCGGGCACTGTCAACACCAAGCCACCGGCGGGCTGCTCAACAATGACTTCCGGGTGCAAATGGTAGTTGGCAACAGCACTCGCGTAGCGACCCACCAGAGTATCCGTCACCTGCAGCCTCTGGTCTTCGAAAGTCCATTGCCGCCGATGCACCGGGTGCCCCTTCAATCTTCGGTAACCGTCATGCGCGCAAGACACCAGGGGCGCACCCTCACTTTTGAATTCCAGATCGAAAGGCTCGGCCCTGCGGGCGACACGAAAACCACCCCATACCTCCGATGAATCCTGGCCATCTACCACCACGGCACTGTGCGCGGCCGTGGAGCGTTGGCGCGAGCGCTCCTCACCGAGTCCGTATTGAGATGTGCCGCCGTTGACGATCACTCGCTTGCCCCACAGGCTCAGCTCAAATGACAGCACATCGGCATGGGCATGGCCGGGGATGTAGTCCGGTCCTACGCGCGCCACATCGAGAAACGCCACCGCTTCCTGATGATCAATGCGCAGATAGCCGGAATCACCAAGATGCGTAATGCCGCCTACGCTCTGCACTTCCGGTGGCAGATCAAGTGCGCGGGCGTATTCCTCCAGTTGCGCAGGCCTGGCTGCAATACCGAAGCCTGCATCGTTGAAGAAAGGAATATCACCATCCGGGTGCTGCATCACCCCAGCCCAACAGCGCATTGACTGAATAGTCGCCTCCAACGCCTTCAGCAGCTCAGGCGAGAGCACCCCGGGATACTTCCGCTGCAGATTGTAGAGATCGAGAAGGTCCTGAAGGATAATCGCGTGGTACATCGGGGATAGCTCAAAGTGCCCCCCATCCGGCAACACCTGCTCTTGCAGCTCCTGCGCCAACAAACGGCACCCGAGCGCCAGCCAGCGATCAGCCTCTTCGCCCTGGAAGTAGGCGCCGGCAAAGATCAACGCCTTGAGATTGGCAAAAAGATGGTTGCCCAGCAGGTGATACTCCAGGCGCCTTTCCAGCCACCGGGTCTGCTGGGCAAGACTCGCCAACCAGGCCTGCTCTGCGTGATTTCCTGCCAGAAACCACTTGACCCAGTTAACAATGCGCAGAGAGGTTGGATAAGGCTCCCAACCGTTCCCAATAGGAGCAGGGTTCTCTGCGATCCAACGAACTATCAGGCCCCGATGCGATCCACTGCGCGACTCCCAATCACGGGCATTCAGATCATCGAAATAGTGAAGATTGTAGAGCCACAACTTCTCCCAGCCTTGTCGATTCCAATCACCCGGGCCTGTCAGGCTCCGCTGCACACCCAGGAATCGAAAATCGCTCTTACCGAACATAGAGGCATCGGCATACGCATAACATGACCACACCCCGCGTCCCTCGCGAAGGGACAGTACATCAGCAGCCGGAATCGACGGCGTATGCAGCCTGTGCCAAATGCGCCACCCCACCTGGGATGGCCGCAGGTACCTGACGGTATGAAACAGGCGCGTCAGCTTGTTTATCAACTACCCGCCTTCTGGCTTTCCGCGATTTCGATGGTTACCCGACTCACCTCGACCAGTTCCTCAAAGGAAATGGGAGAAGGCGATCCATTCGAGATGGCATCCAGGAATTCCTTGGCACAGGCATTCTGGCCCTTATCCTGCGAGCGCAGATTGAGTTTCCTGAACCCCTTCCAACCATAGCCCGTCAGCTTGCGGAAATTATCCAGCTGCAAAACCTTGCCACCAGCAAACACCTCTAGGCGTTCCTTGGGGAAAGACTTGTGACCATTGGCCAAGTAATGAACCGTGCCGAAAGAACCGTCCGCAAAACTCAGCGTGAAACTCGCCTTGTCACTGGTGATGGCAACACCGCTGTTGCTGTCCATAAAGGTCGCACTATGACCCACGATGGACGCACCGGCGAGATAACGCAGCAGATCGACAAAATGACAGGCCTCACCGATGATGCGTCCACCACCGATCTCGGCATCCTGGGTCCAGTGATCTGCAGGAATCGCACCGGCATTAACCGTCATGATGAAAGACTTGGGCTCGCTCACGCCGCTCAGGAGCTCCTTCATCTTCTTTACCTGGGGCGCAAAGCGTCGGTTGAAGCCGACCATGATCTTGGGTGCGCTCCCCTGTCCGTTCTTGGCACGATACGCTGATTCGATGTCTTCGAGCTCGCCCATGGTCAAGCATAGTGGTTTCTCGACGAACAGGTGCTTGCCGTGGTCGATCGCCTTCTGGGTAAATCCATAGTGCGAATCGTGGCGCGTGGCGACAACGACCGTGTTTATCTCTTCGGATCCGAACAGCGCATTCGTGTCGGTGGTGCTTTCTTCAAAACCGTGCTTCTTGCCGAAGTGAACGCCACTGACACCACCGCTGCTGGCGACACTTCTCAGCCTTCCGCCTCCACTCTTGAAAGCGGGAATCAATACGCTACCGGCATAGTTGCCCGCACCGACAAAACCGACCACGGGCGCCGCTGGCGTAGCATCGGCAGCGCTCTCCACCAGTTTTACCGTGCGATTGAGCAACTCCCGGTCCGGCTTCTCGTCGGGACTGGGATACTCCAGCAGCATTCCCAGACCGGCCTTGCCTTCGGCCAGTAACTCGTACCCCTTCAAGGCCTCATCCAGGCTGAAGCGATGCGAGATCAGCGGCTTAACATCGAGTGCGCCACTGGCCATCATGTCCAGCACCGCCTCGAAATTGCGCTGCTCTGTCCAGCGCACAAAACCGACGGGATAGTCTTGGCCTTTTTCTTCGTAATTAGGATCATAACGACCAGGGCCGTAGGAGCAAGAAACCTGGAAAGTCAATTCTTTTTCAAAAAAGTCGGCACGAGACAGTTCAAGGCCGGTAACGCCAACCAGCACAATACGCCCGCGCTTGCGGCACATCTTCGCGCCTTGGCTTACCGGCTCGTTGCTCTTGGTTGAAGTGGTGATGATGACAGCATCGACCCCACGCCCGCGCGAAAACACCTCCGCTGCCTGAAGCGGGTCCTCACCCTTGGAAAGATCAACCGTCTCCGCCCCGAACTCACGCGCCAAAGCCGTCTTCTCGGGATCCATATCAATCCCAAGCACCCGGCAGCCATTGGCACGAAGCAACTGCACGGTGATCAGTCCGATCAAACCCAAACCTATCACCACGACCGTTTCGCCCAAGGTCGGCGCCACAAGACGAATTCCCTGCAGCGCGATGGCGCCAATGACGGTGAAGGCCGCTTCATCATCGCTGACGCTATCAGGAATCTTGGCGCACAAATTCGTGGGTACACTGACCACTTCGGCGTGTTTGCCATTCGAGACAACACGCTCGCCAGTACTGATGCCTTTTACATTCTTTCCAACATCCAGAACCGTGCCGACATTGCAGTACCCCAAGGGAAGCGGCTGGTCCAGTTTGTTCTGAACTGTCTTCAGTGTCGGCATCAAACCATCGGTCTTAACCTTGTCCAACACCATGCGAACCTTGTCCGGTTGCTGGCGCGCCTTATCCAGGAGGTTCGCCTTACCGAAATCCACCAGCATTCTTTCCGTCCCTGCGGATACCAGTGTTCTCGCCGTTCTAATTAACAAATCCCCTTGACCCGCCAACGGCACAGGCACATCGGCCAGAATGGTTTCACCCGATTTGAGATTTTGAAGAACCTGTTTCAATGTCAAATTCCCTATATTTTTAAAACATTCCACAAGGCACAAGCGAAGAAACTGTTGAGGCGCGGCAACATCGCCTCGCCTTCATCCAAGTAGAGGTTTAGCAATACCTCCGTGCCGGATGACCACGAAAGACATGGCCCTTTTGCCTCTTGTTCCTACCGCAGTTCGCAGAAATTGTAGACCTCACCCTTGGAAACGAGTGCCACCTTGCCCATCAGCACTCAGCACGGGAGATGAGAGGTCGATAATGGAAAGGCGAATATCTCACAAGCGCCCATCCCAGCTGATTTACCAACGCGCAGCGCGGACGCGTCCGGGCTGCAATGGGCAAATATGGCATTCCTCTTCCGAATTAAGTCACCCAAATGTAATCCGGTGCCTCCGGTGGATAAACCAAAGAAATCTATCATCCCGCATATGGTGCAACTCGCTCACGGTAATCTGCAGCCACTCGTGCCAGAAAGCTAAAGGTGTCGTCAGTACAACGCCTCCAGTCGAATGCAAGAGCGGCAGTATAGCTGGCCTCCGCTTTCTCGGTACGTAACGCTGGGGAGACAATAAGCTCTCGCAGGGCACGGGCAATGTCGTCGGGGTGCTCGGGATCGAAGTAGACGCCTGCATCTCCCAGCACCTCCGGCATGGGCCCGCGATCCGAACAAGCCACCGGCAAACCAGCTGCCATGGTTTCCAACAGAATGATTGGCATATTTTCGCAGCTCGACGCAAACACCCCTAGGTCCGCTTGCGCATAAAGATCATGCAACTCCGAATAAGCCACGCCACCATGATAATGCACCCATTCTCCCTCAGGATCACAGCGTGAGATAGCCGAATTGAGTCGCCTCAACGCCGGCAGGTAGGCAGGGCCAACCAAGTCGAGCACCAGCGGTAAACCTTCTCGCCTCAAGGCCGAAACGGCCTCGACGACATGCCACTGGTGTTTGTATTGATTGATGATTGAGACATAGACCAACCGATACGGGCGCTCTGCGTGGTATGAATCGATCGAGCGCTGTCTTCTAGGCGTCAAACGAAACCGAGGGTTGAGACCATGAGGAATAATCGGGCACTCCGTCTCTAGCGGCCCTGTTACGCGCAACACGGAAGCCTTGGCGGCTTGGGTAAGAAAGATGACTCCATCCGCACGGCGAAAGGAGCGTGACTGAGCCCAACGTAATAGCCGCAGCCGTAGTGTCATCACCGACCAGCCGAATCGCGACAACTCTTTCAGTTCGAACGGTAACAAATTCTGACTCATCGTAACGACCGGCCGGAAGCGTCCGGCGTAACTCCCGCCCGGGACAAACAAAACATCGCACCCCGCAGACACCGCCTCCATCGAGAGTTGGCGGCGTTGCCACCAGGTCCGCTGCAACAATCCCCTGTCGAGTGCGGCTGGTTGTCGTTTGTCCAGCCACGGGCGGTCAGCGACCGCCGCCAGGGTTTGCGATCCGCTCCAAATCACAACACGCGTAATACCCTGCTGTCCCGGCTCCGCTGCGGCAAGCAGCTCGACCAGATGGGTGACACCACCGCCTCGGCGCAAGTTCGTCGAATCGATACCTATGACCAGTTTGACCGATCGAACGGTCATGTCTGTAAAACGCTTAACAAATTGGCCGCAGACGTCTTTGGGGTAATTTTTGTCGCGAGGCACTGAGAATGGTTGCTCATTACCTTTAGCTCTCGATCCGTTAGCCTAATGATATTCCTCATTTTTTCAGCAAGGTCTCTCGGATCCTGTGATTTGAAACGATAGCCATTCAAACCATGGATAAGAAAAGCTGCTGCCGCCCCCACAACATCGGAAACAACCAAAGGCAAACCGGCTGCAGCAAACTCGTGTACTACAACACCCCATGGCTCTCTCCGGCTAGGAAGAACAAAACAACCCGAGCTACTAATTTCATTTACGAGTTGATCAGGTTGCATAAAGTCTTTGACTACGACTCCGGGGGTTTTGACCAACACTTCCTTTAAAGAACCGTTGCCGATTAGGTGCATTTCCCAGTCGCCACGATCTGCTTCCAGAATACGCCAAGCCGACAATAGTGTGTCGAGTCCTTTAATTTCTTCAAATCTTCCGACAAACAAAAAACGATGTGGATATCCGGTATCATTTGTTCGTGTGACCTCTAAACCAGAAGATGAAAATCTCTCCAAGTCTGCGCTATAAAGATCAAAGACTATGTCTTTCTTTTGAAAACCAAGTTTTCGCGCATACTCATACTGATAAGCGCCCGCCACCCAGGCATGAGTAAAAAAACGCGAGAAATAACCAGCCAAGCCCAATCCTGCAGCCAGGTATTGGCGCGGTTTACCATGCCATTGGCCATCAAGGCCGCAAACCACAACACATCCCTCCTTGCGCAAAGTTCTTGCTAACGAAAGGTAGTCTCTATCCTGCCACCCAGAAACCACTGTAATGTCTGGATTAATTTCATTAACCAATTTCCGCATCGATACTAGTGTTTGCCGGGAGCGCGGATGGAAAGAAACACGTTTCAACGCAGGCGCCTTGTAGGATGTTTTTTTTTGTTTATCCCAATGCACAACATGAACTTCCGCGCCAGCTTCGACTAGCGCCTTAATTGTTGCCATGGTGTAACCCATGACCTCCGCATAGAGATACAGAATCTTCATGCTTGAAACAGCGCCTTACGGAAATACTCGACTGTATGTTGCAAGCCATCATCCAGCGAAACCGTCGGTTGCCAAGCCAATTTTTCCTCGGCTAGCGCTATATTTGGCTTTCTTTGCTTCGGATCGTCAGTGGGTAATGGGTAAAAACTGAGCTTGGATTTTCCACCAACTAGGCCAAGCACCTTCTCGGCGAGATCCAGCATAGTAAACTCCCCCGGATTACCCATGTTTACAGGTCCTGCAAACCCGGCTTCGCTATTCATCATTCGGACAAACCCCTCCACCATGTCATCGACATAGCAGAAAGAACGCGTCTGTTGACCATCGCCATAGATGGTTAAATCCTCACCTTTCAAGGCCTGGACGATGAAGTTCGAAACGACACGTCCATCGTTAGGGTGCATGCGCGGACCATAAGTGTTGAAGATGCGCACAATCTTGATGTCCATGCCATGCTGGCGCTGGTAATCAAAAAACAATGTTTCTGCACAGCGTTTACCTTCGTCGTAACAAGATCTTGGACCGATCGGGTTCACCTTGCCCCAATAACTCTCCGGCTGCGGATGCACTTCGGGGTCGCCATACACTTCGCTGGTCGAGGCTTGAAAAATCCGTGCTTTCGTGCGTTTCGCCAGCCCAAGCATGTTGATCGCGCCATGCACACTGGTTTTTGTGGTTTGCACAGGGTCGTGCTGATAATGAATCGGTGAGGCAGGACAAGCCAGATTGTAAATCTGATCGACTTCTACATACAGCGGGAAAGTGACATCGTGTCGCATCAACTCAAAACGTGGATGGGACAGCAAGTGCGCCACATTTGGTTTGGTTCCGGTAAAAAAATTATCTACACACAAAACATCATGCCCGTCGGCGAGTAACCGGTCGCAGAGGTGGGACCCTAAAAATCCAGCGCCGCCCGTCACCAATATTCTTTTCATGATCTACTCTTGGTTAGTATGCAATATCACAACTGCAAGTTATTGATAAATTGTTCTGCACGACTTTCTACATCATGTCCATCAGCCCATACTCGCCGCATACCCGCTTCTGCAATTCGCTCACGCTCTTTCGGGTTCTCAAGTAGCCAGCGGACTTTTTGCACAAGCTCCTCATCGGAAGAAAAGAAACATGCCTCCTCGTCCTCTTTAAACATTTGCGTCAGATCGCTCGTGCGTTCGGCTAACATGAGTCGGCCACACGCAGGAATCTCAAAGCATCGCCGAGTGTAGGTATCACGGTTCAACTTGGACAGAAAGGCTAGGCAGATCTTGGCGCCGCAAAGTGCTTTAGCATAGTCATCCCCCTCTGCAGGCACTATGGGCTGTAAGCGGCCATATAAATCGCCAAGCACTTTTCGTGACCAGTAATGACCACCCCAGATTTTGAGCTTAACGCTCGCACCAATAAGGGCGCGAATGCTCTTTTCACGCCCATCGGGTTCGTAGTGACCAACAAAAGTTACATCGGCTCCATACTTTGCCTTTTCCGAAGAATTCAACTCTACAGGTCGATCTTTCTTTGGAATAAAATAGGGCAACATAACATCTGCGCGCCTCGCCCCTTTAGCAAGGGCCTCATCACAATTGACTCGTCTATAAAAGAAGTTTCGGTCAAAAGTGGGCAGGCATTTGATATACCAATGCCAGAGCAAATGGTGATGCCATGGTACGTTACCGTGGGCTTGAGGGCCGAAAGGGTCGTCGTTGTTATAGGACGCCAAGCATAACCCGAGTGTTTTCAGTCTCCTTAGTGTGCCTGGCAGTATATGCGTGGGCCGCCAAAACAGTATCCAGTCGGGTCGCTGCGCATCAGCCACTTCTATGATTTGTCGATTATGGCGCATCATAGCCGGCCCAAGGAAAGGGATTTTTAACTGTAACCGGCCTGTACTACCGGTAAAAAATGGAGCAGTTCGTAAAGCAATGACATTCACACCATGCTCCTGCATTCCCTTCGCAAAGGCTTGTTCGTATTGTGGCCAACGCCATGACCCTACGATGAGTACTTTCAATTTGTCACTGTTCCTATTCACCAGCCCTCGCTAAACAACCATGCATCAATAGCCGCCGCAATTCTTCAGCGCCTTCTCAAGCATGAAGAGCGCAAACAGTCGCGCGCCGTTTGTCCTGTTTTTCAATTGACCACGATGCAGTCGCATCACCTCAGTGGAATTAATCAAATCTCGCGGCAGGGTCGCCAGTTGCTCTTGCGCGTTTGCGGTCTGCATCCACTGGTCCATCGGAACCGAAAACCCTTGTTTGCGGTTCAGCGCAAAGCCTTTCGGCAAGAACTTCTTCGCCATTAGATTCTGAACGCGACGGCGTTCATCAGTAGTGCATTTCCAGTATGGCGGGATTTCGCGAAAGGCATGTTCCACCAAGCGATAGTCGAGAAACGGCGTTCTCACCTCCAAACTATTCGCCATGCTGGCCCGGTCGACCTTGACCAGAAAGTCATCAACCAGCACTTGCTGAAAGTCGAGCCGGGTCAAGCCGTCGACCGGATCGCGATGCTCACTGAAAAGCGCTAGGCTACGACGCTCCGGCGCATCGAGATCCGGGCCAAGGGCTGCAAGGGCATCCGGGGTCAAGATTCTGCGGCGCAATTCGATATCAAAATAAGGCGACCCCCAGATACTTGCCTGCTCCGGGCCGGCCCGCAATGACGCCAACCGATTGCGGCCTCGAACACCCGCCGGTAGCCCAGCGGCCAAGCGTGCGGCGATCCTGAGCGCGGGCTTCGGCAGCCAACCAAGGCGAGCTCGAACATGCAGCGCCGCCTGATAGTGGCGGTACCCCCCATAGAGTTCGTCACCGCCGTCACCACCGAGTGCCACGGTCACGTGCCGACGCGTCAAGCGGCTGATCAGGAATGTGGGGAGGATCGACGAAT
>Ga0209562_1001003_pt1 | contig 10431 bp, 9 predicted proteins | sample WorMetvacBELIZE2_FD_187399 | JGI IMG/M metagenome (GOLD analysis project Ga0209562, IMG submission 187399) | Marine gutless worms symbiont microbial communities from Max Planck institute for Marine Microbiology, Germany - Olavius vacuus BELIZE.2... | ecosystem: Host-associated > Annelida >...
TCGAATCATATGACACTCTCAAAGGGAAATAGTCCTGAACAGAGCCCACAATAATCTAATCCTGTACCTTCTGGCAGATTACACCAGTAAACATCAATACACAAGTTCCGGTAATCTCGCCCACACCGATCTACCCGTTAGGCCGCGATGTCTTCATATTTCCTGAGTTTCCGGAAGCCGAGCTTTGCTCCCAGAGGTGGGCTTACAATCTTAGGGATCGGTTCTCCATCATCCGAGTCAATATCAGGACCGAAAATCAGAAAATAAACCCCGGTCCTTAGATTGTTATTCAGGTAGAATACAAGCGAACAGTCGCTTGTACTGAATCCTCCCAGTCCAAATGATTCCAAATCGGTCTGATCCGGTTTGAGTCGCTCTCCTGTTTCTACGTCTTTGATATTTTCGAAACCGATTGTGAGGGCTATTTGCTCTATTCTCTTAAGTGTTGTACTGTTGGCGAGGAAGATGTGTGGATACACGCCATACTTGGAAAAGAAACTGTGGGTCGAAAGAAACAATTCATCATCCCAGCACCGCCATCTGTGGATGCGATATCGCTTCTTGCGAATCATCCCACCCCCTTCTTGCTCTGGCAGTTTTCGGATATCAGGTTTTTGATCATAGACAAATGACCCCCGCGATTATTTGAGTTCCGCAATGTTATAAGGAATGTATTGGTGGCAACACAACCACCGGAACCAGTATAGTGTGGATTTTTTTATGTTGTCAATAGATATTTTCGGAACTTATTCAGTCCCTGAATCTACTACTTCGTGTGAATCCGAACGCGCCCGAAAATGTCGAATCCATCCGATTGAAACTTCTGCCAGATGAGTATTTCGGCAAGCGCGAAACCGCGCGTTTCCGCGTGCCAGGGGTCATACCAAGGCTTGATTTTATTTGCCATGGATGATAAACTAAGCGATCTTGAGGAGGATTATGATGAATCGACCGGTGCATTTCGAGATTCAGGTAGACGATGTTCAGCGTGCAATTGATTTCTATACCAAGGCTTTCGGCTGGGCTTTCGAGGAGTGGAAAGGCGAGGACTATGTCTATTGGTTGATAAGGACCGCCGAAGAGGGGAGTGATGAGCCGGGCATCAATGGCGGATTGTTCAAGCGATCCGCGGAAGCTCCTCAAAAAGAAGGTGGCGTCAATGCCTTTGTTCTTACCATGCAAGTTGATGATTTTGATTCTATTGCCAAGGCCATTGTAGCCGCCGGCGGCACGGTCACCATACCTAAATTCGCCCTCCCTGGTATGGCCTGGCAGGGGTATTTCATGGATACCGAGGGAAATACTTTCGGTATACATCATCCCGACGAGAATGCCAAATAGAAGCTCTCATCAAAACTGAAATTCCCTGGTTCATGAATCGGCAGTGGTTCGTGTTAGGGGTGTCGGCTTAGGATTCAGTTGGGACTTTTTGAGGGTTTGTTTCATGCTGACTCTATGAACATTATATGAGAGGGTAGTCATGAGAAGTGCAAGCGCTACGGAGTTGTCTCTCAGAGGAGCAAGGTTGCTCGAATTACAAAGATAGAAGGTTGCTTCTGGATGTTTCACGTCGGCACGTTGGAGACTTTCTGTTGACGTGTCAATGCCAACGAAATTCCGGTACTCTTATCAACTGACGCGGCGCCCATCCTTCTAAAATGCTCCCTCAATGTATCATCCTCGACAAATCTCGCATCTGTGGTCCGCGCGGTTCCGACAAAAAATTCTCCTTTAGGTTTCCACAGAATTGAGTGTATTTCGTAGTAGTCCGTAGTTCGCCGATGCCGGAAAACGCTCGTCAACGCACCATCGTGATGTACCCTCCGTTCTTATGGCGTCAATACTTATCAGAAGAGCTCCAACCGAGAGCTGATTAGGCTGTAAGGATCCGCAAGTTCCAATTCGAATAATGTCTTTATATTAGCTACTAACGCATTCAACGGGCCGTATGTAGGTATGGCGCTCGCCTCCACCGTAAACTTGTTTTTGTTGGTGAATATGTACAACACGGCAAAACAATGCCATTTGTTGTCGCGTTTATTTTGATACTGTTGGGCAGGTCTCTGGCGGGAAAACTCACATCAAAATCAAAAAAGACAAGAACACTTGAGAGTGTCTCAATCGTCTTCACATCACTCGCGATTTTGTCCCTGGGAATGAAATCTGGCAGTGTTGCTCTTGTGATATTTCAGCTTGTGCTTTTCTACTTCTTTGTGTCCGTACCACAAGTAACACTGTCAAGCGCCCTGGTCAACAGTGTTCCGGAGAACAATAGGGCAACTTTTTATTCCATGGTATCAACGCTGTCCAAAGTTTCGTCAATGGCGATTCTGTTTGCTATATCGTTATTCTATGAAACTACAAAATCAATAGTCGCAGTTGTCGCCATCGTCGCGATATGTACGCTGTTATATCTTTTTAGGAGGTCTCGGTGACACATGACGAGCTTTGCCGGTCAAGCTATTCGGACCTTATTGGGTATTTGGGTTTCTTTTGTCGAAGACCATGATCCGGTTCTCTGAAAATTTTAATCGACAGTTTTGTATGGAGGAGAATCCAACTTGTCGAAAACCATCGCTGTCTAGGATGCCGGCTTCCAATATGGGAAAGACATTAGATCCGTAATCGAAAATTTCGCATAGACGTAGTTCCCTGCCCCGATTCACAAGCTGCCACAGAGTATCGAATCGCCGGAGCCTTTCCCGGTATTTCCGGTTCTACAACAGCAGGCGATTTCATCAGAATCTGAACTACCGGACTCCAGATGGGATGATATATCATTCAGAATGGAGGCTGAACAGGCGGTCTGACGGCGCGAAGTTCCACCACAGGAATTCGGGATTGCTGTTTGACAATTGGGCACAGTATAGACGCAAAGAACATGGGGGAACTGCTGCGGTTGCGACGCAGAGAGATCGCGCAGTATATTGGACGTCTGGAGGTCGAATATGAGAATGATTGAGAAACAAAAAAAATATTTCGGACTGCTCAAAAAGGCGAGATCTCAAAACACCACAAACGCGATTCTGTTCAAGAGTACTTTTACATCGGCTCAACGGATTCTTGTATGGCTTCCTTTTGTGCTTATGCCTCTCTCATGTGCCGCCGGCATATACTGTGTCATACACTGTCAAGGGTATTATTATTGGATCTTTCAATTGGTTATGCTCGCTGGTCTTTTCGCTGTGTTGCTGATCTCCAGACACATTCTATTGAGACATGACGTCACAGGCTCTAGAATTACAAAGTGGCCCTCAATGAACGACCGGCTGTACTCGATTTTCATTTCGTTGCTTGATAAAAAACCTGATGGCGACGAAGACCTTCCGCAGCTACAGAAATGGCTCGAAGCTGCCCAATTAGCAAAACCAAAAATCCTAAATTATACTTTCGTCGGTATTTTTGCGTATCTCTTCGCACCGGTTTATGGTGCTTTCGCCGAGAAACCTGCGGAGTCCCGTTTCGCGATTACTTTTAGTATTGTGTTGCTGTTAATTAGTTTATGTATAACTTTTTTTTATAATTTGCTGGAGTTGCTGGTAGAAAGAAAGCGTATTGAAACAGCTGAACTTCATCGCTATATTTCAATGTACATTGCAGAGCGAAAACGCGCTTAGAGCAATCTGCTCTGAAGTAAAAATGAATACCTATGCCGATGCATGCATTTCATATTCAGAAGAGATTATCAGAGCCGGCGATAAAACCGTGGTTCCCTGCCCTGATTCGCAAACTGCCGCAGAGTATCGAATCGCCGGGGGCTAATGCCTCGGTGCGTTTTTCTCTCCAGCCCTAGAGCGCTTCGCGAAGGGCGGATACATACTCCTCAATGAATTCGCTGAGCCTTTTTCGGCGATACTGCATTACCCAGCGAGGGTGGGGCAGTGGTTCAATTCTCTCGAAGAAGTCATGCCGCTGATTGAACTTTTCAAGCTGTTTGAAATGAGCGCCCCGTCCCAGGCTGAATGCCACTCGCCTATCACAGCCGGCTTTTATCTGCGCTGCCATCGCGTCGGCCATCCATTCATCTAGCTGATCAGGGAATTCTTTCACGTCGTAGTAGTTCAGATTCTTTCCGTCCCTGGTGTAGCCAAGGGGACTTAAGGCGGTAATGTAGAAATGGCGGTAGAACTCAGCGGCGCCGCCGAAGGCTTGGATCATTTCATAGATAAAATCACCGGAAAGTTCCCTGCCTCCGGGAAGCTCATGGGGAATGCCACAGTCCGCGGCAAGATGGATGGGATCGGTGAATCCAATTCCGGTAACTCCGGCGCCGTAGCGTCCGGGGTTGATTCCGATGAGAAAGATGCGTTTACGCGTATCGGCAAAGAATTTCTGATAGAACTCATGGCGAATCCGAATCACCTCAGGGTTATCAAATGGCCACAGTACTGCAACGTTTTTGGGAACCTGATTCGGGGCTTTGAGAGTACTCAAAAATGCGAGTATGGCGGAGGCGAAACTCATAAGATATCTCCACTACGCATGCTAGCAGACTTTTTCGAATCAGAAAAGATCGAGCTGTTTACCGCCGATAACCGTATCAAAGCTCTCATCGCTCAGAGCCAGTACATCGTTCACCAATGAGCGAATTTGCTTTTCTATGTAATGATTATAATCAATCTTATGGGGACCTTTTTCCATGGGAAGAGGGCCTGTGGGAGTCATAACATAGGCAACTTCACGAATATCCAATGACCCATCGGGATCGAGCATCATGGCAACCCGGGCATGGGGAGGCAGTGACTTGTAAGCGCGGGCGGGTCGGGAGAGACGCCGCTTGTAGATCAGCTTCTCATCAAACTCCCCGGCATTAAGGCGTTTTATCATGTCCCGAATCCAGGCTTTGAGATCTTCACCGGCAAAATAGCGCCGAAACAATTCGTATTGAAATTCGCGGGCCAGGGGGGTGGAATCTGAGCGGACAAATTCCATGCCCTTGATTTCCAGATCCCCATCGGGCAGAAGGGCGGCGTAGCGCTTAACAGCGGCCTCGCCCGCAACGCTGCGCATAAGTGGCAAAAACAGTTTCACGTATCGCTTTTCATATTCCAATTCCAGGTAGGAAGGGACTTTGAATTTTTCGAGGATGATTTCGCGGAAGTACTCATCCATTCTGTTTGCCAGCTCACCTCCGGCCTTGTCGGGGTATTGCCTCTGTTCGGTTTTGAGCTTCACAAATACCGAATCGGTATCCCCGTAGAGAACCTTGTATCCCCAGGAACTAAGATGTTCGGTGGTCATATCCAGTATCCACCGGCCTATTCCGGTAATGGCCTCGGGTAATTCGGATTGATAGAAGCGGCAGGCGGTCGATCCCATAACGCCATACATAGAGTTCATCAGTATTTTTATCGCCTGGGCCAGTGGCGCGTCGCTGGCAGCGTGGGCCTTGGCCCGTCGAGTCATCAGTTCACCGAGATAGGCGGGCAGTATGTGCTCGGTGCGAGAGAATTGAATCCCCACGGGCGTGTCCAAAGGATGCTCGGCGGCTTTGATTAGGGAATAGGGGTCGATGTGGAAGGTTCGTATGATTGCGGGATAGAGGCTCTTGAAGTCTAGAACGACGACATCGTCGAAGAGACCGGCCCCGCTGGAGAACACCTTTCCTCCCGCCGTGGGGGCGGCGCTGGCGATGTCGGACTGATTGGGCGCCACATATCCCTTGCGGTGCAGTCTGGGGAGAAAGAAGCGGTCGAAGGCGGCCACCGAACGGTGAACCTGGTTGGCCGGGAGTCCCGTAATGAGGCTTCGAGTAAGCATTTGATTCAGGACAGCGCTGCTATGAAAAATTTCGGTAACCAGGATGGCATCCTCCAGATTGTATCGGGCCAGGGCGTCCTTATCCTCGCGGAAACGTCTTTCGATTTCCTCTACCTTGCCGGCGCCATCCGCCTCAATATCCTTGCGTCGGCCCAACAGCTCCTCTGCCACCGCGCCCAGCCTCCAGTCGGAAAATTTGTGGAAGGCTCCGCGGAGGGCCACCGGTCCGTCAATTACCAAGCGCCCTTCTAAATCGGCAATGGGAAGTAGGCCTGGACGCTCAATGAGACGCAGGGTTCCACCTCTCCGACCGATGCGCAGTGCAACCCCGAGTTCCCGACCGCGCTTCATAAGAAAGGCCAGATCGAATCCGATAACGTGCCAGCCGATGAGAACATCCGGATCCGCGCCGATGGTGGTATCGATGAAGAATCGCAGCAGGGCTGTTTCGTCAGCGACGAAGCGCACCGTGCTTGAGAGCGACGCGGCGCGGCCTCCACCTTCATCCCGGACGGCTACCTGGCGAGAGTTGTTCCGGGGGCCGCTAATATCCATGGCAATGCTGAATATCGTGCCGTCTTGTCCGGTTTCAATGTCCAAGGACATTGTCGTTAAGGATGGTCGATAATTTGATGGCTTGAGAGAGGGATTCTCATACTCTCTGATAATTCCATTTTGCCGATATGAGCCATTGAGAGAAGCCGAGCCGCTGATGAATCGCTCCATGAGAAAGCGATCCTCCGGGCCTATGTCGGATTCGAAGGTTCGAATCTTTGAGTCTGAAAGCCGCCGGAGTCCATGCCTCAAAGCCGCCATGCTGGGAAAGTACAAGCCGTCGATGCTCTTCCCGTCATAGGAACATAGTTCAAGAGCGCGCCGCTGGGCATTCAAGCCGGCGGGAATCGTTGCGTCTGATGGAATAAAAAACACAGGCTGGTGGTTTGTAAAGCGCAGAAGAATGGGACCGCGGTCGCCGATTGCCATATAGCGAAGCTCGCATGCTCCATGGTGGTCTGAGGCATCTGAACTGAGAATGAAACAGTCCTCAGTGGTAATCGTGGCACACCCGCCTAGAACAGTTTTTTCTGCACCGCATGGCCTTCCAGGTATTCTTTCAATTTTTTCTCCAAAGTGGTGGACATGGATTCCATAGTTTCGGGGCGGTTAATATCATAGGACTCGGTATTCAGCATCATCTTCGGCGAATAGTTGTATTCATCGAACCAGGAAAGATATTTCAGGTTGAGTCTTTCCAAATAGTCCCGAGGAATCTCGGACTCTAAACCCCGATTCCGCACTATAATGCGCTCAAGAGCGGCATCCACGGAACAGTCAAGATATACCAGCAGCGCCGGCGACTCGGCATGTTCAAGCATGTTATCCAGCAAAGTGCAGTAAGAGCGAAATTCCTCGCCTGACATGCTTTGCTCTTCGTGGAGCAGCTCGGCAAAAATGCGATCTCCGAAGATTGATCTGTCCAGCAAACCGCCACCGGCCGCGTGGATGTCCTTTATCATCCTGAAGCGTTCATTGAGGAAATGAATCTGCATTGTGAAGGCCCAACGCCTTTTGTCACTATAAAAAAGATTGAGAAGACTGAGCGTATCGGGATTGCTGAGTTCGCGGTACAGGGGTATTCCGTAATGTCGCTCAAGGTATTCCCCCATAGTAGTTTTTCCCGCAGCGATTTGCCCCTCAATGATAATCACCGGCCACGCTCCTTCTTCCAAGGCTCACATCCTTAGTCTATTTGATTCTCAGTAAGTATCGTACCCGAATAAAGAGCCGGAAAGAGCCTTTCAGTATAAACTGTTCCTGGCATCCTCTCATAATACGCCGATTATTCATTGTTAGCATTATAGCAAAAAATGTTTTTGATCAATGCCGCTCACCCTGTATAATCTTTCTGTAATGAAACAAAAATCCAATCGGCTAATCTGCGTTACCACCGACCATGTTGAAGCCAACCTCCTCTGGGAGGAAGAGCAATACCGCGATACCGGGGTGGACTACCGGCATTATCAGCTTCGCTTCGCGGCCGCCCGAGAAATTCTCGAAGTTGCCAAAGATGCCCATGTCCTAGTGGTTGACCAGGCAAAAATTACCCCGGAAGTGATAGCTGGTCTTTCCGCATGTCAACTCATCATCCGCCACGGCGATGGTTATGACAATCTCAATCTTGAGGCGGCCACCGAAGCGGGAATTGTCTGCGTTAACGAGCCAGGATTCTGGAGCAAAGAAGTCGCTTTGCAGGCTTTTACACTGGGCCTTTCCTTGTTGTTGAAAATCCCCGTTCAGCAATCGATTGCCGCCTCCTATGTGCCAGATAGTGGTGTTGGATGGAATTTGGCTGCCGCCATGCCCCATAAGAATCCGGGAAATCTCGTCGCCGGCATCATTGGATTCGGCAAAATCGGCACCCACGCGGTTTCACTGTTCGGATCGGTAATGAAGGAGGTATTGGTGCGCGACTCCCATGCCGATCCCTCCGAGGTGGAAAGCCGCGGCGCCCGTCTGGTTTCCCTGGACGAGCTTTTGTCACAATCGGATCTCATCAGCCTTCATGTGCCAGCGAAGGCGAGCACCACTGGTATGTTCAACCGACAGCAAATAGCATCCATGAAGAGAGGCGCCGTGCTCGTAAACACCTCCCGGGGCAGTATCGTGGACAGCGACGCGCTGCTTGCCGCCTTGGTTTCAGGGCATCTGGCAGGCGCCGCCCTCGATTCTACAGTGCCCGAACCGCTGCCGGGAAACCACCCTCTGTTTGACATCCCAAACCTCATTATCACGCCGCATATGGGGTGGTACAGCGAAGATGCCCTGCAAGCCATGCGAAAACAGATTGTCCATGATGTTCTGGGCGTTAGGGATGGACGAATTCCCAAGACTGTGCTAAATCAAGCTGTCCTGAAGCAAGCGAATCTGAGATTGAAATAATGGATTTCTCAATGCCAATATCGGATGCCACGATGGAGTTATTCTCCTGATAAAAAACGACCAGCGAGCAGTCATCGGCATGCAGCCTGAAAAAAGCCTCCTTAGCGGATAATTTTCATCGGATCGGGCTTCATCAGGAGTTTTACATACTGGGCACGTTTGTATGCCCAGGGATCTACAGATTTTTTCCGGCTCATCTTGCCGTGAAAATCAGCCAATGTTGTATAGCCCTTAGCGTCCATCCATCGGCTGAGCTCATCGACAATTCGGCCAATCTGGGTAATCTTGTTTCGGTAAAGAGTGCTCACCACCTGAACAACATCGGCGCCGGCAAGGAGCATTTTTGCCGCGTCCAAACCATCCACAATCCCGCTGGAAGCGCAGATGCTCGCGTCAGTTTCACCGAACAGCAATCCGGAATAGCGAAGCGGAAGACGATGGGCGGTATTTGAACTCAGATTCAGCGGAATAGTAATGGACTCCTTTTCCACATCAATATCCGGCTGAAAAAACCTGTTAAACAGCACCAAACCCTTAGCACCGGATTTCGTGAATTTTTTGGCAACGGAAATAGGCGCTGTATAGAACATACTCAACTTGACAGAAACCGGTATCTTCACCGCTTGAACAATCTCGGCTACAACAGACATCTGATTTTTCTCGATAGTCGCTCCCTCTTCCTCCTGAAGCTCGGGATTTGCAAAGAAATTCAATTCCAGGCCGTCCACACCAGTTTGTTCGAGTTTGAGCGCCCATTCCACCCAGGTCTCGGAGTTCACGGCGTTGAGACTGGCAATAACCGGTATCGATACAGCTTCCTTGGCTTTGCGAACCCACATCAGATGCTCTTCCGGGCCGGAATGTTCCATATCGGGGTACATGCCGCTCATCTCAGCGTTGATACCGTCATATTGATGCTGTTCCTCGTAAAAACGTGCCCGCTCAAGCTGAATTTGCTCTTCAAACAGACTCTTGATAACCAAGGCGCCCGCGCCTGCGTCTTCGATTTTCTTAATCGAGTTCATATGAGAGCTGAGTTCCGAAGCGCCGGCGATAACCGGATTATTCAGCGTGATGCCCATGTAGGCGGCTTTCAAGTCGGCCATATTCTCTCCTGTCGTCTTGATTGTTTATAAGAAGCTTGAAAACACGATTTCCGCCTCTTGGGCAAGTACTCGACAACCCGAATCATTCTACAGACTAGCTCGAGATATGGCTAGAGACAAGCCAGGAGGCCAGAAACAATTCCCAATTCCTGAGCATGTGATGACGGTTTCGGTTCTTCCTGAGTTCTTAGATGATCATTTCAATAGTATCGCTACGGGAGCGGTGCTTCAAGCCTACCTGAGAGTTGCCGAAAAGCTCATATTAAAAAATTTACACATATTTATTTTTGTTGTGGAAAACAAAGTCGCCATGTAATAGAACTTCAACATACCAATCTCAAAAGGAGAAAAGAATGATAACACTTAAGAAGGCGAAAGGAATCGTATTCATTTGTATTTCTGTGCTCATCGTAAGTCTCTTAATGGCCTGCTCCGACGCGGGAGCGGGGGCAGCGGCGGCGGCAGGAGATGGGAATGGAAATGGAGGAGATCCAGGATCATTTGTGCGAGCAGCTGCCACTGTTGCAAGCACTACTGTGGCCTGGACATCCGAAAGCCCATCCGCCGGCAGCCTCGCTTCCGCCATTAGCGGGAGTGGTCCCTACACCCTCACAGTGCCTGATGG
>Ga0209562_1001004_pt1 | contig 10429 bp, 5 predicted proteins | sample WorMetvacBELIZE2_FD_187399 | JGI IMG/M metagenome (GOLD analysis project Ga0209562, IMG submission 187399) | Marine gutless worms symbiont microbial communities from Max Planck institute for Marine Microbiology, Germany - Olavius vacuus BELIZE.2... | ecosystem: Host-associated > Annelida >...
AATTATTGGTGGGGGACGTCCCATTCTACCTGAAATTTTGGGTCAATGTGACCGCGTTGGAGCGAAATCGCCGATTTTCTATCTATTTTCGCTCGTAGCGCTTAAAAATTTCTTTCTGTGAAAACTGTCAGCAACACAGTTGTAAGGCATTCATTGGCCTAACTATCCGTGCAAAAATGATTGGTGGGGGACATCCCCTTAAGCGAAAATTTTGCATTAAGTAGGCCTAACCTGTAATTGTTACAGGTGCCGTGTTTTCACGAAATGTGACGAATGCTCTATTTGCATCGCGATGATTGCAATCGAATATCTAATTACTGACAATGTTCATTAACTGGACTAACTGAGGTGTTTGATGTATTACGTGAAAGCCGATTAAGAAGGATAAAAATAGCAATACAGAATGCGTACGGTATGTAGCACAATGGCGCACGTGCCACGTGGCATTAGCTGGCATGAACCTAGCTTGTGCGTGAGCCACACTGTTGCCACTGGACTTTTAAAAAATAACCAAGATTTCTTCAGCATAAAAATCCCCAAAAACAGATTAATAAACCAAGTTCAAACCTTAAAATACCTCCAAAATTAACGCCTAAATGCTGATTAATTTTGCATTAAGTACAAACATGGTGCCATAGAACAGTAAAATGATGATTCGTCGACGTTAACGCCGTAACATAGAGCAATGTTAGATTCACGCTCTTCGCACTTATATGTTGCCAAAGTTTAAACAGGCTGCAGCGCGATCTCTCTGCGATAGCTGAGCTTCTTGTAATATTTAACTTGCAAATGGTACAAAACTTATTAAAATGGTTAAGGCTAACCAAAGTTACTGTCAAATAGAGGCCTACAGTGTGGCCTCGTTTAATTTGGCCCACCCTGTATGTCATTATATAATCCGTCAACATCCACGGTTGAGAGATCTCCCTTCTCCCATATATCACTTACTTTTCGGTCTTTCCGGGTAAACGGGATCTGGTATGGGTGGAGGAAGCGGCACCTGGTATTTGCCCTGCCAGTTATACTTGTTGTTAAAGTCGCGATGAGCAACGTTCATCGACCAGTTATTTTTCTTTGTTCTGACGTTCGCCATTCCGATCCGTTTTTTGTCTCAGTGTTTTCTGCGTGAATGTACTCACAGCACAGTTCTGAAGGAATATAACCCTTATTACGTCTTCGCTACACACACGACGGCTATCACTGGCACACAAGATGCCTATTAGCGAAAAATATAACAGTGACAAATACAGTTACGTCAAATGTTACCATAGCAACAACTTCCGAGCATTCTGATCTCCAATACTCGGAACGTAGGCCGAAACGCAAGAAGCTGGTACCAGAAAGCTGCCAATTTCAAGTAGATATTGCTATATGTTATGTAGGTCTGTGTTATATAAGCTTAGCATGGCCTACCATGAGTACTTTTATCAATGGGATTAAGTGATTGTAGAATTGATTGTAAAACGTACCTAGGCTAACTGGTGACGATTTCTGGTGAGGTGTATAGGCCTATAGGCCTAGGCCAAAGAGTGAGCTTGCCTAACTTAGCGTATCGCTAGTAGCAATCGCGTGTAGTACAAGAAGCTGCGCTACTGCGGAGAGCACAGTGCGTCCGATTTTGATACCAATTGAAAGCTCACAACCTATTAGTGATTAATACTAACTTACATCCTGTCTTGCACCGTTTCCAAGTTATGGCTGATTATCGGTCAATATTTCTTCAACCACTTTTACGTAATAAGCCCCAATTCTACCGAATTCGGCGAAATAACGCCTTTCAAGGTCATTCAAGGTCACCGATTTTGGTACCAATCAAAAGCTCATATATGCGACTTATTATTAGTGATTAATACTAACTTACCTCCTATCTTGCACGGTTTCCAAGTTATGGCTGATTATTGGTCAACTTTTCGCTAGCGACAGGGGGTCGCTTCACTTTAACGCCTTCGCTGGGGTGATCCCCTGCGAATATCCGGATAAACTTTACCTCTTCAGACACTAAAATGATTGTCCTAAAGACTACACGATCGTATCTTCATTCTTATGGACAGAACATCGGACAGACAGATGGACAGACAGACAGATCTGTCGTGACTATTACAGCGGTCTGCATTGCGAGCAATGCAAACCGCTGTAAAAGTGTCAACAAACTGATGTTACACTCAAGTGTGCATATGCCTTAATATTAAGTTCTTCCAAAACGACGGCTCTTCATCATCGACGTACCAAATCACGATAAAAAATTCGTACACAACATAGCCGCGTAAAGCTCAAATTCCACTGGGACCAGTTTCCCCGTAACTTCCTCGCGGACTTATTGGCGACGTCGCCAGACCATCTGGACATGTCGAGATGGTCTGAAAGTCGCCAGCTTCCTCGTAACTAGTTGGCGACCTTCCCTTAACATTTGCTACGGGGAAGTTACGGGGAAACTGGTCTCAGTGGAATTTGAGCTTTAAAAGGTAGGCTAATGCAGATTTTAGTTAGGATCCGCTAGGCTACTAGATTTAAAGTGTGTGTTCAAAAAAAGTAAGCCAAAATAATATTTTTGTCAACTTCTACAAACTTCGGCCGATTATAACAGTTGGCACATAACGGCCTGAATAAATTCGATATACTGGCCTAAGTAGCCTAGCTACTTACTGCAAGCGTTTTCCACCTCACTTAATTTGTTACACTACTTGTGAAACGTAGTCGTAAGTTCGTAACTTGTGAAAATTCTTATGCTGGCAAACCTCAACCGTGTCCGAATAAAAAGTAGGCTGTCACTTTTGTTTTCTACTATTAAGCTCTTAGGCCTACATTTGTGAAGATATTTCTAAGCTGTTAAAATCTTCATTGCATAGAACATTTCTAAATGTAACCGTTTAAAAAACGCTGCTAATTATCATCCGTTATGCATACTTCCGATGTAACCGCATTATCTCGTTAACCTCACACTACTCTAATGTTATCGTTACATAATGAAAACTGGTGTTCTCTCTTGTAGATTTTTTAAACATTTAATTAAAAAGCACTGCGATAGTCCAAAAATACTCATCGCGACGTTTGGCTGTTTACTTACATAGTCCTACGTCGTTTTAATTACTCTAATAAAGAAGGCATGTTCTGTCTGACCGAAAGACGTCGCAAATTCCTGTATGTGCCACCTTTTGTCTGCATCATGCCTATACTAGGCTAACAGTATTAAAATATTAATAGTTTGAAACTGTTCAAGTAAAGTACACCCTCAATGGGGTGTAATGTTGGTGGCGCTGATATCCAACGCCTCAGTCAAACACCAGTCGAAGCTACAAGACTAAGAATACGGAGCCAGTGCGTCGCGAACCTTCTCCCAGGCTCTTTCACTTTCCCTCACGCCAAATTATACTGCTTTGATGACAAGGGTACGACAACGTTGTGCAATTACGCAGCGGCAACCCCGCTGTGATTCAAACGGAAACATAGACAGCCTCCAGGAGAGCAACGGACTCTTGACTGATTGATTGAGTAAGGCTTAACGTCCCACCAAACACATTATAGGTCATCTCAGGGACGGGTTTTTGCGGGTCAAATGACCCAACCAACAGTGTCAAAGCACTAAAGGAAGATCCTAAGATTAGGCTTCAATCCCATCAGGTCCACCCTACCGTGCTCACAATGATAAAACAACTATGCAGTATGAAACAACAAAAAAAACACAAATACACACAAATACAAATAAATCTACGCACAGTGAAATGGGCCCAGTGAGACAAAACCCAATCCAGAGAACTGTAAGAACTGCTAATCTAAGTGTGCTTATGACTGTGAGCAACTTCAGTACACAATACAACACAGAACAGTTCTGATAATCTCCCCTCTTACCTCCAGACAAACATCATAGCTCAGATGCTGTCTATTGGAGGGGAGAGGGTAACGGTTCAACGGACTCTTGAACGGAAACAACGTCAACACACCAGAGCATATTACATTCGTTGTACGAGTTCAGTCGGACAATACGTGTTCAATGTTCATAAAACCGAATCTCCGGCGATTAAAATGCATAAAATATGTTTACTATGTAACGTGCATTTTGCAAGCGTCTAACGTAATTAATTTGCGTGGAGCGATAAGCGACGATCTCAAGTCACATTTACGCAACAATTACACCACCACCATGCCATACTTTCTTCAGGTACCTTGGGTGCTACTGCGGTCAATATTTATACTAGTCCGATTGATTGACGAAATGAACCCATAGCAGGCTAGAGACTCGGGAATCGAATCTAACACTGAAGGTTCGGGCTCGGCAACTTCTGTTCGCTTCGGCCAGTCTAATAGTACTACTTATCAAATCAAATCAAATCAAATTTATTTGCCAGCACAAAATAAAAAAAAACAGTTGAAAAACATAAGGTTAACACACACAAAATCAACGACATACAGACTATGAATGCTAGCAGGACTCAAAGGCAGAGAGACTGCTCTTACATGAGCCCTAAAGAATAACCATAAACACAATAATGTCAATGTATACAACAATTTGAATTTCAAGTATTACAAAAATCGGAAATTAATTTCGAGTTCGGATATGGTTCGGTTTCGGTTCGGTATGGTTAGACACACTTGCACTTGCATTTTGAAGATAACCATGAAATACTAATTACAGATCATTACTTTTATTAATAACGCAAAATAATTCCGCTAATCGATGTAACGTTTCAGTGTTCATATAACATAAGCAAAACATCGCAGGCAACAGTTTGTCTATTTCACTCGAAAAACCTAAGTTTTTCAAGTGCTTTTGGCCGCGTGCTTACAAGACGTCCACTCAGCGTTGCCATCATGGTAAGCTCGGCTACGGTTCTGTTTGCAGTTCGGTTCGGTTCGGATTCGGGTTGTCAAACAATTAGGGTTCGTTCGATTCAGCTCGGCTTCACCCAAAATACGGTTCGAGTTTCGTTTGTGTTTGGGTTTGATTTCCATCTCCTCCATGCATTATCCCCAGTTGTCCATTGATTTCTTGCGTTCGTTGCGGTTTGTTGCGATTATTAGTGGTAGAGTAGTCAGGAGTACAGCCCATCAAATTACAAAGTTTTTACATCTGTCATTTCTTTCGCCAACCAGACGGTCCAGTCGAGATTTTGACAGTTGAGTGTTTGGATTTCGAACGTTTATCATCATTTGATTATTCAGTGATAAATGTCGTTCATGAGTCAGACGGGAATGAGAATGGGAGAAAACGGGATTTTGGTAACGGGACGGGAATGGGAATTAAATCTTAGGCATCATGGGAACGGGATTGGGAATGGGAATGAACTCACGGGAATAGGAGAGAATGAAAATGTTGCAAGCCATTTCCGCACATCTGTAGTACAAACGGAAGACCTCCCTATCGTCGGACGGCCTAAAAATTGTAGTTCTCGTTAGGTGTTCGTACTGATAGGATTCGTGGTAACAGGCGGGGTCGACATATGAGTAGTAAGCTGCAATCGGATGTCCGCTGTGGTGGCGCCAACTGGTGTATGCTTACGGAGTGAAGGCCCGGTGTGGTTGATTGGGCCGGTGGTGTGTTCGCTCGCTGCTGCCGCGGGTCCAATTGTTCGTTAGCGCGCGCAAGCGACGGCTGCATTAGCGCTGCAGCACCATTGGCTCTTGCCGATCAACTACCACTACCGATGATTGTAAAGCGCGGCTGGTCAGGTTTCGTCCCTGTAAGACGCTCTATAAAAGAATCCCTGGCTTTAGCTTGTTTAGTTGTAGCAGTCAAGGTTCACCGGCGGAGGAGATACAGCGGCTGAGCGCTGTCGCCGTAGCGATGATAACGACGATGAGGATGACGCCGTAACAGACGAAGATGTGCAGGGCGGCCAGTACGTACACTGTCCGATCACACCAGCGGCTTGGCGCGTGCAGCTGCTGGTCGAAATTCGGCAGCCAGACACCGAACACCCAAAAATTGCCACAGACGAACCACGCCAGCAGAAATCCGCTCAGCAGAAGCTCCGAAAACCTGCGCATACATGAACTTTCTTATGGATTCCGCCAAAAAATCTATACCTTTTACGGAAAAAATACAAGTACGTAAGAATATTTATAGGGCGCTGATCAAACGGCCTAAACAGTCACGAAAGACTGTTTAGACCAGTCACAAAGTCACAAGCCACGCTACTTGTTTCTACTTTCTATAGCCTTACAGTTACGTGGTCAAGTACCAGCTTACGCAGCTAAACTACCGTTATTACATGTACTGTATATACGGGGATAGTTTACTGTACATGACAGTAAATTAAGTAAACTAAATTATACGTGATTTTGTATAGCGCTTTATCACGAAGCATCTCTAAAGCGCTCAGATACGGTCCGTGTGTAACAAGCAGATCACACAGTTTTACCTGCCTCCAACACACGAAACATACTTTACGATGAGGCGCTATACTAATCCACCTTACCTTACCTCACATGACACCCGACCGATCTACTACAAATGTTCAAGGTCAACGGGTCAAAAGTGAAGGCCAGAGCGTGACATAACGTATCTGCAGCGAAAAGGTAGGAACAGATAGATTCACCGATTCAAACCTGGTGAAAATTATCCCAGAACCAAGCCCAACACGTGACACAAGTTTAAGGTTATTAGGTCAAATATTTAAATGGCAATAACTCCGCCGCAGATTGCTTGATTGCGCTCAAATTTGGTACAAAATTTGACCACTGCACAGACGATATACTACAAATGTTCACGGTCAAAGGTCAAAGGTCAAGGTCACAGCCTAACGTAATGTATCAGTAGCAAAAACGCTGTAAGATGGCAATGGATAGGTTCAGCGACTTCAAGCATAACACTGAATATTTTATTTCGTTTAAAAGAATATTCTATTTAAATTTTACAAGATTAGTGTGCCGTACTATTTTACCAAGCTTACACAGACAGTGTACATGAAAAGCTATAGTGTTTTGGAAGCTGTGCATGAAGGTAATCTTATCTTCTTACATTACGCGATATTTTTCTTCCATGCTGAAAGTAACGTAAGCTGCTTTGTGCGCATTAAACGGTGATGCTGATAAGCAAAGTAAAGTAAATGTCAATAGCGCGTTATCATGAATCATCTCTAAAGCGCTTAGATGGCCCGTGTGTAACAACGGGATCACAGTGTTTTACCTGCCACCCACACACGAACCATATCTGCTTTTACTCCCCAGCCGCAAGGCGTCACCGCCATTGGCTGGTACTCATTGCACCTACCCACAAAGGGATGGCCAGGCTGAGTTGACCCGGGTGGCTGGCTACATACCGAGATAAATTTCCCGCACCGGAAATTGAACCCGGACACGGTCACCCATTCCAGTACTAACCGGGCCCGATGTAGGTGAATTTCGTTGATCGATAATTCGGTGATAATGCCAATGATTCAACACGTAGGTCATAGCATAGACGAGGGTTCGTGTGCGACAGTCTGTTACTCATGATGCAAAAAACGGCACAAACAAGCGCCATTGAATCTTGCTACGTACTTACGTAAAATGTGAACAATAAAAAGGTAACAGTCAGCCAGACTAATCTTACTTTTCTCATTTGTTTGACCGATCGCGTGCTCAGCTGCAAATAATGTCACGCTGAGTGGTGTACCTCTGTCTACCTGTCGCTTTTAGTCGTGGTTCTTTGTACGATAGTACGCCGATGCTTTGATGATTTTTTTTTGCCCACACACCGCACCGCCTCGCACACCGCCTCCGCGCCACACGTACGTAATGTACGCATGGTTGTTTTTAACACAGATATACACCAGCGATCGTGGATGTACATATGTAGATGTATGGCGTATGTACACAGCGCTGTATGTTGTGTGTACCTAGATGATTTGGACATTATTGCTCCACCACCTTCGTCGTCGTCATCGTCGTCGTCGTTGTAAGCTGCATCGACGTCGGCATCCACATCGCCTGTGTCCCGATAGCGCCTCAGTCGCACTTGTCGCCATAGCAACGACAGCACCTTCAGCAGCCCAAAGCATCCTCCGACCAACATGTAGATGGGTATCTTCGGCTGAATTGGGCAGTTTTCCAAGTGTTTGACACCTGACGATCAGTATACACCCAGTGTTATTTTTACAATAATCTGTTGATTAAAACAAATGAGAGCATATCCGTCTGTCTGTCTGTCTGTCTTTCCTTCTGTCTGTTTCTAGTTATTCTGCTGTATAGTTATATTTGCTAATTTTGTACTTGTTTGGGCTACCGGTTTAGATGAGCATTTTGCTTTTCTGATAGCCCGTCACTGTGCTTTATATTTTTTGTTGTAATTCAATTTGTGTTATTTTGTACAGCTGGCTAAAAATTGATTGATTGATTGATTTTTTGACAACAGCTTGGTTCGCGTTATCGTGCAGTCCTAAGCCAATGACTCACGCTCCAGACATCGGCTCCAGAAATCGGCACCACAAATCAGCGCCATAAATTCGATGGCAAATTCTGACACGTGTTACACCGTATGGCGTCATATTTTACCGGCGTCGGTTTCTGGAGTCGAACAGACTGCTCTGATTGGTTGGAGTACGGTGAGTTGCACGAATGACGTTATTACGTAATAAACATTCGAGAGGGTACCCCTCTCGAAAGTGAATATTTGACCAATACTACGCGATAACCTGAAAACGGCGTGAGATAGAAGGTAATAAAGTTAGTATTATTCACCAATAGGAAATGCGCATACGGGCTTTCTATATTTGGTACCCAAATCGGTGACCTTATATGACCAGAACGGTGTTGTGACTGCTGACCCGTGCCATCTTTGCGGTAGCTGAGCTTCTTGTTTTCCTGTTAAATGCGTCACTAGCGAAGGTATATAGATGACGGGTGTAGCACTGCTTGCAAATCGCGCAGAGATGAAAACGTGAAATCACAGCGGCACAAGGAACTCGTAACTAATGCGTAGGTAGGTCTAAGTGCAGGTGATAAATTGTGCACTACCTGCAGACTTGATCCACGTAAGTCACTTACCTACTGCTGCCATGGTAACAGGAATGGTAATCAACAGGCACAGTATGACCGTCAGAGCTTCTACAACGCACAGCACCGCATTCCACCGTGAATATACAATTACATCTCCTTGCTGCGGAGGCTGCCGCTGCTTCAACTAATGATGATGACGATGCTGATGATGACGATGTTAACGATTTGCTCATTTTCGACTAAAACTGCTACCAGTGGGAAGAATTAAGAAAACCACTCAGTTACAAAATCCTTGACAACTGATTTCTCGTATACATGATTTTTCACTCCCATATCTACTGTAACGTTTGTTCTTTTATTAGCATTAAACACTTGCGACCTTACTAGAAACTCCAATCTTCTGCAGTAGTACCATACCCACTAATTTTTCGCGATAGTTTTTTTTCTATTGTTCGAGCCAACTAAACTAATGACTGACGTATATAAAACAGTTTCTTGTCTGCAAACGAAAGGCAGTGGAATGAAATGTCCATGATACTTAACCAGGTCTAATTATATAGTATCTCCTGGGAGTCTCCTTATCCAGTGGCGTCACTGGGGGCCAGTGGGGGGGGTGTGCCGCGCCGAGTGACACCAACCCTAGTGACGCCACTGTCAAATACCACTATAAGAGTCTATTAATAATTAAATACAAGAGCACAAAAGAACGCAATCCCACTACTAACCTAACACAGCGGAATCATTGTTGAATCAAAGCGGAAATTAAAATCCTCAACAGCTGCTCCTGTCCATGTCGCTCACATCATGTATTCGTGAAAAGAGCTAATGGCAGGATAGTGATTTTAACGTTGAACGATTGTCATGAGCGACAATGTTGATGTTTCACCCCGGCATTATTGCAGTAAGACGTGACGTGGCAATGGGATGGACAGGCGCATTGTGACACATTGATTTCTTGCGCCTTAGAAATATTCTTACTTACTTACTTACTTACTTACAGGGTGGGCGAAGTCCAGGGATCCCGAGTGTAGGGACCCCGTAGTTCCAGCGAAAAAAATGAAAATAATTTTCCCATTACAGTGAAAATCAGGACATCTGGATAGCAAAAGTTAATACTAGAATGTTTTTGTTGCAACACTCCCAACTTAGGTTTAAATCCTAGTCTTACAGTCTTATCATTTCTTATTTATCGTCACGCGTAATAGGCGTTAACATACGGGCGAACAACGCTCGGACGGCCGGCCGGACGGCAGACCTGCAAACATACGCCTCTCATCGCCATTTGTTGGCGGCGGAGGCTGTTAATGTAAAGGGATTATAACATAAACAGCAAAAAAATAAGCAACAAAACCACTAAGCAGCTAAGCTGAGCCTGCTTAGGTCTTACTAGTTTCGGCGAGCCGGTCGATAGTTTTGTCGACAAACTCGTAGAAAGTTTCGCGTGGGACTCGAATTTCCCTGGAATGTCGCGATGTTACTGCCGTAAATGAGACGTTGTGTCGATCAAGTGCATGAT
>Ga0209562_1001006_pt1 | contig 10427 bp, 6 predicted proteins | sample WorMetvacBELIZE2_FD_187399 | JGI IMG/M metagenome (GOLD analysis project Ga0209562, IMG submission 187399) | Marine gutless worms symbiont microbial communities from Max Planck institute for Marine Microbiology, Germany - Olavius vacuus BELIZE.2... | ecosystem: Host-associated > Annelida >...
ACGATGTTCATCTTGGGCTCATTGGAAAGCGCGTAGTGGACTTCCTATTAGTGATAATTGAACTTTTTTGCTAGGTGTTACGGCTGAGGCGCTACGAGCAAAAATAGATAGAAAATCGGCGATTTCGCTCAGACGCGGTCACTTTAACCCAACATTTCAGGCAGAAGGGGACGTCCCCCACCAATAATTTTTGCATGGATAGTTAGGCCAATGAATGCCCCCACAACTTTGCCACTGACAGTTTTCACACAAAGAAACCTTGTAGCAGACTTTCTTCAAGAGAATTTCGATTATAGAGGAAAAACGGCCGTTTTGCTTTTTTGAGCCCCCTTTTGGGGGACTTAGGGGCAACTTACGATGATCATCTTAGGCTCGTTGGAAAGCGCGTAGGGGACTTCCTTCCACAGTCAGTCAAGCAGGAACGCCGAGGCGCGATTAATGGGTGCGCTTACCGGTGTCCTGTGTATTTAACAATTTACTACTTATAGGTAAAACTAGCATTAGGCCCTACGAATAAGTAAGTAAGCAAATAAGTACGAAAATTAATACATGGCGCCTAAAAACAAAATGATACTACGTACCAGCCACAACCTCAGTCCAAAGAAATGTACCTTCAGCAGACAGGGTGCCAGACGTTTCGTGCGCTAACCTTTTCGTAACTACGCGTTTCGTACCCGGCGTTCCTAAAGAGGGTTAGGGTTACGTACCTCGAGTTCGGGTTAGGGTTAGTGTTAATGTTAGGATTAGGTGTTAGTGTTAGAGTTTCGGGTTAGGGTGAAGGTTAGGCCCAGGGTTACAGACTCCTGTGGTACGAAACGTCTGGGTACGAAAAGGTTGGGGTACGAAATGTCTGAAAGCCCAGCAGACAGACGCCTAAAGCGTAGCCGCTGTCCAGTGTCTAGTCGTGGCTACGGGTGTCATCGGTCATCAGTAACAGCAGCGAGGTGCGTGCTCGCTACAGTGGGCCACAACGCCGTCAGCTGTGGAGCTTCATTACGATGTCATGTGGGCCATGCAGACAGATACATGACAGCGCTGCTAGCATATACGAACAACAAAATAACAAATTAGCGAAGGTAGACTCTTTAGCGTGGCACACGGATGAAAGTAAATGATGAAAATAACCGAAAAGAGAGTACAGACGGGCAGAATAAGAGAACAGAAACGGGTCGACAGCTAAATGACGTATTTGACTGCCATCAGATAACTAACGTAAAAAGATAAACGGAAGAGATGCATCTATTTTATAGAACCACAACACAGTGCAAGTGAGCATCACAATGTCGTCATAGTGACTATCGATGGATGTATAGCAGCCTCAGCAACAATTGATGCAGTGAACCGACGACACGTTGGTCGAAGGCTGCATTGACGTCTGATAGGTTGAAACAATGCACTCGCTGTTACTGGTTTTCATCGTCGCAGGTACGCAATTTATCCATGCATGCTCGTTCGACAATTAATTAGTAGTGATTGACTCCGCCAAGGCTGTATAATGTATCTGTCTAGATTTCTTTTTGTTTCTCAGTAACCCTCGAGTTACTTGAAGCATTTTGGATGAATGTTTATGAAATGTTGGGGAGGCATAAGCCTTGCGACAAAAATAGTCTATTATATTTTGGAGATAATTTGGGCTTGAATCTGTATCCAGGATATTTTATTTCGTTTAGCAGGATTCTCAAATCGAATCCTTGTTTTGCGATTATCGTACCACACCATTCTTTGGATTAAGGAAAAATTTTGACTAAACTTTTTTGATCAGCATTTGTGGAGATTTGCATATAGTGTTCACTAGTTTGATATTAGTGTATTTTGCACATGTTAGTTTTATCTGAGCTGGCCTGTTTGGAGTCATTGAGTTACTGTACCTTTTATACAGGGAAGGCCGACACCTCAGACCATATTTATAGGTTCGTAATGACATAGACAGACGTTTCACATTTTAAAATGTTCAGTTCTTATATCTGGAGTAAGACTGTTGTGATACATGTGACCACATTTTTGCATTCTTTGCACGTGTTCAGTCAAACAGTACATACTACGCTAAAAATAACGATTACCGTTCACCTGGCCGCTTACCTCTGCCGGAGTTACAAAATTAAGATTAAGAGTACTAACGTTCATATTTTTTTCTTTTAAAATTATAACGTTATGAATCACTGCATATTTTGCTACGTTAACGATATACATGTTTACTTTTGGCTTATATTTTTTATAAATAAAGTCTAATTTCCATTCCTATAAATGTTTGTCAATGAGAGCGTGCTTTATTACTAATTGTCGTTTTCTTTTCGCTTTATTATGTGATATACAAAGTTGATTTTAGGATGAGATAGCAAGGATTAATGTCAATAATAGATATCGGTTACGTTACGTTACGCCCTGGACCACGGACTGTACAGAGGTCCATGCCTGGACCCTCAACTGCACGGTAATGTGCCTTCTCCGTGCCACTGCGAACCTGTCAAATTACGATATGACGTCAGTAAAACGTAACACGATAGCATATACTACATGCAAATGAATACAATATTGTTTGCATCAGAATGAAGACACTAACAGGAATTGCCGGAGAGTAGCCTAACCGCTCGAAACACACGTAGAAATCCACCAAAAATTCATATTTAAATTACTTTTCAAATATGCACGTTGTCTTTATACATTTCTACGCCAGTTTGAGCTGCATGTTTAATACTAATATAGCTAGTTTTTGTATTTTTCTGTTTGAAGTGTATGCAGCTTTCTGCTATTTTCTGTGTTATAGGAGAATGTCTGTTTTATGCTTCCCTCCTTTGTATTTTTCCGTACTACGTATATTTGTTATGTATTTTTGTGTACTTCCGACAGTATAAGTGGCCCTTGAGTCCTTCTGCCGTTGATTTTAAATAAATAAACAAGTATTAATTTTCGGTTTGTTTCCTATCTTGAATTTAAATAATCGTTAACAGACATTCAAGGCGATAAAGATTGTATAGGAACATTTCTTACACCATCATTATTTAACGACCCCGTTAAGAACAACAGCTGTGCCACGATATTCAGTGTTGAAAACTAGAATGATGGGCTTTCTGGGTGGCAAACGAGTTAGATGATGTGTTTGGCAATTTTGATTACCTGAGTGGCATGACTGAGATCGGCCTACACGCCGTCTTCCGAGCGGTCGTCGTGTCACGGCTGACGTACGCGTCACCCGCGTGGAGCGGGTTCATCACGGCGACGGACCGCCAAACGCGTAAACGCATTTCTCAGACGCAGCAAGCGGTCCGGCTTCTGCCCACCTGACTTGCCAGACTTCGATCAGCTGTTAGAGGAGGCAGACGATCAACTGTTTGAGAGACTATTGAACAATCCGCACCACACGCTGTACCAGCTACTCTATCGCAATCCGCAGCATCACAGAAGTAAAACCTCAGACGCCGCACGCATGACAGACAACTGCGTGAACAGCAAGGACACCTGAGTGACAGTAATTTATTACGAGGATGTTGTACAAAAAGTCATACTAACTCAATAATATACATTGTGTTAATTTTTTTGCAACTGTATTTTTTATGCTACAGGCTATAACATTTCATTTATGTATACATGCATTGTAATTTCATCTGCGGTTTGTTAGATGTCATAATAAAGACATTCAATCAGTCAGTGAGTCAGTCAGTAACAAACGGACAGACAGAACTGCCGCAGCAAATAACGCGCTTAAATGGCGTGGCGACGTACAAACAGCGATGTAAAACGTTTACTGCAGAGCCAGATATAACAGTGTGTTGCAGTTTAATACTTTTGAAACGAGGTAGTATTACATATTATGTGTTCTCCATCTCCAAAATGAATTAATAATTTATCCGCATATCAGTTTTAGCTGCCAAATATATAGCTATGACGTCAAACATACTGATAGAATCCATTGTACTTTTACGCATTGATACTGGCGAAAACTACTACAGTTTTCTCTCAGTTGCTGTTGTGAACTGCACTGCGTGTGTTGTATTATAGGCCTAGTGATGGTTGGAGCTAACGACGTTGAATACAGACTAATGAGAGACCTCTTGCAGAATTATAATCGGCGAGTTCGTCCATCTCTAAATGCGTCGGAGCCGCTCAACGTTACATTCGGTCTCGCTCTTGCTCAAATCATCGACGTAGTACGTCATCCATTTGTATATTATGTCTGACTACACGCTTTTCGTCGTCTGTCCGTCTTACTCTGTCGCTATTGCCCCATTTGCTTCATCTCCCTCTGACTGTCGGGGCAAGCTGTTCATTGGAAATGAGCCTAATTTGACTTGAAGTGCATGGGCGGACGTTTGCCATGATACACAAGCACAAACAGTCAATCAGACGCTGTGCGTTTTTGCTCGGACATATTCAATGACTGCTTTTCATTCTAGTTATCTCGTAGCTGCAAGCTGAAGACAGCTACAGCGGCAGCAGCACTCTGCATCTGATTGCTCCGCATCATTTGCTGACTGCTGATGTTGTTTCAGGACGAGAAGAATCAGATCATTACGACCAACTGTTGGCTGAACCAGGTCAGTGGACAAGCAACACATCATTTTTTTGTTGCTTCAGGCACAGATATACGTGTAGGCAGTGAATCACAGAAAGAGCGCTGATGAGTAACAGTGTAACGCTCAACACGGCGATACAGTTCACCTCAGGTTATGATGTCATCTCCCCAGTGGTGAAACCACAGAAAGTTTGAGGGGATCAACCCTGCCCCCACTTATCTCCAGGGTCATTCGCTATTGAGAGTTGTGCATAACCGATGAAAAATGTGTATCAAGTTAACTATCCCCGAAGGGATTGCAAGCGATGTGTTGCACATACAGTAACTCAAATGGCTGTCATTAGCTTGCTGAAATGCACCAAATTTTATCCCCTTCTAATGCAGATCATACGGCTCTCCTCAGGACATCCCCACTGTTAAACTCTAACTTCGCCTCTACATCCATCAACATACCAATTTCAGCAATTTCAGAATCATTAAGCTTACCTCTGCTAATTTCAGCGAATCCAAAACCGCTGAACGAGAATTATGAGCCATGAGACAACAAAAAAGCCGGCACAAAAAAATCATCGGTTCGAAATCGAGTGTCAAATTGTGTTGAAAAACTGATCTTATTGTAGGCCTATATTTGGAGTAAAACAAAAACGACGATCAAAGAATATGGCTGAGGTATGTGGTGAAAATTTTCAAGGAAATACTGTAGTCAATAACGATCTATTTCTGTCAACACAGTGAAGGCTACTTACGACTGTTAACCGACGAGCTGTAATGATGTTCAAAACCGACTTAGTGCGCACAGAGTGACACAGAGATTAGCAGCAGTAGCAGCAGCAGCTGCTGCAGATAAGCTCGTTAGACGTATATGGCCTATGATGAGCATGAATAATAAAGGTCAGTACACGTGTAGGCAAAAACGACGACGTTCGGTTGCTCCTTTCGTATCTGTATTGGAGCGCAAGGAAGACCCAGGCGGATGTGTATTGACAACGTAGAAGTTGGACAAAAGTTGACAATAATACGAGAAGATTAGAAGAGCGACTGAATCAGGTTGAAGTGAAAAACGTTGGCACGTAAACCTTCTGTAACAGACGACAGCTGATGATGATGATGATGATGGTGGTGGTGGTGATGGTGATGATGGGAGACTAGCAACCAGAACAACCTGGTGTCGTTCTGTTCTGTACATGCGAGAGTTCTCTTCTCGTTCGTGTGCAGTCTGTCTGCTGTGACGCAGTTGACGAACTCATCACCGAAGCCCATACCGTTAGCGATATACGCAGCTTATCTGCTTGCAGTTTTTTAAATTTCAGTTTTGTTGATTCAGTAGTTACAGCGCGTCCGCATTGCTCGCAATACAGAGCGCTGTATTAGCTAGAGGGATTCTGTCCGTCTGTTCGTCCGTCAGTCCGTCCGTCTGTCCGTCATGTTCCGGTATTGTGTCCAGACGAATGAAGATACGATCGTGTGGTTTTCACCATCTCGTAGGACGACCCCTCTAGTTTCTGGAGAGTTTCTGGGGGGGTAAAGTTTATCCGGATATTCGCAGGGGATCACCCCTAGCGGGGGCGTTAAAGTGAGGTACCCTCTATCGATAGCGAAAATTCGACCAATAATCGGCCATAACTTGGAAACGGTGCAAGATAGGAGGTAAGTTACTAATAGGAAGTCGCATATGGGCTTTCGATTGGTACCAAAATCAATGACCTTGAGTGACCTTGAACGGCGTAATGGCCGTATAGTTTGCGTTATTTCGCCGAATTCGGTAGCATTTGGGCCCTATAACACAAAAGTGGTTGAAGATACACCAACACATTCTGCGACAGAAATGTAGCCCAGAGAATGTAGTTTTCAGCGGTATATCATTTGTGGGGGCACGTGCCCCAGTGCCCCATGCCTGGCGACGCCACTGTTCACTCGGCTTGTACACGCGTGTGATATAGGCCCTAGTGTACGTAGATATAGCTTTCGAGTGTCAGGTGTCAGTAGACACCACAAACTATAAGACCGTTGGAGTAACATGACTTGCAGATCGACGATAACAGCCTGCTTAGTTCATTTTTCTTCTCAGAGATTCATTTGTTAAGGGTTTCGGTCATTTTGGACGAGCGAAACAGGTTTCGCGAGGCAGTTAGTTATCCATCCTTCCGACGCAGTGTGATTGTTTTTTTGGCGTTCAAAATTCAATACAATTTCGTTATTTGTCCCATTCTCTTAGTTCAGGTATTTGACATCAGTGCGTCATGTTTCTGTTTCTGTTTCCATTGTTATGCAGATAACTTGCATTTCTACAATATACAATAGACAACTTTCGTTCGCTAATCGCGCGTACTTTGAATGGCGGATTACTGCGTTATGCGACGCCCGTCTAGAAGGCCGCACTATACATTGCACCTGTCTATGAGCCTGTCTCTGAGCGTGCCTACCCATAACTAATAAACGTCTAAGGAGAGTTGAAGGTTGCCCTTGTCTCGAGGTTTTTGAGATAAAAAGGTCAAAGAGGTCAAAGGTCAAGGTCACGCACAAAGCCGCACATCACTCAGACAAGAAATATGTCGTCATTTTCGAAAGGAAGGTTGTTCAGAGTTACAACTTGGTAAAAGTATGGAGCACTCAGAGTGTCATAAGTAACAATTACCCTAATAAAAATAATTCAAGGTCACAAGATCGATACAATTGCTGTTCATCTGCGTGTGCCACAGTGGTTTGTGCATCAAAAACAAAATAGCGCAGAAAGTTTAAATTTGGTACCGGCATAATATTGCTTGTATACAGCAAGTGGACATAGCGACGGCATTTTAAGATGAAGAGGTCAAAGGTGAAGATCAATCACTCGGCTTCTTAAAACTGCTGCACAAAATTCGTTATCACTGATGAATGTTGCTGACAATGTTCTACCCAAGTATCGCATACTGAGAACATAAAATAAGTGAATGAGGAATTGTACAGTTAAGTACTTGTTTGCAAAACTTTATGGTGTTATCAACGCTATGCTTAAACGACGGATTTTCAATGCTTACGTAACTCACCTAGTAACTCACCTAGTATGGCCCCACCAGCAGGTTAACCAGCCAGAGAGGCCTAGGGCTTAGCGGATCAATCCACGAAGAAGCCCATCTTGGTCTTTCTTATTGCATCCAATCCATTTTTAAAGGCATTGAGACTGGTAGCCCCAACTATCTGATGGTCCAGCATATTCCACCTATTAACCACTCAACACTAACATTAACATTAACATTAACATTAACTAACATTAACATTAACCACTCAAACGTTTTTTGTATTTTATGTAAATGTTTGACATTTCAGACATGCTAAGACATGCTAAAACGAAATGAGATTTGTGTAAAGGTGTGGATGGATTACAAGTTGCGCTGGAATCCACAGAAATACAGCGGCATCGCAGTGGTTCGTGTTCCGTACCAGTCCGTCTGGCGACCAGATATTCTGCTGTACAACAAGTAATAACTATACGTGACTAATATTGTTCGCTTTCAGACATTTATGAACTTACTTTGACACATATGACGGTAGGCGAAGTAACGCAAAATAATAGCCATTAGGCCGTTTAAGTTCATTCAAGGTAACCACTTTCGGTAGCAATTGAAAGCCCGTATGCGACTTCCTATTAGTGAATAATACATCCTATCTTGCACCGTTTCCAAGCTACCGTGGATTATTGGTCAAATTTTCGCTGTCGATAGGGGGTGCCTGTGTTTAACGCACTCGTTTGGGGCGAACCCATAAATTTGACTTTAAGAAACTACAGGCATCGTCGTTTGTTGGTGCACAGCATATTTCGATAACTTGAACCGTTTAGGCGTGACCCACAAGTGTGACAAGCAGATAAACGGAGAGACGGACAGACGGACAGACAATCTCTTAGTAAATGCCGCGCTTAACTACGTTGATCGGGCAAAAACCGAGAAAAAGACCTCAAATCCAAATTTTTGATGACCTCGATTTTGTGTAGCCTAGTGACAATGTCAATGTCAATGTCAATTTTAACGTAGATTTATATCGCGCATAAACGTGAAACCTCTAATGCTTAAATAACCCTAAATAACCATTGACGGATCAACCTTCGTGCTGACTACAAGCTCTGACGACCAGCAATGTGACCACCTCATTTCGAGTGCGGCATGCTCATAAAAATTAGTACATAACCTAACACACGAATTTATTAGCATCATACTGTATAACATAAAATCAATAGCGAGTAGACAAAATGATGCTAACGGGCCAGTTGACAGAAGAGAGACAAGCTCTCTGTTAATGTCAACCTGCCCAATTACTGGGACATTTAATGTGACATTTAATGTGATACAAGAACATAAACTACAAAATAAAAAAATGCCAACTAATATAAAACTACGATAAAACTACTATGTGGAATTACACACTGGTTATAAGAACATTTTAAGAAAAAGAAAGAAGAAAGAAGGGAGGGAGGGAGAAAGAAAGTTTGGAAGAAAGTATCGCTAGACGTACCTGTCTATAAAGGACATTGTAAGTTTATGTGAAAATAATTTGTAGCTGTAATCACCTCTTATATCAAACGACAAAGAATTCCATACACGTGGCCCAATATGTCTAAGACTTGTGGTTCTTTTAGAAGTCCCAACAGAAAAAGATGAAAGTCTGCGCATTTGCGAGTATTTTAAGAGTGGACAGAAGAATTGATTACAAAATAGAAAAATTCGCTGGAAGTGGATTTGTAAGGAGTTTTAATATAAATTAGGAAACCTGCAATCTACATACATGTATATCATACACCAGTTCCTTGATATATCGTCTTGTGTTCTGAAAGCGTCTTTAGTAGGCTACGTTGACCGGCGGCGCACTTAATGTGTGGTCGCAGCGCCGACGTGTCGTCATACAGATCGTCGATCAGTACCAACGTCATCGTGACGTCAAACGGCAACGTCACGTGGCTATCGATGGTCATCTTCCGCAGCTCATGCGCCATCGACGTCAAATACTTCCCGTTCGACGAACAAAACTGCTCAATGCTCTTCTCATCGTGGACCTACGATGGCTTCCAGGTCGGTCACACGCGTTCCCACCCTGCGATGATTATATCCACAGTTGTATCTCCACAAAACTTAGAAACTATGAAGTATTTTATATAGTTCATAGGCTTCTCGATACTAATAACACAGCCGTCCTTGACAAACCTTCTCACTCTAACTTTTCCACTACACCACCAGTCAAAAACTTTCTGCGAAAAGTTATTTTTGTGCAAGTTTTGTTCATCATCTATTTTTACCTAAGACTGGTAGCGAAAATCATAACCATCAAGGTGCTCTACATTTACGTTATCTGAAATAGTTTTCGCTATCGTTTTGGTCAGTTGTGAATTTTAAACTTTGTGAAGTAGGCGTACATTGATGAAGAACATAAAATTCAACGAACATAACTACACATATAACTGTAAAAACGTAATGTAACTGGCGAAGGCAATGACATATTAGCATGTCCAACAATGAAAAAAATGTCAAAGTAGGCCTACATTGTAATCTAGCGACCACAATGACGATATCGTTAAATGGCCTTCCGATAAGAATGCCGATGAAAATTCTGAGTGACGTTGAATGCAGCTAGTTTAAAAAAACTTTTTTGAACTTTATTATTTCTGAAATTTTTTGTAACTTTTTGAACGCTACCATAAATTCTTTGAACTTCGCAACTCTGGTTATGCGGTCGGGTCGGCGTAGTAGTGAAACGTGAAACTGAAACGTGCGTGTGTTGTTTCAACGCACAAACGTTCCCCACGTGTGGATTCACAGATCAACTTGGTCAAGGTTGGCGTCGACGGCGACCTGTCAAACTACATACCGAACAACGAATGGACGTTGATGAAACTGCGCGCAGAATGCCATGTTAAGCACTACTCGTGCTGCGCTGAGCCGTATCCAGA
>Ga0209562_1001007_pt1 | contig 10426 bp, 10 predicted proteins | sample WorMetvacBELIZE2_FD_187399 | JGI IMG/M metagenome (GOLD analysis project Ga0209562, IMG submission 187399) | Marine gutless worms symbiont microbial communities from Max Planck institute for Marine Microbiology, Germany - Olavius vacuus BELIZE.2... | ecosystem: Host-associated > Annelida >...
TGACTGTACTTACCGGTCTCTCACGGCCATCGTGATGCGTTCAGGTGCCGCCTTCTTCAGCACTTTGAAAACCTTGTCAGTGTCCCAACCAGCAACATTCTCACCGTTGATCTGCAGGATCTGATCGCCAAAGCGAAGCCCAACAAGAGACGCTGCCGAGTTCGCATGTACGAATGATATAAACACACCCTACAAGGGCATGCAATGACATCCTTTATAACAGCAATATACGATACTCATATATGACAACACCCAGACTGTTTGCGACAGACTCAAATCACAAATACAGTAGCATCCGCATTATGGAATTTTAAATACTCCTTTTGCCACAGTGCATCAGCAATTTAACACGTACATTATTCAAACAAAATAATAATTTCAAGTTGTGCAACGTGTACCACATAAGCAAACAACTGTGGTTAAGTTATGCACAACACACACTGTACAAAACAGCAATGGATATCAATATGGGTTTCTCTAGGTCTCACATTTACTGCTGTTAAATTTCATTTCAAAAAGCTGGTGCACTCTATAGAGCTTAAATCAACATTTTATGCAAAATTCTAAAGAAGTATGTTAAATACTTCTATGAAAAGCGTTAAGACACATGGTCATATTCATGACTGACACAAGCAGATATTCAACACAGGCTTGTAGCTTAAACTAATAATCAACTCGCAGAGACAGAAACCTTGTTGACAGCCTGAATTCGAAGTCCTAACTTTCCCTCCTGGTCCTTACACATGACAATCTCTCGTACTCCAGGCTGAATCTCGGCACGACGCAGTCCAACACTGTCTCCAGTGACTGGTGCAACCATCTGGTCACTTGCACCCGGTCGCACTGCCACCTACAACAAACAAATAATAATAAAATAATACGTGCAGGTTACATTACCACTGGACTGTCTCATGTTACAAGAAGTTAACGAACGGTTCAAAATAATTTAGCAATGATGACAATTAAGGTAACAATTTCTGCAGATAATGATGTATGCACTATGCAGCAATGACTGCGAACTAACTGGTGCAGAAAGGACATCATAAATGTAATGGATAATGCATCTAGCCATCACATTAGTGCATAACGATTTTAAATCGATTTCAAACGATTGGTAAAGACTGAACTTTACAACCGAGCTTACCTTCGCTGATTCGTGACCACCCGCACTTACGATTCTTCACTCTGTGAATGACTTTAACGTGCGTCATCAACCGCGTAATAATAATAAAAAAAAATAATAATAATAATAACAACTGAAGAAAAGTTGTTCTAAATATGACTTTGTTATCAATCAGGATAATCTGGTATCAGTCAACGGGTTCTGCAGCTCTGAAGATCACTGTTATGTCTGGTGTTGCACTGGTCATCACAAATGTGTCACAGACCAACTGTGAGATCACAGCCCTTAGAAAGGAGATTAGAACTCACTGAAGCTCCACTAGTAATAGTTCTACCACTGCTTTAACTGACGGGCATTTTGCTAACATTTTTTACAAGTGAGAATAGTAGATTTTGTGTCGTATTACGCGTGGAGCTTAGTAGTACGACATAAAATCTGTTTTCTACTATCTTCCATTCTGTCTACAGTCACCAGGATACGGACTGACTCTGTGATGTGCCCTTGGTCTTCTAGTAGAGGGCACAATACAAGTGCCTTAGTTACAGTTACAGTTATTTTTACTTTTTAAAAATGTCAACAAAATGTTCATCAGTCAGAGCACTGGTAGAAGTACTAACATAACTATCTCATGTGAATACTGAGAACAGTTTCTCTACAGTTCGTCAACAATTTCTGCACCTTAATGTGCATCTGTAATCTCACTCTAACGAAACAACACCACAATAACAATCACATATTGTCTATGTAGTCTCAGGTGTAAAAATGTCTGAGATAATTACAATTTTTTATCACCTGTAAATGGCAAAATCACTATCACTTCACAAACCTGACGAGAACTGGCAGGCACAACAGCATGGCGGCTGACCATCTCTGGTGTGATCTGGAGTCCCATGTACTCTGTCAGTGATGGATACAATGAGCCGCCGGCATATGCTGGTGTAGTGGAGTACGGAGGCGGGGCCTGGCCCTGTGGGTATGCAATGCCGTGTGATGCAGCTTGAGTATGAGCTGCTTGTGCCTACAGTACAACATTTCCGATGTGTTGTGAACTAAAAAGTAATGATAAGACAAATTCTGGCCTTAACTGCGGTCAACATAAAAGTAAAAAAATTACTATCTGAAGTACAATAACGTGCATAAACAGCGATATATCTTCTCCTAGTACATTTATCAATGAACTGTGTGAAATCTTTCTGACCATCTTTGCCAACAAAACTGTCAGATATTTACTGTCCTTAAATACCGAAGTAGGGTACACTGTGATGGCCACGGCCTTTCACAAACAATGACAACATCAGAACTTCTGAAAGTTACTAAAAATTCAGAAGTACATGTATTAGGATTAGAGAAGCATCGATAAGGCACTGGCCAATTATCGGTTGGCGGTAACCGGCACATAACAATCGGCCGATACCGATTAATATGAAAACTTATTTTGCTGTGTTATTTAAGATATTTATTTAGGCTCCGATTGTTATCTGAGGACTCTTACTTACTTGAAGGACTGCAGAGCACACACAAAACAAAAATGCATCAAAAAGCAAAGTTACAAAACACACCCACTTTTACCAGGAATGAGAGCCACTCTCATGTTTGTTTACTTTTGGTGATAAAAATAAAAACCTGTATTTACCAACTGCGTAAACAACAACTGGCCGATGCCAACGTTCTAATCGGCCGATACCAATTATCGGCAAATGGCTGACGCCGATTATCGGCGCATCTCTACACAGTGTTCAGAAAAAAGTGATATATTTGTTTTTTCCCATATATTTCTCAGTTTTTGGACAAATTTCATGAAACTTTCAAACAGTGGCATAAACGTCTCGCAGCCTGTGTTTCTGCACGAGGCGGACATCTAGAGCACATGCTTTAAAGCAGAACTCTGAACTGATCAACAGTCTACAGCAGTTCGTAAATTCTGTATATGCTGATAGCGTACAACGCACACGTTTTTAATTACAAAGAATATTTATTTTAGGTCAGATATATTTTTGACAGTATGACAGTATGGTCACTGAAAATTGTAAGAAAATCGAGCCTGTAGTTGTCAAGTTACGTTCAAAAACAAAATATACCCACTTTTCTGAACACAGTGTAATTAATGATTGATTGAGTAAGGCTTAACGTCCCACCAAACACATTATAGGTCATATCGGGGACAGGTTTTTACGGGTAAAATATGATCCAACCAACAGTGTCAAAGCACTGAAGCTGAAGCAGACAAATATATCAAAACACCGGAATCCATCTTAACTAAGGAATACAGATAACACAACAAACTAAACCCAGGTTTGGTCGCTTCCTACGACCTCCGGCCTGGAAATGGAGTGGGACTATTCTGATAGAAAGGAAAGGGATGGACAAAAGAAGAAAATAAGTAAAGCCAATGAAAGAAAGAGAAAAGCAACAAGGGGAAAGATGAGGAAGTAAATGGAGAAGGGGGGAAAAGAGGGGTGCCCCGGCCCCACATGGGGGAATGGTGTAATTAGGATTAACCAGTAACAGTCGATATCATTAGGCCTAACTAATAAACTTTTTTCTCATGTTATCATTAGTAACAAAAACACTAACAGATACAATTTATCAAACATATGTTCACATTCTTACATAGAATTTAGACACATCACGATATCACTAACATACTGAATACATATTATTAGGTACTTGTGACAAACACATCCTCATTAACAATGCTAGCAGACTTGGACAAAGACTTCTTTTGTCCAGACCGAGACCGAGATAGTGTAAATCGAGTCTTGACTCTTGAGGTATTGCAAGACTGTGATTCCAGTCGGGATGACTGCAAGCTGGACATTCTGAGTCTGCTGCAAGTAAACTAATTTTCTTTTGTACACACAGTTTTTCCGGTTTGACAGCGGTTTCACCTCTCCGGAGTATTTGTTGGTCGGTCGGTCTGGACTTATGGAGCTCAGACAGACCGACCAACAAAGTTCAAGACCAAGACCAAGACCTGGGAGTTCCAAAATCAAAACTGTGTAATTGGGACATCCCGATACTGAGATCCGGATCCAAGTCTTAATGCTAGTTGTATATCACATGCACTACAGCTATGTACTACACAGATCACAAAAGATATTTTAATTGCTTTTGTGATAAAAAGCTATTTGATGTAACATGCATTTCACAGTTAAATGTTCACTGCATCACAAGCTGCCTCGCATATTCAAGACCTTCAAGGCTGTAATAAAATAACTTAATTGTTATTTTTATTGCAAGCTTGATACTGCAGCGGAAAGGGGCATAAAACATTTACAAAAATTATACATACCTGAACCATCTGATCAACTTTCATGTCTTCAAGAGAAGGATAAAGCGCAGACATCGTGACTTTTGACTTTCAACCTAAAGGAACAGTACAGACACAGAATGGCATTAAATTGCCATAAATTCAACAGAATATACATGTACATCTAGCCTGTTTGCAGTCTTGCAAGAAATTCAATTCTTCCCAGTGATATAGTACAGCAGCCTCATCAATGGTAGCAACCTCAGTTGTGTTTCTAATTGGTGTCTGTTACGAGTTGAAGTGATCATGTATTATCGTACTTTAGATATAATAGTGTCTAGCCCGACATTATTATATGTTTGTTTCACCATTTTTTAAACATTCTAATTAGAATCCCATTTCACAGTACAGTTTACTAATCTTACTTTGTATCATAACACTAAATCCAATACATGGTTTACTTACACTCTTCATGCCTTCCAATCTACTGTTCGTCATGCTGAAAACCTCTATAAACGCATCCATTCTGCTCTTTCTTTGTCGTCTTTTAAGTGTTTCCGTAAACGTTAACACAAACTTATACTTGCATCTAAAAAGAACTATTTCTCTAATCTTGTTTCTTCTTCCTCTGAAAATCCTCACCATCTCTGGCAAACTGTAAATAAACCACTTCGTAGTAAATATGCATCACCCTTGCCTTCATTTACATCATCTACTTCTCTTGCTGGCAATTTTGTTTTTTTTTCACAGACAAGATAGACAAACTCCGTCTTTCCATGGTTGCCATTTCTTCTCCACCAGTTACACCTCCTCAGTTCTCCACCTTCAAGCCTGCAACTGAATCTGAAATCTCAAAGATACTTTGTAACTGTCCTAATAAACAATCTGATTTAGGGTTCATATCGATTACGCGATATCGATCGCGGATTCGTCATCCTTACGATATCGAGTTGCCCAGAGATCGCAAGATATCACGAGCACGAATGCATGTCTCACGCGTGCATTCCTCGCCGGTACAGACCAAACAATAGGCCAACATGCCGTGCGTCGACAACAATGCAGAGGCGATAATTATCTCAGCTATGGTCATCTGAGAGGCCTGGACATACGGCCAGTTGGCGACAGGATGCCGAAGTGACTTCCAACACACGCATTGTTTGATTTGTACTTAGCGCATTCAACATCCTCCCTCAGTTGATAGCCGGTGTTAAGAATGGTTTCCAACTGCACGCAATACAACACATGTAACGCAAGCAATGCAACGTATGCAAGAAGTGGCCAATGACAAGGTCGGAATTTGTCACGTGATATGGCATGTGTCAAACTAGAGGCATGTTTGGATGTTGCGTTGCTTGCGTCAACCTTGCGTACGGCACTGTACGTCAATGCAGTCCGCATGTGGATGTACGGTACGGCGATGCACATGTGTCGCCATACGTCCATGTGCGTCAATGTACTACGATGTACGGTGCCGTAAAGACCGTTCACACTATGTACGGCGACTCATTCTGCACGCATGCATGTGGAAGTACGGCGACGTGGCGTATACCCACGTGCAGCAATGTATGGTGCCATAAGTCATCGTATGTCGATGCAGGACGCTGCAGATGCGAAAGTTATATGCTATTTACCGTAATTTATTGCAACATGCCACACAAATCCAGCTCGTTGTGCGGGATGTTGCGTCCATCAATGTACGACGATTAGTGATGGCACGATACAGCCATAAGAGAAAACGATAGATACGATACGATATCAGACAAAATATCGCGATACGATACGATACGATGCGATACGATCCGCAAGTGCTTCGCCGTATGAAAGAACTGTAGGTTGTCACTTACAAACTACGGCTATATACAGACGCACCATAAAATGGGCCAACATGCCGTGTGTTTGGCCTGGATACGCGGATAGGCCGAATGCGCGGCACCGCGGGTGACGCGGCGGTGTCCTGTAGCCACGCGACAGGACGCCGCCGCGCCTCGTGGCCGTGCCTTCCAACACAACACTGCCGGCGTTAAGCGCGATTTCCTGCAGCATGCAACGCAACACATGTAACGCAACATACGCAAGATGTGGTCAATGGCATGGCTGGAATTTGCCATGTGGTATGACATTAGTCAAATTAGAGGCGTGTTTTGGACCTAGCATTGCTTGCATCAGCCTTGCGTACAGCGCGGTACGTCCACGTGCATCTATGTACGACGATGTACGGTGCCGTAAAGCCTGTTCATGCTGCGTATGGTGACACATTCTGCACGCATGCACGTGGAAGTAAGATGATGTATGTCTCCGTATGCCCACGTGCGGAAATGTACGGCGCCGTAAGTCGCCGTACGTCGATGCAGGATGCTGCAGATTAGAGATAGTACCGGAACGGGTACTGGTACTGTTCCGGTCCAGAACAACGTTGTTCCGGTTCGGTCTCGGAACATTTTTTGTTCCGGAGCCGGACGTTGCAAAGCGTTTTTGCTAGATCTGTTACAGATTGTATCGATCAATGTTTACTTTGCAAGTTGTGTAAACACTTGAATAACTTCTAATGTCTTGTAGATATGTCACCGAACGGTCAATATATGTGTGTAGCATTTTCGACCTCTAAGTTACCGAAGAGCAAGTTAACAAATGCGAATATCCTGTCTGGTTCGGTTCGGTTCCGGCCGAAACAAATTAGTTAAGTTACTGATTCGGTCTCGGAACAGCGAAGGCCGGACCATACGATCACTACTGCAGATGCTAAAATTATATGCTACTTAACGTCATTTATTGCAACATGTCACATAAATCGAGCTCGTTGTACGGTATGTTGTATCCGTCGACATACGACGTCGATGCAGTGTGTGTGAACGCTGCCATGTTCATCATGCTCGATTACAATGTCGCCACTTGCCGTATGTGAAGGTACAGCGTCCGGGGTTTGACTTGCTTAAGGCTGGAAACCGGGCTTTAGCGTCTATTGAGTTTATTACACAACGTGCACCACGCCGCCCGCTACCAACCACTCCAATGACCTAGTGCCACTACCGCCCCCACCCTTCCCAACGACGACAGCCGCCGATAAGACACAGACAGCAGCCGCTGTATTGCGCAACGTCGTTTGATCACTGCCACCTGATATGCCCGGCAATTACTGCCAATTAGTGTCACTTTGCCGGCGGGTGTATTGATGCCCACGAGACTCCCTTTGTCGACGTCACCGACGGCATTTAGCGCGACATGTTGGGGACAACATTCTGATTAGAGTTGTGCGCAATATCGATTTCGTTCTTGGGGTAATTATCGCGATAACGATATGCCACTATACGGCCTCAATATCGCGATATTCGATACGATACATCGTGCCATCACTAACGACGATGCAGTGTGTGTGAACGCTGCCGTAGAAATCAATGTGCTCGCTTATAACGTTGTCGTACGTCAACGTATGGTGCCCGGGGCTTAAGGGGCTTTAGCATCTATTGGGTTTATTATGCAACATGCACGTTGGGCAGCAGATCACTTGCCGATAACTGGTCGATAGCGTGTCGCTGCCGGCTGTCTGCTGCCCACCACTCCAATGACCTAGTGCCACTGCCCGCCCCCACCCTTGCCGACGACCACGGCCGCCGACAAGACACTGACAACGGCCACTGTATTACACAACGTCGCGCATGACCACCGCCACCTGATAAGTTAATATCATACGATATCGTGATATGAAACACCACGATATATCGATTAGCTCGTTTGGCTACGATATGAACCCTAATTGGATTCTGATCCTATTCCTACTTGACTGGTTAAGAAATGTGCTTCAGTTCTTGTTCCTACTATAACCAATATAGTCAACCTCTCTCTCTGCTCTGGTCAGTTCCATCCTATTCTTAAACAATCAACCATTTCCCCTCTTCTTAAGAAATGCACTCTTGACAGGGACCAACTCTCCTGTCCTATCTCCAACCTCTCTCTCTTATACACAATTATTAAATGTGTTGTCAAATCTCGACTTACTGATTTTCTATCTTCCAATAATCTTCTAAACCCTCACCAGTCTGCCTATTGCAAACATCATTCTACTGAAACTGCTCTTCTTTGTATTCATGACCAACTTATTAATGCCACAGGTTCTCAGAAAATCTCATGTCTTTGTCTTCTTGACCCTTCTGTGGCCTTTGACACCATTGATCACAGCATCTTAATTACTAGTCTCTTTTCTTGGTTTGGGTTTCACAGGTCTGTCATAAATTGGTTTAAATCTTATTTGTCATCTCAATCTTTTCGTGTTAACTGTCACAGCTTCTTCTGTCTCGTATATCCTCATGTGGTATTCCTCAGGGTTCTGTTCTCGGTCTGCTTCTACTCATCATTATATGACCACACTCAGTACTCTCATTTCATCTCTCTCTTTAAACCATCACCTTTTGCCGACGATACACAACTTTTTCTCTCCTTTTACCTGGGCACTAACCTTGACTCCAGCATCACCCACCTCCAATGTTCTACAAAACTACTGGTATATCCTCATGGATGTCTGCCAACCTTTTGACTCTTTAACACTTCAAAAACTGTTTCTTCTCCTCACTGTACTCAAACAACAACTGGCTAAAATTAACTCCTGCTCACTTGACACAGTACACTCTGCTCGTAATCTTGGCTTCATTTTGATGAACATCTTACTTTTTCTGACCAGATATCTGCTCTTTCTAAATCCTGCTACTCATATATTCGTCAACTTCGATGCATCCGTCCACATCTTGGTAAATGTCCCGAATCGGTACAGTCATGTGCTAAGTGAACGTGCTGAAGGCCTGTGACGCATGCGCAGACACGGGCCAGTTATAGTGCAGTGTACCGATTCCGTAGTCCTTCCCATATCTTGATCTCAAAACAGCCAGCACCAGCCACCTCCATCATTCACTCAGCTTGACAACTGCAACTCACTTTACTATAACCTACCTGAATATCAGCAAACTTGCGTTTGTGAATTCCACCTGACATGCAGAATTGGGGTTTACTGCGAAAGACCAGATAGAAGGACGCATTTGGAGTCAAGCATTATACAGAGAAAAGAGCAGAGGTGAGCAAAATCGTCAGGTCTACAGTCCGGGCCAAAACATCGCAAAAAAAGCTCTGATTTGAGACACTGCCTGAAAGCAGTCAGTCATGCTGACAAGGTGACGCAGGACGGCAGACTGTTCCACAGGTGCAAAGCCACAACCGGAAATGCGTGATCGTCAATGGTGGAGTGGCGCATCGGTGGTACGAGTGTCAACATAGACACAGACCTCAGATAACCAACAATCACTTCATTTTCGTGGGGTAGTCTCTTTCATGATATATGACCCATCATCTATTATCCAAGAATACCTACTAATTATTTTTGGGTTAGGATTACAGTTAGAGTTAGGTTCGGGGTTACGGTTATGGTCAGTGTTAGGAATGATTTGAAATTTTGAATCACTGTATCATGGATCACTGTCATGGACCATGGAACAGTAACACGCCTTTTTCGTAACTGCGACTCTACTGTTCATCTCCACAGGCCTACCTACTTGCAGTTTGCTATTCGGCATAAGAAATTCACATAATACCCACTAGGGCGTTACAGATTTCAAAGTAAGTTACGCACCGCACCTGTTTCAACCAAAGATGTACCGATGTAATCGACAAACAGACTGTTGACTGTTTTACGTCACGAATTTCTGAATCACAACAAACACACCCTCCCAACTCACGTATCACACGACGATTAGACATGTAACTACAAGGCCGCAAAGAAGACAACAGTAACTAGCAAGCCGCATATTTTTAGTCTCCTCCAGTCCATAATTACATGATTTTACATCCGCGTATATCAGGCAGGGCAGCAGCCTGTAGAAATGGATTTTTAAAACCTAGTTTTTAAGTTTTTTTACAACAAAAAGAGGTAAAAGTCCACATTTTAGGTTTTTAAAGAAAAAACAAGTAGCTCAGCTATAGTAGAGAAATCTTTGGAGAGACTTTCTTAAAGCGAATTGCGATTTTATAGGAAAAACGGCCGTTTTGCGTTTTTGAGCCCCCCCCTTTGGGGT
>Ga0209562_1001009_pt1 | contig 10418 bp, 8 predicted proteins | sample WorMetvacBELIZE2_FD_187399 | JGI IMG/M metagenome (GOLD analysis project Ga0209562, IMG submission 187399) | Marine gutless worms symbiont microbial communities from Max Planck institute for Marine Microbiology, Germany - Olavius vacuus BELIZE.2... | ecosystem: Host-associated > Annelida >...
GTGTGGAAGAATCCTTCGAAAAATTCTTGGATTCAGATACGGATGACTTCCAAAATTTAATCAGTTCTTTCTAGTCCACAGATACGTCTGTGGTAAAATTTTTGTGAAGATTGTTTAGTAGTTGTTTAGTAGTTTTTAATGTAAAGTTGCTTACAGACAAGACACATACAGACAAATGCTGGGCATTATACAACCTCCCTGGCAGAGGTAAAAGTAACAAATATTGAACTGTAATTCAGTTAGGCATGAGTAAGTGGACAGAGTCTGATATCCCACTGGACACATAATATCGTGTCATTTCCGAGACAAGTCTGCAGACAACAGGCTTCAGTTCTTATATGGAAAAGTTTTATTGATGTATTCTTATATTTTATGGTTATTTGTGTGTTTTAGTCCGCAACTAGGATAGCTGTGACTGGGAAACCAGACGATACTGGCCGTCAGTCACCGGTGATGGGGATGGATGACGACGAGTTCAGCACAGACGATGAACATGTAAGATCTCTGGTGCTCTACAGTAGGCTTCAGCACATGCTCGTATAGTGTGTATGTATGTGTGATGTGCTAATCTCTTGTTGAGCCGCTGTGTTGTGGTGTTAATCCTTAGTGGATTTATCTGATGTAGAAGTTAGTTTTGTTGACATAGCAAGTGTTGTAACTGTATATCACTGCTCATTAGCTTGTAACTCGATAGCTGTGATGTAAAATTTTTTATTCTGCATGTAATGTTGGAAGACACAGGATCATTATTGTCCCTGCGGGAGAGGGACAATGAAAAAGCTGCTCCTGACTCTTCCAGGATGTGATCCTGAGTGTGGCATAAATCCAGTGAGAAATTTTCAGTGATGGGTGGGAATGGAGAAACTTCATGGAGCTTGCCCTACAGTTTACCGCATGCCAAGAAATTGCACAGTTGGAAGATGTTCTGATGTAACTTGTTAAGTATACAGTTGCCAGGATCAAAGATCAAGTGTCACATTCACACTGAAGTGATTAGAGTGCATGAAAACCTTTAGGCGACTGGAGCTTACCACACTCTCTTGACCAGTAACTGCAGTTCTTAACCTGGGAATCATGATTCCCACAGGGTAAATTCCCACAGGGTAATTTGGAGTTTTTCAAGGGATCATGAAGGGACTGTCGGCCTAAGAAGGAATTTACCTACTTCTCTCTCTCTCTCTCTCTCTCTCTCTCTGCTTCCTGTGTATTCATTTTATTCTGTGGTCACAGTACTGGCAAGGAGCTTCTGTGCAGGAGGATTGTGGCAGTAAAAAGGTTAAAATCACTGCCCTAGCTAGTGGGAGAGGGGTCATGCTGCCCGGTATCCAACAAGCCTTCTTAGCCCCACACTTTATGTCCATACCTACATCAGTTGGGATGACACTGCAGAAGATGATGAACTAAAGTCAAAATGGCATAACTAGACACATACATAGTGATGGTCGGCATGTGTAATATCAAGCTTTGTGTAGTCTTGACATTCTTCTCTTGCCACTTATACATCATCTAGAATGAAGACAGTATGCGCTGCTGTAGGCGTGATGCCTTGGATCTGTGGCTGTGAAATTCTAATGACGTGTGCTTTCTGTGTGGTTTCATGCTTTCACAACGTTCTGATTGGAAGTTGCCCCCGGTTGTTATTAAGCGACACAGACGACTTAATTTTGCAAAGTCCATTACGGAGATTGTCTCACCCACGTGGTCTCAGGTGGTGTGCTGTTGTGTCCTTAACGTACTGATATGAGTTCTTGTGAAGCTTGTTAGTGTCTACGTTTGAGATGCAGACACTGTGTTGTTACTAACACCAAAGTTTGCACTTGGTTCTCATCTATGGAAACAATTGCAATCAAACTGAAATTTTAACACAATGTACAGAATAGTCTCGATTTGCAGTCGGTTACTTTTTTCGGTAAGCAGCACCTAAGGTCACAAAATTACAGCCCTTTTAAACAAAAAATGCTACAGTTGCCACATACATCATGTCCAAGAAAAAAGTAGGCCAAATTTTTGTCAGTCATCGTATATTCTGTAAAACTTGACCGATTCTGATAAAATTTGGTACACAGTATTCCGAATAAATTTTTAACAAAGTACTATAAATGTTTTCCCCTCACCTAAATGGTGTCTCTGCACTACCATGTGAAACTTAGATGTTGTGTTTTGTGAGAATCGCAGTTCTATGTTTATGCGAAAACTAAGTCAACCTGTTATCGTCATGTCTTCTCAAAACTAGGCGGATTCTGATAAATTTGGTACATGCTGTTTTGAATAAATTTGCCACAGTAACACGTGTGTTTTGTATTTTGTCTCTACACTATGAGTATGTGCATTTGCGTAAATGTCTATGGAATGCCATGAATGCATTCCTTTAAATGCAAAGTGGAATGTAGGCCTAAATGTATTTAACATTAAGACATAGAAAACTTGAGATCTCTCAGCAAGAAAAAGCAATGTTTTGTTTAAGCGACAGTTCAAAGCACCATCCATGGTGTGGATGCACACTTAACGCTGGCTACCACTGATAGATAACTTTATTGATGATGTGCTTCAGCTTTAGCTTGAAAATAAAATAATAAAATTGTTTAACTATTAAAATAACGTTTGCACGCTTTATCGTCTGCTATAATCATAAAACGTTCATTATAGCAACATCTGTTAGCAATCATTAGTGTGAATAAATAAAAATTTGTTAATTTTATGATTTTTCGACATTGCATTTTTCACCAAAAATACTACTTTTCATTTCCCAACATAGCGTAGAGACACTATTTATGTGAGATAGAAAACGTTTAGTTTACATTATTTTGTGGCAAATATATTCAAGACACTGTGTACCAAATTTTATCAGAATCGGCCGAGATTTGTAGAAGATATGACAAAAACATTTTGGCTTATTTTTTAGACACAGTGTATAAATAATTGTGTCTCCTGCCTGCCCCATGCGTGTCAGCAGTGTTTCCAGTTAAGAGTTTCTGTTGTTGAAACTCTAGAATATAGTTGTGGATGTGTCGTTGGTCTGTTGCCTGTTTTGGTTGCTTTTTTCATTAATGCTTTTATTCGAAATCAGTGGCATTGTAAAGTGTGTAGACTAGCAACCAGCACTTATAGTTTTAATGCCCATAGTTTTTGTGTGCATTTGTGTATCTCGAGTTATTTGTAGTGATTTATTTATTTGTGTAGTTTTTCTGCACCTCATCATAAGTCAGTCATTCAGTTAATGTAAGCAAGTAGCAGTTTACAAAAAAATGGAAATTAAAACCCGGTGTAATGAAACCAAAATGAAACATTATTAGAGTTGCAACAAATCTAATATTTAATTATTAAATGAAAAATTATATAAAAGTGTTCTGTGTGTACAGAGTGCATAGAGCAACTGTTTTGAGTGTAAAAATGCTAGCCAAGAAGATAAAAACTTACTTATTTGTTTTGTTATTTCTATTCGGCATTTTTAATGTGGCCATGTCTTGTGGTAAATAGCATGCTTATGTATGCATGAGACGTATACTTCTGTCTTGAATGCTCAGATAGTTGGTCATGCATCGTTGCTAGTTGTTACTACTACCATAGCTGTGCTAGTTTTTAAACTTTTTTTATTTTATTATATTTGTTTTCAGTCAGTATCATGTAGTTTTAATTTTCTCGTCAGTTTCGTCATGTCAGCTGCAGACTGCAGTTGTTTTGAAGCTGTTTTAGTTTCACTGAGCAGATTTTCATGTAACTATGTGCACGTTATTGTCATTATTAGCATCATCATTAGGTTCATCATCATCATGGCATCATCATTTCAGTATTTCAGTTCTGTACAATTTTTAACATTGAGCAGTTGTAACCTTGAACACTGTTTTGAACGTAAGACTAAAGGCTTGGTTTGGAGAGTGTTTTGTCTGCAGTGATGACTGCAGATATGCAGTGCATGTGTAAGTCTGTATCAGTTGATTGTAGTAAGAGTAAGTCAGTTGATGTGATGTGAATATGACGGCAGGTTGTAGAGCCGGGAGTATTCAACGACATTAATCAGTTGAAGAACCGTCCAGCTCACATTGCTGTGTTTCTACATTACCTGCTCTCCAACTGTGACCCGTCGTCACTCGTAAGCCTCTTGTGTTGATATACTCCATTTGTTGGTTTTGCCAACATTACTAGATGCCTTCTGTAATGTCGAGGGGTTGTATAGACTAGTAAGCACACTGAACTGTGACAGCTGAGCTAACTAGCTGGCATAAGCAGTAAAAAGACAAAGCAAGAAAAATGAAGATATCAGAGATCAGACTTGAATTAAACCAAAGAGACTCTGGTACAGAAGTTACAGAAACTGGTTTGGAGACGTAATTGTGAAAAGAACGGTTAACTACAAATTACCATTGCAAACATTGCCAACATCAGTACCAAACACAAGAAGCCAGGGAAGACAGAGAAGGAGATGGATAGACAGTGTAAAAGAGGATCTGCATATAACAGTAACATGTAACAGACAGCAGTATGTGTCTAAAGACAGAAGTGTTTGAAAAAAAATTTTCCATGCAGCTGAATCGTCGGCAAGCTTCAGGTGAAAATGGAAGGGTCAAACAAGAGGTAAAAGAAGTAAGGACACCTAGTAAAGAAAGCAAAGTTGCTACTTCTGCTGTTGTATGTGTAACATTAACTTTTTCTATTCGTGTGAGCATATGACTGCTTGAACTGTATTGTCAGTTATTATGGGGACAGTGGCCATATTGCCGACGGTGTGGCTTTATGGCTGGTTTGTTTGTCGGTTGGTTGGTCATGAGGACAGAGCTGTGGACAGATTGACAAGGTGTTGGCCTGGAAATGGGGTTTATGGTTCTATGCATTGAAAGCACTGAAGCATTAGCAAGTTAATCACATCCGATATTGTATGACTGCTTATCCAGCTGCAGTGATTAATGTATTGAACTGGAAGGAAGTTTTCCTACTTACTTGCTGTCAATGTGTGACAACTTTTAGTTATTAATGATGAGAAAGGTTTGTGTGAATGCATATCAGGCAGGCAGTAATTCATTAGTGTCATCTTCTGTTGTTGTATGATATATTTTTATGTGTGTTTTTTGTAGTTATTCTATTTAGTCACAGAAACGTACCCACTTGGCAGCATTAAAGAAATGCGAAAGTGGGCTTATGAAATCCATTCTACATTTCTGTGCGACAGATCGGTAAATATTTCTGATATTTCTGTAGTCTGTAATTTTTTTCTTTTTTTTTAATTTTCTACTTCACTTTCACAGTCTGGTGGCCTTTATGAAGTCTACATTGATTCATTCTCTGTTATAAATGCAGTGTCATTATGGGTAGCAGTTCTGACTTTGCTTTGTGTTTGTGTTGCTAGCCGCTGCGGTTTTTGGTGGATAATTCTGTCGTGTCTGCTGTCGACTCAACTCTGCAGCTTCATCCTGATAGAGAAGATGCAATGAGGACGTTGTTTACTGGTGCACGAAATGTTGCACAGAACGAAATTGCCGAGCTGTTGTCGGACTTCCGACAAAAACGTGCACTAGGTTATAGCATCACATTCTTGACGTTTTATTTTGTTTTGTATATCGTGTAGTAGTTGTAGTCATCTTGTAACTAATTGACAGATTTTCAGTTTTGCACTGGATGTAGGTATTTGTGGTGAAATGTAAAATGCAAGGTACAGGTCTTTATAAAAAGTAAAGGTAAAGTTAGTGTCTTACCCAGAGTGTATAAGAATGTAAGGGTCAGAGCTGCTACACGTCTCCAGTCAGTCAGCTCACAGGTGAATTAGTTATAAGTCCAGTGATGGGCTGCTGTCACTTCTTGCCAGGTGCGCTTCACCTTCACAGTTGCAGATTATCATTTCACTTTGCTCAGTATGAAAGTATACTGCTTGGTGATGGAGGTATATGTGTGTGTGAACTACCTGTCTTTGAGTCATTGCATGAAAGTTAAGAGTGGCCGAGAGTGGAGCACATTCATGATCTCTGGATCACAAGTTCCATGTCCGAACCATTACGCTGCCGCACCACCGCCACATCTTACACTTACTGTAATTATTTTTTTGTATTTAGGTCTGGGAAGTATCTATGGTGACCATGAGCTGCGTGACAACATGGAGCGGCATTCTGAGCTAAAAATTGTCGACAAAGCTCTCTGGAAACACTTTGAGCGACTTGTGTAAGTGACGGTCTTAATTTCACTGCATTTGGTGTTACATTTCCGGACAAAAAATAGTGAACTCATTTAATATTTCCTGTATTTGTAATAAATAGCTTGTACTTACAGTATTATTATGTCATCAGCGTGACAGCTCTAAAAATTAGCATTAGCAGTTTCCAAAGAGAAGTAAGCCAGTTAAACAAATGCCAAGAGAGGGTAAGTATCACAATAGCAGTAAAGGAATAGAAATTATACTGCGACATTATTGTTTTTGATGGCAGTAATATTGTTTATGTTGGAATATTCAGCATAATCACAGTGTAGCATGTGAGTGCGTACACTGTCGTAAGGGCGATACTTCTGGTCATGTGTTATTATTTACATGCTTGATACATTTGTCACTGTTGCTTTTGTTATTATTATTGTTCTGTTTCTGCTTTCATAGTTAAATTATGTTACGGTTTTGTTACATTATGCAGGTTGTTTGCTGTTGTTTTGCAGTCAAGATGAACGCTGTGACCGAAGCCAGGCCATGGCGTCAGCCCTGGCAACGTTCTTCCGGCATATTGGTTATACTAGCTTCAAGAACAGTGGTGTCCTTGATCGATGTTCTTATTTCAATGCCAAGGACCGAAAACTTTTCAAGTTCACAAAATCCACAAAAAAGGTGACTTTGCATGTCTTCTGGTGAGGGTCTGTGTGAGAATATTAGTAAAGTTATGGAAGAAATTAATCATTATAACTAGCAAGTCACCGGTGTTGACAGTTTTGACTAGGCTTGTCCTGGCGATTTGCTTGCCCCGGTGGCTCAACATGGTGTGAGCTAGCTTTAGTTCCCAGGTGTGTGAAATAATTTGTCCAGATTAAGAGTGCATGTGCTTCGAGGTTAATTTCTCTAACAGGGAAGAGGTTCGGTGTCTTCCTCTATAATCTGTGACTGTTGCTGTTTCTGAAATTACGACATTATGGTAGGATAGGAATGTGTGTATTGTTGCTGTTATTTTATAGTTATTGTTATTATTATTGATGATGAGATATATAAATAGAACATTCATTTATTAGGGCATAGATATACAAATGTAATGTGTGCTGGCTGGTCTACTTTTTTCTTTTCTTTTCTTTTATTTATCTCGTAGTGCATGGCACACTATCTGCCAGTTTTGAGTCGACAGAAAACCACATACGACATTATAGCTGAGTAACTGTTTTGCATTATTCATTGGCATTTTTGATTTTCATTCTTATACTCTGTGCATTCTTGACTGTCTGTTGTTCGTTGTAACAGATTCCCAACATCATGAATCACCAGTTCTCTGCTCACCAGTACTCCAGCACCACACTTTGTCACTGCTGCCGAACTGTCATCTGGGGCATCGGTAACCAAGGATATCAGTGTTCCGGTAAGTAGCTCGTAAAATGTTACAAGTTTTGTAAGAAATATTATCACTGGCATCAGTACTGTGTTGGCACTGTTCTACATTTATGTGAACTGGGTAAACTGGATGACAGCACAGTAAACATTGTCGTGAGTCAGTGATGTTGTACTGCGGTATACAAATGTCGATAAATATATGAGCCAGGATGTACTTAATTAATGAAACAGAAATTTTGCACGTTCTATTGAAACGGTCAACTGTGCGAGCACTAGTATAATTAAAATAATTAAACAACTAAAAGAACTGATTGATGTGGTTGAAGGCTGTGAGATTAATGTCCACAAGAACTGTCTGGAGCGTGTGCGTGACACGTGCGGAAGCAGTCCCGCTGTGGGCGGAACGCCGGGAAAGAAGCAAGAGAAGCAGAGACAGCAGTCAGTGTTTGGCAAGATGATCTCGAGAAAGCCAAGTAATGCCAGTCCTGCTACTAGTAAGCATCACTTGTATTATGTTGATGTGTCTCTGCTCATTTGTTTTAACAGAAAGTACACTTAACATGACTTTGCAGTACTGCTGTTAGCATTCAGTCAAAGCAAGTAAGTGAACTAATGTTTGTACAGCAGTCCTTACAGCCTAAACTGTCATGTAGGTGCTGTGGCAGTGTGTCATAAGCTCTGCAAAATTGCACAGTCTTCAAGAGCGCACAAAACTGAGTCATTGTCGGCAATCGGTCACGCGCAGTTGGTGGCAGTGAGTTCCACAGGGTCGGACCAGAAACAGCATAAACTTGTGGTCGCATATTGTGTTTGCACGTGTTGGGGAGAGTATGGAACAGTTATTATGAGTAACAAGGTGTTCAACTCTGACGGAGAAACGAAGACTCCGATAACAAGTTGATAGAATTGTCATGACATAATCATGCTGGGTGTTGCCATAGTTTCACTTGATAAAAACTGAAGTGACAGTGGTAATAGTGCCACATTCGTCATATTTTGTGCTCTATTACTGTGTATATGACGCTCTGCCATTACCTCTGCAGTGCATGTATGCACACGTTGTCTACTTTCAAAACCTGGTAGTGTTAAGATTGTCATGCCAGATCTACTGAGCAGATATCCTACCCTCCAGGAGTAAAAGAGCATTTGGCCCGAGATTAGCGATTACAAACCTCGCTGATGTTGCTCATATACAAGGTGGGGATGACTGGGATGAACATCTGACACAGTCGTTTGGTGTGTAGTAAAAGAAGTGCCAAGTGCAACATCGACTGTCACAATGCCGCCTGATGTCCAGGAAGTTAACGAGGAACCAGGTATGTCTTTTACCTGTACCTGCTGCTGACTTACAGCTTGATTGATGATTATTGCAGCATACTGTGTAATACACAGATGGAGTCTGAGTTGTGTGATAGAATCATTGAGATTCACTGCATAACGATCAGTTAGCATCAAGTCGGAACGCTAGTAAATGGCAACTATATCACGAATGCCACAGCAGGTCCTGATGGTGTTTTATCACTGACTGTGCTTGACATGATAGATGTTGACATCCCCTTGAACACAATTAGTAAGTGGTGGGCTGTAATAGCTTCTTACATTATAACTCAGTTCGCCATTGAACTTACAGGCTTGCAGGCTGGAAATTGTTACAAGTTCTCATTAGTAGGTTTCTGCCAGTATCTGAGAAGTGTGATTTTGCAGTTTTTCTGCCACTGGTCATCATCATGATAATATTAGCGCCGATAATGATAACCTTATATGGCGAAATTGCGAACACATGCAGCCGGTCACTAACTGATGTATGTTGAGCGATTAATGCACTTGTTGTCTGCGTTGATGTTTGCATGGTGCACTGTTGTTGCTTAGTGAAAATATTTCACGATTTACAGCATGGCATATCACTAACATCGTGTATAAACCATTGTTGTTATCACTCCATCTTTTAGGCTGCGATTAAGATGCATCTGTTTACTCACAGTGCATGTGTTATGTGCGGTTATGACAGCAGAAGTTGTGCAATGTTTGTTAATCTGACTATAACCGGTGTGTTGTTTGCCTTGAAATAGTCGCCTAGTTGTGTAAACTCTGTTCAGAACGTAGACGACGTGATAAACCCATGGGCTTTGGCGTTGCACGAGCTCTCTCTTTGCCATCTGTGTACAATGTGACTGTGATGGCAAAGACTGCTTCTACGCATGGGCTGGCTAAGACACAAATCAGCAAACAAGACGAAGGTGAGATGTAGATCAGACGTGGAACAGGTGGATTCATGTCACTGTTTGTGTCTGTGACTCGGTTCTGTTTGAACACGGTCTTGTTTTGATGACTGAAGTCTGCCATTGTTCTTACGAATGTAGCATGTAATACAGATATGTGTAGTGCTGCGAATTAAAAACATTTGAGAGCACTTAACAATGAAAAGAAAAAAATTATTTTAGTGTCATGCAGTAGGTGAGGCATATGTATCATATGACAAACATGCGGTTGTAACAGCAGTAGTGGTACAACTGCTAGAGTGTTGAGTTTCACATTCACAGCAGATTAAATGCCATTTTAGAGCTTTGTATTATTTCTGCAGCGTATCATAATATGATATATGCTGTCCCTTTGTAATGGGACATGAATGTGGGGCATGAATGCCGTGGGAGGGGATTTGTGCAGAATGATTGGCATAATTTGAATTGTACATGCAAGTTAACTGTGACTTTCAGCTGAATATATTACTGTTCATAGTAACAAAAAGTAACCACCAGTGTCCTGATGTCCATAACTGATGAAGGTATTCACCATAACCACAGTTGTTTAACAGAGAATGAAATGGATACAGTTTGAAGTGGCATTTTCATATGGAATGTTGTTACCATAAGACCGATAACAAAAAAATAAAAAGAGCAGTGCATTACAGAGTCTAGTG
>Ga0209562_1001011_pt1 | contig 10411 bp, 9 predicted proteins | sample WorMetvacBELIZE2_FD_187399 | JGI IMG/M metagenome (GOLD analysis project Ga0209562, IMG submission 187399) | Marine gutless worms symbiont microbial communities from Max Planck institute for Marine Microbiology, Germany - Olavius vacuus BELIZE.2... | ecosystem: Host-associated > Annelida >...
GAACTTCAGAGACTGGCACGCAATAATCGGCGAGGTAACCTGGAGCTCGGTGCTGAAGACAACGATGGACTGTCACAGCAAGCTTGTACTGCACTCGCTGGGGAATAACCATAGCTATAACCATAAGCTATAACCATCTTCGGGTGGCGGCTTGGTGTAGTGGTTAGTTGCATCAACGAAGTTAATCAACATCGGGCCCGGTCAGTTCATGATGGGTGACCGTTATGCGGGTAAACCATCTCTAACCAACCACCTAGGTCGCTAAATCGAGTACCAGCTTCGGCTGGGATAAAGGCGGGAATGTCACCTCTGCCGGGTGGCAGGTAACACTGTGATCCCATATGGCATGTGAGTTCCCGTAGCGGTGAGTCTGCAAACTGCTATACACTTCTTTACTTTTTTTACTTTTTAAGACATTTTCATTCCAGCAGATTATGCATTAAGCACATTAGAGAAGATTTTCTTTAATTTACTGAGCCATGCAAGTGTATTTTCTAATCCTAATTCCTAGTTTACACTTAAGTGAGGTGAATGTTTTATAGTGAATTGAGAAAATTAATAGAGGGTATCCTCACTGATAGTGGTTATGGAAGTAATGTACTTTTTGCTATGATCTTCACGGTGTTTGGCCCCGCAACCTGGAACAGTCTACCTCCTTCGCTACGAGCCCCCGAACTGTCGCTGAGCACCTTCAAGCGCCTGCTGAAGACTCAGCTTTTCCAGCATGCGTGAACCATCGTCCGGTGCCGTTGTGACTGAACAGCGAGTTCGGCGCTGCATACAAATATCCGGACTCAACCCAACTCAACTGACTCATTCTCCTGAAATGAGGGTCGTTAAACAGTGCTGTGCTGTGACTGATGCTGATGCTAGGGTTCGGAGGCGGGGACGGTGGTGTACGTAGTCGGTTCAGGCCGCAGTCAGACATGGCAGCATGTGTACACCGCAGTCACTCGAGGTCGCAATCAAGTCATCATTGTTGCTCGCAAGTCGATGCTTGACTGGGCTTTGGAGCAGACACCGGTAACTCGTCTTACCGGACTCAACGACAAACTGATGAAAACGCTCAGTCTTCCTCTAGACATGGTAACACCTACTGCTCTCTTGATCAGTCAATCAAGCAATCAGTAATTTTTACAGTGGCCTAAGTAGCAATGCCACCGCTAGGACCACTTGATGTGTGAATGTGTTGAATGAAAGAATACTTATTCTCTGTTTCTTGTCCAGCATGATTTGTGTTGTTTTAACGTTGACATTCCTCGGTGTCTTTGCAGTTTGTATTAACTTAGGGCACTTAAAATATTTTCAGTGTAATGTAAGTCATTGGATTCACACCACCATCTGTGACACATAGCCAGTCACTTAACTACTTACTGATCTTGCAGATCTCACAATACATGGAGCCAAACGGTTAAAGGATTCCTTTGTGATTGGTTTGAAACATGCAGCACTGCTAATGCATATTCTTTAATCTGTAGGGTGACATGATAGGTCGTGAACGATTTCGATTTCAGATTTAAGCCTGTTATTAACAGTAACCAGCAATAATTTTATATCTCCTTGTAGATATATTCCATGAAATTGTTCGTATAAAATTTCATAGCTGTAGCTATTAAACAGCATTTACAGTACTCATTTATATAACACCACCGAAAAATAACGCAACAAGTTACAGAAAAACGTTAACGTCAAGCGAGGTCGCTGTCCACTGACCACTGTGGGTGACATCACTATGTTGGCTCGTATAAATCAGTAAGTAACGGACGGTTGTGATATTTTGCACACATGATTGCATTAAATTTCCTTAAACGCTGATAGCAACTTAATAAATAATCAATAGCTCTAACATGGTTACTTTGCCATTTAAAATCGTTCACGACCTATCGTGTCACCCTATATATCAAACTGTGTATGTATGCGGATCAAATCATACAACCTGTGCATATTAAAACCCCACAAAACGATGACAAAACATAACAAAGTGAGTGTGTGAGCAAATATTAAAGGTCTACCCAATATATGTAGACATGGTCGGCCAAAGTAGTAAGCCGTTACTGGTTTCTAAGCACATTTTGTTCATAATACTAGCTTTTGTTGACTTGTACACACTATACTAATGCGTACCATAGAATATTGAACACCAGAAAGCAGTACAAGTGATTTGATCACCTGCTGCTATTCATTAATACATAAGTGTTATTTTGTAACGAGAAAAAGCCGTGACATGTTTTCGGCCCATATTGTGTATGAAGTATACAAAGTAAGTTGCCGTTTGTTTGAGTAGAACAGCTCGGATGAAGATATCTGCGAAGAAGAAGAAGAAGTGCAGGGAACAGAGCCGGACGTCAGAAGTATTCCGGAGTCCGATGTCACGACTGCGTCTGAGGTCTTGATTCCTGAAGAAGTATTAGAGACATTTACTGCGGACGATTTTGATTCTGACGGAACGACAGCATCTGATGTTGTTGAGGAGGATGAGATAATGCCTGACGAAGTATTAGAGATGTGCACTAGGAATGATTTTGATTCCGACGGAATGACACTGTCTGATGTCGGTGAAGAGGGTGATGCAATACCTGACGAAATATTAGAGATGTGTACGAGACAAGATTTTGATTCCGACAGAACGACGATATCTGATGTAGATGAGGATGACAATGACTTCTCGCAGTGGACGGATTCGATGGATGCTCTCGTGGCGTCGTTTGATCAGACAGCGGAGAATCCAGCAGGAATTGGTGTCAGCCAAAATAGTTGTGAAACCGTCGGGACGAGATCGACATTGTTTGATTCGCCGGCCACCCAGCCACATCAAAGTGGTGCTGGACTATTGGCCGGTAACACTACGTCACCTTCAAAGCGCCCCCTGGAGTTGACATTCGACACTTCACAAGGACCGCCGACCTCTCGACAGCGGCAGATTGTCGACGTAGCTGTCGGTGATGTGCAGAGTGAAGTGTCTCCGCTAAGAAAAACTCTGACGTCTAAGCTTTCATTGCGGTTGTCATAGGTACAAGTTCTGGCCGAAAGGAAGAGATTTTGAGTGAGAAGAGTCACATTGGGTGACTTGTTAAACAAGATCCGACTTGAGTTCTAAAAGATTCTTACAGATTTGCATACTTTTTTCTAATGGTTTTATCATTTTGATAAAAATAAATACATAAATTATATCAGTGCAGTATTTCTGTAGCACTGTAAAAGTCTGGAGATGCATAGGTGCTTGGCAGCGGTCATTACTGGTTGAAAAGGTGTGTTTTTAAAAGACTGAAGATAAAATCAAAGAACCTGCAATTCCAAGACGTAAAACTGCAGGCCTTTTCTTCTAAGTTCTAGGAGGTTTTAGAAAGGAAATAACTTTGATTATCTTGCTACGTATGACCAATCAACACAGCAACAATAGCATTATAAGCAGTTGTCTTGTGTGTACTTTTCTTTGGTAAAGTGGACATACGTTCTGCCATGCAAATAGACGTTGAAGTAAATGGGATTTTTTCAAGTCGTGTAAGCTGCCTCCGAAGCCTAAACTGTAAGTGGCTTAATGGTTTTAAAGGCACTGTATTCGTACTTGCATTATTATTGCTGTCACTTATATGAGTCAGACAGTATCATGAGAGTATCAAGACAAAACTACCTTTGTGTATATTTTGAAGTACAATTAATACAGTGCCACAGTTACTTTGAAGGCCAATATTCATTTGATATTTTTGCCCATCATGTACGTCGTCATTTGCTTATGCACCAATCATGAAGACAATTCAAATGTCTTCTTTTGCACTCGGGCATTAAAGATTTAAAGTAAGTATTTTTAAAATATATCACTCAGTTATTTTAGTCATTTTACATTTTATGTTATGTCTGACTAGTGATGGCTCAGTGACAGATTTTTTAAATAGTATATACTGACGTATCACTGCTTTTGGCTGTGGCTGTTATTTGTATTAGAGCATCTGCTGGCAATATGATACAGTCGACGTATTTGTAATTATTTGTATATTAAACTGACATAAGCAATCCATGAGCAGCAGTATGTAACTTCTTATTTAGCTGCACTTGAAGTTGTCATTGTTGTCCTTAAAATTATTTGGATTCCCTGTCAGTTTTTTATACCATACCTGATGGGTACACAAATGTAATATAATAAAGGTATTATTTCTTATGTATGAAACCTTCCAATTTTGCTATTTGATTTGTCTTGTGAAACTCGAGAAAATAAAGGGCACACAAAAATTCTGAATTGTGCAATATTTTACAAGACGTTTTGTTCAGATATAAAGCTGTCATTTGAGTCCATTTTTCACTGTTTATACATGGCAAGCTTAATTGATTGAGGCCTGAAGGTTCAAGATAACCATTGTGGCAGATGAGGACTGTCTGAGAAGACAAGGTGATTTTGCTGAAATTCCACTACAGAGTTATCTGCGTTAGTTTTCGTAGGACAAAGCAGTCGGAGAGCAGAAGGTGGGCTTTTGCTGATATTACACAGTAGGTCTTCCCAGATGATTATCTTTGGTTATTATTTCATGAGGTGGTTATTTTACTTTACTGCTGAAAACCTGCTGTTTGTTCCCGCTAACTTTGGGAATCACCACTCCGCTCCCCAGCTGATTACTGTGCCAGTATTTTGCATCCTATTGTTTATGATGCAGGTGCAACGTGCCTTCTTTTTAGATGTTTTTATGCACTGCAGTGCTGTAACTTGTTGACTGTGTATTAGAGTTGTAACAAATGATCACTGGCAGATGCAGGAAGGGCAGTCAGTTGATATATCGTTACGTATACTCATGGAGACAACATTTACCATTATTTCAGTGCCCTTAGCACACGTAGATGAGCGGTTCTTACAGTTCTCTGGATTGTATTCTCACACTGGGCCCATTTCACTGTGCATAGATTCATTTGTGTTTGTGTGTATTTGTGTTTTTTTTGTTTCATACTGCATAGTTGTTGTATCATTGTGAGCACAATGGGGTGTACCTGATGGGATTGAAGCCTAATCCTGTGGACCTGTCTTCCTTCAGTTCTTTGACATGTTGGTTAGTTCATTTGACACGTAAAAACCCGTCCCCGATATCACCTATGTGTTTGGTGGAACGTTATACCTTACTCTCTATTCAGTGCCCTGACGTGACCCTACAGCTTGTCTCTCACAGTAGTCCACAGATCACTTAACTTCATCCAGCTGTGTTGTTTTACTGCCATTATCTCTCTCCAGCTGTACCTGAAGCCCGCTGTCCACATATTCTTGTGATCAGAATAAAAAAAACAGTGATCAGTATGTAAAGGGGAACAGTCGCCCGTCCATTCCATATGCATGTGCCACTATTAATGCTGTATTTACTTATCTAAAAACTGAATTATTTGACAGTGTGAGTCTGTGAACTAGTAATGGATACAGCAGATAAGTAGCAAACCAGGGACAATCAGTTGGACAGTTATTATTTACACTTAGATGTACTATGGTCAGAATTTTAAAAATACATTCATCGTCAACAGGTGCCAGTGCATATCCCCTTACAGTAAAAATTTACAATGATCGGTGTGAGCGCAATGAAAAAATGCATCATCCCATGGGGGTGCAATGTCGCGTGTTCTGTATCTGCCAGTGCAAATGTGCATATTGTATATATTGCATACCTACTACCACCATTATCCCCTCTCTGATAGGAACCCTGTTTTGTCACTCGAAATGTAACCAGTTTATCCTGAGCTGAAAGCCTACCACTGTGCCCAAGTTTCGTTAAGATAACTGCAGTGTATCGACACATCCAGGCCTGTTAAGAGCTTCGTGGGGCCCAGTACAGGATTTATTAGGCCAGCTGGGAACCCCGTGAACTTTCCATCACTTGTCAACTCATTAGGCCCCCAAGTCAGCCGTTCTGGCCGCCACTACATTGATGGCAGGATAATTTTATAGCCCCTTACTGTACCACATCACCAGGCGCTGTCCTAAACTCCTAAAACGTATTTTGTACGACGAGATGAAGGTTAATGTTCGTAATACAACTTCGTATCGTACGTCCCTTGCATTTAACGTTAGTTGCAGTCATGTTTGATTCAGTTTGTGAATAGTATTGTGAACTGGCTTATTGTACTCCTATGGAGCTTCAGACAGTGCACGTCATTTTAACAATGAGTCAATTTATTGTGTTTTTTTACATTTCACAAACTGTGTGAATATAATGTTCTGCTTTGTCTTTTAGACCAAATATCCTCTTTATACTCTTACAACTCTTCAATCTTATGCAAAGTCTCAGTAGACCTGCAACAAATGAACTCTTTGAGGGATGAATGTCAGTTTGTGATCAAATCACAAAAATGTGCAATATTGCTAGTGATATCACCTCCACATACTGTACCACTATCATTACCACATGGCCACTTCGGTCCTCAGTCCGTCATGTGGAAAGACTATAATATAGCAAATTCATTGTACTGATACAACAATTTTGCTACTAACCATAAAAATTTTTGGCAACTGTCTATTTTCTTATTTTTTGATTTGTGTGTTAGATTAAGCCGACTTCATCAGCTTTCCAACTGCATGTTATATCTTTGCATTTTCCATTTCTCTTTATTGAAGCTGCCGAGGACCAAAGTGAACATACTCTCGATCATCAACTATCACAGTGTCAGTGTGAGCATCTGTGCCACAATAAAGTACATCAAATGTGCAATTAATTTAAACAGCACTACACCGCAGCTAAGCACAATCTCACATCTTTACAAGGCATACAGCTTAACATAGTAACAATAACAAAAATGTATCCGTTAAGCACGGAATTATGCTTGACGGCTCTAATGCACCATACACAAAAACTCCACTTGCTACTGAACATACTGCATCAAGCAAATACCATCAGCGGCAAAGCCATGAGTTTGAGTGTGGGTTGGGGCTTTGAGATCATACCAGATAATGTGAAATACAACGTTGAAAGCCATGCATTTTGGCAAGCTGAAGACAGACCTTTCAGTTCATGCTGTATCACATCATATACAGTGGGTTACTTTATCTTTCGCTAAAACTCGAGTTTTAAAAGTTAAGTTATATGTACAGTACATCAGATGTAAAACAAGCAATTATCCCCAAATTTTTTCCTCGATTTTGTACAAATCCCACAGCTGGTCCTGGAAACGCATCCCAAAACCCTCCAATGGCTTTGCCACTGACACCACATGAACACTTCCTTTACAAGTTGTCTCCATGTATTGTGGTCTTGTACAATTTTTACCAAATGGTCAAACTTCCATGTTCACCAGTTCGCGTCCACGTGAAAACTAGCAGAAACTGCGTAAGTCCATAAATGTGTGATCGAGCAGAGTTTAGCATATAAAATGAGACATAACGGGTCATTTTGGAGACAAATCTTTCCATGCAACTGACCGCACCGGTAATGACAAACAACAAACATGAAAAATGCACAGAACACTATCTCGCCCACCCAAATACGCCTACACACAAAAACACCAACACCTAAAACTAACAGGTCCTAGTTCCGTAAGAACTCGACGTCTAAGTGTGCTTGTTGAAATGTACAACTGTAGTACACAATACAGCACAGAACAATCTTTATAATCTTCCTTCGTATCTTCCAGACAATCAGTACTGTTTGGTAAAATACAAAGATCGTGTTAAGGCGCCTGAGAAAGAAATTGACGTATTATTAATATCGGAGCCTCAGAGGTATGGAGACGAGCTGAAAGAAAGCACTGGTCATCAATATCAACAGACATCAAAAAAAGCTCAGCTGTTACAGAGAAGCTGCACGTCACCCTGAAACGCATGCTGTTACATCACCATTATGCTGCTACTAACAGCATATTAGCCTTGTATGCCAAGTGAATACATCAAATACTGTTGAAGCTGCTGGCGTCGAAGCCATCACGTGACAAACGGCATACAAGAAGCGTGATATGTGACTAAAGGCATGCATGTGTGCATGTGCTAATACTAGAATATATGCATAACTAATAAGCAGCAACTCAGTAGCAGTCTGGCAGTAACATACATTACTGCAGTGCACACAATCACAGGATCGAATCTCACAGTAGGCAGTTGTACATTTATTGCAGAAACCACTGCAACATACAGCCATAGGCTTATGCTGCACACTGCACACCTTTACTTGTTCACTTATACGGCTGTAATATTAATCAAGGCTCTAACACGCACAACAATGAAAACTAAAAAAACAAAACTCTCTATAACTGTCGCAAGTTTTAATCTTTAACCAAACTGTTTTTTAGTTTTCTCTGGTCACTGGGTTCTTCTGACATTGCAGCATGATCCTTTACTGGCCAGATGCCACGACATAGCCAGATGGCCTATGATAAATGCTCCCCAAATGAAAAATATTAGTTTTACTATCACCATTACAATTATTTTTGTTTATACTTATAAACATGAAAATGGTCCCAATTAAATAATGAAAAATAACAAAATGAAACAAGACGAAACAGCACGCAACATCAGCAACATCATCACTGAACGAGTCTAAATTCATCTAATGATCCTTAATGCACAATAAGTCAGAATCACTTTAAGCTTATCACAATTATAGTGTGTCAACCAAATATCATAATTATATTTGAGCTCTCCCAATCTGCACTTCTCCCTACAATCATGCTTGCAATCTGCGACCTCGAACACACAATAGACAATTGCCTGACCACTCGGGTCACCTCACAGCCTCTAACTTCTTTACCCGCCTTTTGTATAATGATATTTACTAAAAAACAAACCCCTCCTCCGGCCGTACGTATTAAACAGTGTCTCAAACACATTGCTCTGCTTTAGAACACTATAGAACACTAGACTATACCTATCGTCTATACGCTATGCGTGTCTCAAATCCTTTTTATTATGTGTATGCCAATGCATTTTGTCATTTGCTTATTAAACGAATATTGATTGATTGATTGATCTTCCTCATGCCCAACTAACAGTGTCAAATCTCTGACAAAAAACACATACCGCAGCAATAATTGCATATATAAAAGTGAACTACACGAAACAGTAACTACTGTGCCACTAAAGACAAATAAATGACATAATTAGAGATGTGAAAAATTAGTAATATGTCAGCAACCTAAGTGGCAGGATTACTAATTGCAATGCCGTCATCAGGGCGGAATCACCAGCCTCGGTCAGTCACTGAGAAGACTCGACACACACAGCAAGACCACTCTACAGTACAGGCACTGTGAAATTCCCCGACTTTCTGCGGCACTCGTACACAACTTGCGCTTACCCATACACATGAAAGCACAATGCTACTAAACACTGGCATCGCCTCAAACACAAAGTTAGCACAACAGTTTTCCCTGACATTTGGTCAATTACCTAACACATCACTGACAGCTTTTGAATTCTCTAACATATACAGGTTTTCCCGACAAGTGATCACCGTGCAAATGCCATTTCAAAGACGAGTCCATCGAGACAATCAACTGCACCGGTACTGATAAACTACTGGACTGCAATTAACACTCTTCACTGGAGACGACGTCCAGACACCAGACACCGGTCTCTACTCTCGATACATCTCCAGATGGCGGATGAACTCCTGTAGCACATCATCATCGCTGTAGGATGAGCCGAGTGCTAGGATAGGCAGGTTGGCCACCTCGTAGCGTTCCACAATCCCGGAACTGCGGAAGCTGTGCATTGCATTCTTCAGAGTATCGACTGCCGCACTCTCCGCTGTTACAACAGAATAGTAACAGGACACTAATAAGAAGTAATTACCAGACATTCTTCCATGCAGCTCAAGACACAGAATTTTGATATAAATTCAACAACTGCCACCAAAAATCAGTGGACCGGGAACACAACATTTTTTTGCTAATGCTAAGAGTTATTTTTGATAATCAAATGATGCCTCTTACCCTTGTAAATCCCCTATGACATATTGGATAGATGTGCTCAACTATACAGAAGTTGGCACCTTCCTGAAGCAGTATATGTATATTGGACAAATGCTCTTGTGGACGAAGAAGGTCTTTGTGGGAGTAAAACAATATGTCAATAATCTATCTTATTTTTACCTTACCTTTATCTGTCTTAACTCAAAGGGTTGGCCTGCAGATGAACTATTATTCTCCACGCACTTCTTTTGCCTGTTTATGATGTTGTTTAAGCACATTATTTTTACTGCATTACATTCATGAAATCAAGAACACCATTGCAATGTATGTTTCTACTGTCACAGCATTCATACATTTGCACATACATACATCTGAGACGTCTGACCTTAAAAACCTGTAATTGATTGAGTAAGGCTTAACGACCCACCAACACAATATAGGTCATATGGGGACGGGTTTTTACGGGTCAAATGACCCAACCAACAGTATCAAAGCACTGAAGGAACACACAAAACACTAAACCAAATAGAACAAAGCACCACAATAC
>Ga0209562_1001012_pt1 | contig 10385 bp, 9 predicted proteins | sample WorMetvacBELIZE2_FD_187399 | JGI IMG/M metagenome (GOLD analysis project Ga0209562, IMG submission 187399) | Marine gutless worms symbiont microbial communities from Max Planck institute for Marine Microbiology, Germany - Olavius vacuus BELIZE.2... | ecosystem: Host-associated > Annelida >...
CACCAAACTTATATTAAAACAGATGCACAAAAATTTGGACTTCATGGTTCAAACAAACACATTTATAAAATTTGCACCACTTGACAAAAAAAACTGGCTGAAAAAATGCCATCTACAAACAGACAATTAATTAGATAACACAAATCACCTTTGTCATAAAGATCCGACAATATAACCATGCACTGTAGACTAAGTTCAGCATGACAGTACATAGGGTCGTTTCACGTCACTGCATGCTACAAGCTTGATAGCTGCTGTTCTGGGCACTCAGTTTAATGGTACTATACTACCAGGCAACTTATGCCGATATTTCAATTACGACTAGTAATTTAGTATATGCAATAGCGGCTGAAACGTGTGAATTTCCAGTGCTCGTAAGGTTACAAAATCAGCATCTAGTCAGAGTTCACGATGACAGCCATCTATGAAACACAGCAGTACTCACAGTTGGAGGCAAAAATATAATGTAGATTTCGTGTGCATTTTATAAATGAGCGTGCACATCTCCCGAAAGAAATATCGCAGTATTTATTTACTAATAAAATATGTATCGACTGCCAAAACAGTACTGCAATTAATGCAGGTTTTCACAGCTTCAATAAATCAACTAACTTCAGTCATAAGGTCATATGCTGGAAATGGCAATGCAGTACAAAATGTGCCATAATTCCATTTTACCGGTGCAACCACATTTTTCCACCACAGGTATTTGCCTGCCAATCAGATAACAGCACTAATCACCAGCCAATGAATTTGAATTATTTCAGCATGTCTCCACAAGAAGTTTGTGTTGCTTAAAAAGTCAGAATTATGAAATTCAATGTCACAATTCCGAAGTAAAATCAGATATTATCAACTGTTTGGCAGTTCTGAAGTGAAAAGACTGGAGAAGGTAACATGCAAATCGGAAAATGCAAGCGTAATGTTAACAGCATTTCCATAGCACCAGCTGGCGTTACATACAAGTAACAAGTGCAGCAGCGAAAAGCTTTTTCTGCATTTCATACAACAACTAACATCTCTGAAAGGTTGTTTGCCCAGTGACTGCTGCCTCCACATCATGTGAGAATATCTCTGCAAACAGTTAATTACAGCAGCAAACTTTGGTACAGATTTCTATCCACATGCCCCCAATGCCAACAACACGATCGGTAACAACATAAAAATAAATGAATGAATCAATGGAATGCAAAAGAATTAGTGAATAAGTAACACCGAACAACACCTGTATACTACGGCATGCACGTTACACAGGGTGATCACTCTGTAGCATCTGTAACGGAACTTCCAACATTATCAAAATATAGCACTATGGCTTGTCAGTGCTTGATAAACGATAAAACTGATGTATACATCAATTTTACAGTTTATCAAGCACTGACAAGCCATCAGAGAAGTGCTTAAGACAGCTTTGCAAACAGTGACACAGCCAAATCATCCACTGACTTCCCTGACATACATCTTTTCATGACTTTTCCTTAACTCTTGACATTTCTCTGGCCCTCTTTGAATTCCCCAAATTTTCCACGAAAGTGCTCACCCTGATAACAAGACGAAACTAGCAGAAACAATTTCCCAGGTTTTTCACTGTGGCAATAACTAAGCAACAGCATTACTAGCCTTCGGCGTCGATTGTGATTTTGCGGCCGAGAGTCTGGCAGCTTCTCCATCTGAGTCAGCCGAACTGATGCCGGTGCTCTCGAGCAGTCGAATATCCATCATCCTAGCATTGGACCGCCGGCCCTCGATGCGAACAACTCGATCCTTCAGCGATACGTCAGCAGCGGCATTGTGAGCGGAGAATTTCTCATTTGACCGCGCTGTGCGTGCACTGCACGGCCTGCGGGCATGACGCGGGTGCAACAGACGACATTTGCTTGGAGAAATGTGCGGCACGTTGTCGTCATCGTCATCTGACGAGACTGTCGATCGTGGTAGCTCGCCGACTGCTGCAGCAGCAGCATCCGCAGACTCCCGCATACCACCACCGAACTCCAGAACAAGAGAATCACATTCCTGACAGTTCTTACCTACACCACCATCCTCCTCCGCTGCTTCATCCTGTCTTACATGTTCACACTGACGAGCCGGGCTCAAACCATACACTTGCTGACCGTCATTGGCCACCCTTCGTTTCCGATGTCGAAGCCCAGGCGAGTGATGATGGCGAAGGCTTGACACACGGGGAGTAATCTCGGCTGCACTGCTGGCAGCCAGCATGCTGTTTTCATTGCTGAAACTTATGTCACGATTAGCAAGATCTTCGGTTGAGGATTTGAAGCTTGAATTACACGTATCACTTAACGACGTGTTACTGTTGGCTAAGCTGGCACCATCCTCTGCAGATAATTCTTCGACACTGTTACGAATACAGTCCGTCACCAACTGCTCACCATCAGCCTCTTCACCAACATTTACAGCATTGTTGGAAGGAAACGTGCGACTACCATCGACTTCGGAGTTCTTACTGTCAATGCAATCTTCCACAGCAGCTACAGCACATGAGAAGCGAAGCTGTCGAGTTTTCTGTCTCAAGCTGTTATGAGAAGCTGGAACTGAAATAAGAGACAACGAATGACTGTCAACAAATGTTTGTTCTGATGGCACTGACGCAACAACCGTCGTCGACGACCGAGCCATGCCCATATCGTCCTTACTCATAGCTACATTCTCCAACAGAACCGGCGCACTATGACTAGCTGAAACTGTAGACGGAAGGCGCACATCAGACGACTTGGAGTCAACATCAATGTTGCTTAGTGCGGCACGTTCTAAGCCAACATCTGCTTCTTTCATAGTAGATGCTTGACCGGTATCTTGCTGCAACAGCCACGTAGACGTTTTCTCGAATGACGTACGTCTCCTTACATCCTGCCAAACCTCATTATTTGGAGCATTATCATCTGCTGGCGTTGAAATCTCTGAAGGCTCACATACTGGGCTAATAGTATCTGATGAAAACAGCTCGACATTACGGTGACGCCGATGTACACCACTTGATTCGGTAGAATTTGTGTTAAGATAAATTCCAGTATCATGCGACTCCATACTCTCGTGCACAGAACTTCGAGCAGTTTTTCTACTTCCATTTCTTTTGCTGCGAGATTTGTGCCTGAACAAAAGGAAAGCACAATCTTCATTAGTTCATGCAAATCTATCACCACTCATTACATCTGTGCTCTTGTTATATCAAAGAGCCTACTATGATGATCTGAAACATGGGTAAAGTAAGCCGTGTGCATGTACAACATTTTGCTTTCAGCAAAACTGCATACAGCATTCACACAGCACTGACATTATGTGAACAGAAATAGCCACTCATCCCCTGTGATATTTCAAAATATTAAACAAATGAAATTTTGAGGCACTGCACTAAAATCCACTGTGTAGCTGGTTTACTGCACTCCACAAGTTTGTTGTGAAAACTGGAAAAAGTGAAACTGAGACACGGCCACAAGGCTAATCTGAAAAGGCAACTTTGTATTTTACGGAGGCATGTTAAGCAAGTTTTATTAGCAATAAAATACCACAGCTGACACATACAAAATCTACCTTTTGGTTTTGGTTTTTGCTTTCAACTGCGAGTACTGTGATGTTTCGTAAATGGCCATTATTTGTGAGTGCACCAACGCCAGAACAAACATTGTGACACATGGGCTTACCACATGAGCCACTGAAAGAGTCTGAAACAAACACCCAATCAACCAGTCACAATTAAAACAATATCATTAACGTTCCTAAACTGGCAGTAATCCTCACAAAATCTGTGACATCATCCATATCAACTGCAATAAGTCTTCAGTCTACAACACATCACCAATCTCACCGTTTTCCCTTGCCAATACACTTAACTTTAAATTTTAAATCAAAATTTTGAGTTGCTAGCTCCTCTACTATTACATTTAACTTTAAATCTATATCTCCCTGCTTTCTTTGACTCACTTGCGATTTTCTGTAGATGCATAACATTTCATGCCGCTGAAATCAATTACAGCATTCTTTTCACTTAACTGTCATACTGAGTTGAAAAATACTGACAACATGCAAGTGATTGATTGATTAAAGGCTTAACGTCCCACCAAACACATTATAGGTCATATCGGGGACGGGTTTTTACAGGTCAAATGACCCAACCAACAGTGTCAAAGCACTGAAGGAACAAACAGACTTCTATCATTAAATGCAGCCTCATTTCGATATGTTAGCTTCAAAATCCAGAATAGAAAAAATACAGCAATAGTTGGCATGTGAAATTAGTGATAGTATAATGTACGTTGTTGGTGAAATAATAACGCGCAGCATGTGTGTGTGCCAAGGCAAGGCACAAGACTAATCAGACTAAGGTGCTCTGGGAGTTGGCCTGGCCTCAGTGAAAATGCCTCAGCACTTACTCAGGCTGTCCTGGATGCAAAAGCCTGCGTGGTAAAGGGTATCAGAACCACAAAGAGATGACAATTTCAAGCCGTTATTAAAAGATGTACACTCCTTTAAACGCCTGATTGTTCTTCCATGAAGTCTGTCTCTTACGATGTTCACAATGTCTTTTGCCTTCGCAGACCATCCATCAGCGGCCCTAAAGTTTTTGTAAGACTTGCGTCACGATGAAATTCATTGATGATGATGATGATGATCCACCAGCCTAGCCGCTATTCTAACAGCTATGCCCACTCCGCAGCCAACAGCCCTCCAGAATGATGGGCACACTAGACCATGATAAAGGGTCATTGCCATAGTGTGGCTCGGACCTACAGCAAAGTTCAGCTTGGCTTCAGAGGGTGTCCAGAGAAACCACATGTTGTCATCTCAGAGTAAAGAATATTCTACTAAATTCACACATTACCTTGTAACATACAGGCACATCATCCTACTGAAAGCCTAGTACCCACTGAGATGACTGTGAGCCCCAAACTAACACTATCTCAGCACAGTAGCAACTATAAGCCTAACTGGCATCATTTCCCCCATGAAGAACAAGGTGAGACAAGAGGACCATACCTCAGCACTAAGGCTCTGTCCAGTGTCAGTAAACCAGATGATTAATGAACCGACTTGAAGGATGTAGAGAAGTAAAAGAATCGAAAACACATAACTGCCAGTGCTCTGACGCCACCTAGAAGCATAACACACTGACAAATGTCCACAAAAGGTATATTCGTTATTCGACAACTAATGAGGTAAAAAATTAAATTCTTTGGCATGTGTCTGCTATCATTACACAAGATAATTCACATATGACTCAGTAATGAGTGAGTGGAGTTTAACATCTGACTTGACACACAGCATTTATGTCATTTCGGACAACAGTCTCTCTAGGTAATCAACTGCACTGGAGCTGACAACCAAACTCAGTGATTTATAGGAGTTCTGTCAGCTAAATAACCGTATATTTTTACTTACAACTGCACTGTGATTTTGTACCATATGTTCTTGTTTTGATGTTTTAATGTCTATGTATAATCCAGCATTGAGCCGCTATATGCTATAAACCATTCATTCATTCATAAGAAAAGTCTCCAAAGTCTTTACAGCTAAGTAAGCAAGTAAGTACATATACAGCGTGCTCTATAAGCAGCAGTCATTAGGTGTTGAAGAAGCACAGCAACGTACGGCAGCAGTACATATAAACAGTTTTTCTTGTCAAGGAACTGGAGAACATTTGAACCGGCTTAACTGCTGCGTGAAATGCTGGACATATTAGACATATTTTAGATGCATACCTTAAATACACAGCCACAAAATACTACCGGTAAGCCCTTCGCAGTTCGAAAACATGACATACAACTTACCAGCGATGATACAAAGGAAGGAAAAGCATGCGAAGTATAGCACGTCGTGACACCGACAACCATCCATATTGCGGTTTACTTCGGCAGAAAGCTGATCCTACACAACCAAAACAGGTGGTGTGACACGCGAAAAAACACAATACAACAAATTACCACAGGCAACAGTTCTTCTGTTATATATCACATATTCCTGACCTCTGCTTCATCAGAAAAACAATTTCAGACCATTTCTAATGACCATGACTGTAAAATTCACACTAAAAACTTATCAAGTGGAACCACGGCAAAAGTCCCGACACTGTGCCATCACAAAAATGCAAACATCATGTATTGTAAACATCATAAAATTTGTGTATTGTAAATATGGCTAAAAATTAAAATCAAAAATCATAATTAAATTGGTATAACAGCACGGAATCAGTGTCATAAGCACACAGAAGCATCATCACAAGACAGGTGTGGCATATACAAGCCACATCAATAACATATAACTCTACACATTACACAGAGAACGAGTCAAAGTCACATACCGCCAAAGAGATCGATATCAATGAGATCAGTGTTAATCTTGGCAGTTTTACGTGGCACATTCCGAAGCCTCTACACATGGCAATAAAAAAAGCAAAAATTTGGCACCTTTTGCACTGAACTGCTTTGTAAATAAGTAAGCAAATAAGAAAATTCATACACGACACTTAAAAACAAAAAGTCACTAAGCATTGCAGCCTCAATCAAATATGCTTTCAACACATGCCTAAAGAACATATATTTATCCACTGAACATGATGAAGCTTGCAGCATGTTTCACAGATTGGCAACAGAGAAGGACCTGCAACCCAGCTGATGATTGGTCCAAAGCACGATGAATGTAAATATGTCAGATGACCACAGTTTGCAAAACTCACATAAATTTAAACTATTTAATGAATGCCCCATGTGGGTCCAGTCCAGAGCAAGTAAGTAAAAGTGTGTGTGTCCCAGAACAGACCCGCTCCATTCCTGGCTGGTTGTCACAGGAGACAACTAAACCAGAGCTTAGTTGTAGCTTTAGATTTTTCATTCAGTGTTAGATACCTAGGCATGTTTTCGGCTTTATTTTCATTTCTGGGTGCACGTTTTGTTTAGTCCATTACCTTTTTGCCATCAGTACCAGTGCAATTGAGTTCCTGAGACATTCATGTCCACAATGACCTATTATGTGTCAAGTGGTACGTTATACTTTAATAACTCTACACAAACCAGTGTTTCCTTAAAAGTAAGACAGTTCAACAGGCACTGCAACACATGGTATTTCTAAGTTTTCTGTGAGTAATTATTAGTATACAGAGATGGCATTTTCAATCAGACAGGCTATATTGTAAAAGCTTTAAAACACTCCTCGAGCTTGTCTTTGGCACTCTTTGTGGAGACATTTTCTTGACTTACTGTAAGTCTCCTTGGATTGGCCTTCTCAGCCAAATGCTAACAAAACTGCAGCATTCATACTAAAATATGTGTAAACTTATCTCTGCAATTTCTGTCTCTTGTTGCTAGAGACACAGACACAAACCACAAACACACACACACACTCATCAACAGGAAATCTTTGTCTACTGCTGAAGTGGAGTGTTTTAACCGGCTTATCATGCCAAACCAACAGTGACTGTAGCATAGTTGTTAATAATTCTATCAGCAATACCTTAAGTACTTCTTGTTCAACAGACTGTTCCCAAAACTGGCGGTCATATTTCCCAATCTGCAAGCACAAATATATCACATGACCCTATTACTTTACAATCCTTTCCAGAAACAAACACAGACAAGCACAGCAACATTACCACTACCAGCATATGTAATTCAGTGTATAACAGAATTCAACACGTCAGTGCATGAAACTCCTGCCAAAGCGGTTCAGTAACAAATGACCAAAAACAAGAAAACAAACAATCCACTTCCCAAATGACCATAAAAGCTCGGACAGAACCCCCAGCTTCTATCAGTACAGTTACTTTGACCCCCGGCTTGCATCCAGCATCCGGCATATATGAGCGACCCGGCTTCTATCAGCATGGGTCAAAATTGTCAATTTTCTGCTTACTTTGCGGCAGGTGTCCACTGCGCCAACGGATGGAGGAGACATTTTGGAAATCACTTTTTTTAGCAAATGTGATTAGTGGTGAAAACAATGTTTCACTCACTCACTTGCTGGCCTGATAGTTACTGACATCATCATCATCACTGCCTATTAGCAACTTATTCTCTTCATCTTCACCCTCCACGTCATCGTCATCAGTTTCGAACAAGTCGTATTTTACTGGTGAATCTTTATTGCGGTTACATCATATGACATGTGCTATAGGACACTGTTGATATTGCATTTTATGCACATAACAATGATAATATCAACTGATTTCTGGTCTTCTTGACAAACAACATATCATCTGATGGGGAAAAATGATTCCTGACAGTCACGACCTGACTGCATTCGTAACTCATTCAACAGGCCTGACAAGACTGAATTCGTGATTTGGTTTTGGAACAGACCATCAAATGGCTTTCATCCTCACTGGATTAGGTTTGGGCTACTGTAAAACCGCTGATAGAATCCCTGGATTGTACGCAGGACCCGGCTTGTAACTGTGACCCAGCTTCTATCGGTACAAGTTACTTTGACCCCCGGCCTGTATCCGGGACCCGGAATTTATGTGGCTTCTACCCGAGGTTTTACGACAATTCCAATTTGTAAACACAGAAGCAAGCAAGCTCGTATTATCATAGATTTGGATGTTACACTTACTCTCTGCTGATATCGTGATATAGCAAGATTGATGCGTTCCATTGTTCACAGTTGACTGACTAGGTTTTGACAGCTTAACTTTCACACAACACACACACACACCAATTATCATTATATTATTATTATTTTATCAATTATTATTATCCTCACATCAGTCCGTTGTGTACATCATGTATATTCAGCAATATAATGTAACCTGGAATTACTGCATTGTTATAATTTTGTAAGTTATTGTTTAAACACCGCAAGGATGCTACAAGGTACTACACTGATTTCATAATGTCTTGAAGTGTGAAAGCAGAAACTTTTATTCAAAGATAATATTAATTAACTGTGACAAATGTTCCAACAGAGAAGCAATAATTCTGAGCAAATCATAGATGCAGTATTTGGCAACTAGCACAACCAGTACTAAAATCATGCATATATCAAGTAAGTAAACAGATGAGCTGTTTAAGAATGCATCTAACTGTAGTATTTCAATTAAAATTACCAAATTATCAATTGGAATTAGAACTAGTTCATCAAATTCACAGCTTAGTTATTTCTACTAACTACATAGTAAATTATGACACTGAAAGTTAATGAAAAGCCTGATGCGGCTGATTGCAGCCACTTAGTGCCGTCGTGTGGCAGCTTCTTGCCTGTGCTAAACCCTGTTGTTATACCTGGCCTGCGTGCCGGTACATATTGTGTTGCATGCTGTCCTGTCCTGCATGGCAGCTTGTTATATAATTAATTGTAAGCAAGTGCGTTTGTCATTTGCATAATAAAGAATTACTTTTTTACATAGTAAACATTATGACACTGAAAGTTAACGAAAAGTTGTACCGTAGTAGTGTATCAAGAATGATACGGACATACAGGCTCATCGGAGCCTCCGTCCGTCAACATCACTGACTTGACTTGACATTACAAAAGACACAAATGAGGGACACCACAAGGGACAATGCCCAGTCACAGTGTGTCATTTGGTCAGTGTGATGGCACATTCTGTTTCAGAACATCACTGACTGTCAAGGTTCTTGCCAGCAACTTGGCAGTACGGCGCATTGTGACACATTGATTTCTTGCGCCTTAGAAATATTCTTACTTACTTACTTACTTACGTGACAGTCAAGTTGCTATCAGTATATGTTGAGAATGTCATCCTGGCAGCCACATGCGGTGATATGCTTTATTGTCACAGATGAAAACTGCATGTTTAAGTGCCACAGCATTGCATCCACTTCCACTGTTAAACAAGACATGTGCAGACTTGTTGAGCATGCAGCTATATACACTGCTCCTAACTGTCTGACATGTCTCACCAACTACAGCATCTATCTCAGCGATTCTTCGATAATTATCAGCCTTTTTCTTGCAGTTGCCCTGGAAGCAGACAACATTCTTGAGCAGAACATACCACCACAAGCCAAGTGATCTAACCCAAACCTGGACTGCCAAGTCACCTACTCAATGGGTGACACCCGCATTTTGATCCATTCACCTGCTTACCCACCAGCTTTCAACTATCACTCACCTGAATGCAATTTGATATAAACATTGGAAAAACATCTGTTCAAAAACATCGCAGAGACATGTTCAATGGTAAATGCATTAAAAAGCATCAGCGGCTGGGGGTTAAGCCTAATGGAAACTCATATCACCCCAATACCTCTGCTATTTAACAAAGTATCTATAGAGCCGGCACCAGCTGCAGGGATTTATTTACACCCCCCCTAGGGAGGTATACACCCCCCTGTGATATGAGCACACACCCCCTAGGTCGTACCCCTAGGGGTCACAAAGTAGTCTCAACAAGCGCCTAAAATCATTAAATT
>Ga0209562_1001013_pt1 | contig 10382 bp, 10 predicted proteins | sample WorMetvacBELIZE2_FD_187399 | JGI IMG/M metagenome (GOLD analysis project Ga0209562, IMG submission 187399) | Marine gutless worms symbiont microbial communities from Max Planck institute for Marine Microbiology, Germany - Olavius vacuus BELIZE.2... | ecosystem: Host-associated > Annelida >...
GTTTATAATGCCTTCCTCGGGAATCCGAAACCGAGTCCGAGTCCGCGGATTTTTTCACGAATCCGTCCGAAACCGTCCGCTTACCAGATTTTGAGAACCGTAACAACACTAATTATTTCCGACAAGTCTGGTGGCGAAAACCACCATTTTTGCCACTTACAATGGACAGCAAACGATGTCAGAAAGGCAGAAAAGACAATTTCTTACCGGAAAAAGGACAATGTGGATTGCTAAATGAATTTTACCTGATTTTCTACGGATTGTTTTGACACAATGATATTGACTAATAGGCTACTGTAGAAAATGAAACTTCGCTACAGAATAAATTTGAACTTGAACAAGATCATGTTAAACTAAAGCATTACCACACAGTTCACTAGGTGGCGCCTCCATCTAGTCACTCTAGTGGCTTTGAATTAGTACACCATTATTTAGTGTGACCAAGACTACATATTAAAAACCAATGCTTGCTTATTCAATTTACGTACACCAGGTGGCGCCACATTACATTCTGTCGCATATTCACACACTGGTATTTCGTTGACAGTTACCACATAACCCGTCGACTCGATGGGCAAGCATGTTTGTTGCATTACCACTAGCCTGTTAGGCGTGGATGTGAATTTCGCAACTCAGGTGGCCATACTTACACGGCCCAACAGCCGTGTAATGTGGACTGCTTGACTGCCATTCGGCCTGTTCTGCTGATAGCAGAGGTACAGCAGAACAGACCACCGGACGTATTGGAAACATTTACCGTGTCCTTTCATTCATCCGGACGCCGAGAGAAAAAAACCGATGAACGGATCTGCACGCGTAATGGCTCAAAACGCGTGAAATTGGCCAAGGATATGCCTTTTGGGTGTTTCGTAAAGAAATGGTCACCCCCAGCCTCCAAATTCCGAAACTTTTGCACTACAAAAGCCGCTTGTTGCTCAAAACACGCATAAATCTTGTAGTAAGCGACACCAAAATTTGTACCGGTAGTCGATAGACTGTTAAGCCGCCGGGTCATGATTTTCCGGCTGGCTTATGAAAACTGCGGCTTAAATCCGGCTAAGCCGGATTTTTCCGGCTGGCTGTGGCTTAGCTAAATTGCGGCTGGCTAGCTGGCTTAGCCAAAAAAATTAGGTCAACTTTTGGCGAATAAGTTGCGCATGTTACTGGTTTTGAACGTGACAGTCAGTGTAGCGTCGTTGGTGTGCTATTTTTGCATGCACTTTACTAACTATAAAGAATGTAATTAACATGTTTGTCGAGTGTTAAATTGCACTGTTGTGTGGTTGCATGCAGGGGTGTGTAGTCGGAGTCGGAGTCTGCGTCAAAGGTTGGACTCCGACTCCAGGGAATAAGGCACGGGCATCTAGTATCAGATGTAACAAAATGCAGTTGTTTGTGACCTGTGATTACAGACTTCGGCCTATTGTGCGTCTGTTGTTAAATTTAGGTTGAAATGGTATCGTAAAAGCGTTGAATTTTTCCTCGGAATTCATCTGTGTCCATTTTGTATCACACAAGTCCTAGAGTCGGGGTCGGAGTCCTAAATTTTTAAACCCTGGAGTCGGGGTCCCGCCAAAACTTGAAGACTCCACACCCTTGGTTGCGTGGTATTTAGTCTAGTTGACATTATGTAGAAACCATGACAATAAGTTAACAGATAAGCCAAAATTAAACCGGATTTTTTTCGGCTGGCTTAAATCCGGCTAAGCCGGATTTTTCTGGTTGGCTGCGGCTTAGCAAAATTGCAGCTGGCTAGCCGGCTTAAATTTGCGGCTTACCAGTTTAGTAGTTGAATAGGAAACAGCCCATGGGGGTTTCAAATTTTGGGTTAAAAATTTGGCCGGAAGTGCAATTCTGGCCGTTTCGGCACATGTGCAACAGAAAATTGGCTGAAAATACCCCAGATCGTGGTCCAGTTTCCAAAATTTCTCGTTATATAGGAAATCAGGGCACGGAGATCTCAAATCTAGAATCAAATTTTACACCAGAAGTAGTCTTATGGCCGTTTCTGCACATGTGTAATAGAAATTGGCCTGAAATAGTTGAAGACGTTATCGACGTTCTTCCCTTATAATTTCTGAGAAACTGTTTGACAAATTTACGGAAAAATGTGTTAAAAACTTTTTGTTAAGTCTATTTTCAAGAAAATTATGATTTAAACATAAAATAGATGCCGATTGCATTAATTATTTTTTCGGCTGGTGGTTGCCTAGTCCGAAATGTAATAATGACGTCATTAATGTCTGCACATAAATAAGATATGAATACGAAATACTTGTGATTAATCATAATTTGAAGGTAATTCGTTAGTCATAGGACTAATAAAAACATGGTGATTTAGAGACAGTAGACCTACTTCACTTTACGGTGCCATTTGCTTAATTGCATCGGTACAACCAACATAGCGCAGCACTAGCCTAAGTTCTATACGGTGAATGCCGTTCGCATAGGAAACGGGGTTAGATCTATGGTTAGGGTTAAGGGGTACATGTCTGTTAATTCACCGGAATTATTTTTCCGATTAAGCTAGGGTTAGGGTTAGCAACGTTGTTAGCAGTGTCTACAAGCAGTGAAAAATAATTCGGTGACAAGTACCGAGTTGGGATTGGGATTAGTGATAGCGTTTATGCCATATGATGCAAAAAGCCGACGAAATCACTTTGACCAAGTATGTCACGGGTCGTGTTTTGCAAGCACGTAAATTCGGTATAGTGAAGAATAAAAAACAGCCAATATTAATGTAAAAAACGAAGTATATAAATGGTTATAGGTGACGTAGTTGCACATCTAAAACCACAAAAAAATTCACTGTTTCGTCAAATTTGTAATGTACTTTATCATCACTACGTGCTCAGTAGAATGCTACTTGCACTGAAGTGATGAGACAGTACATTACAAATGTGACAAAACGGTGAATTTTGCGGTTTTAGATGTGCAACTACGTCGCCTATAACCATTTATATATAAACTTCGTTTTTTTACATTAATAAAGTTAAATACATACACACAAAACTTATTACTTGGTGGTTTTGTCCCTGTTAAGTAAGTTTTTAACGCACCATACTTTAAAGTTACTGGTGCATCTGCGAATAAGTAATGTCTGTATCGTTTGTGTTATTGAAATACGGGGCTGGCATTGCACTTGTGCGATCTACCGCAGTTAGAGAGGGTCATGCTATTTAACGCCTAGCCAAACAATCAGCTTGGACTGTCATTGAAAGTTCCACCGACCGTGCCACCGGCCGTACCCAGTACCTATCCCAGTGCCCACTCACCAACCGTTAACATGGCACTATTTTAACATTCCTAAATTTTACATTTACTATGGCTCGTTGACTGTCATCCCCAGTATTGACTTGTGATGCAAGCCACCCATTGGCTTACTGCATACAAAATAGTTTCTGCTAGTACATGTGCTCATTGTGCTGCTGTCAGTTGGTCGTTATTGAAGGGTGGGCTATTGTCATTTTGTTGCCAGCTTGCTATGCAATGTTCAGCTGCAGTTTTTGGCTGTGTGCCTGTTAAATACAATGTGATGTTAATGCTGCATTTGATTTTTTTTTGTTGCAGACTAAAAGAATACAGCAAACAAGAATGCTGCCATTTTTCTGTATGACAGGATCATCGTTCATTTGTCTGATATGTTGTGATGACACTGGAGATGTTTTGATCTGCTGATGACTTGCATTTGCTAATTTGCCACAGATGTGGTATGTTTCTGGTCACTTTCACTTCTTGTATGCTGACTATATCTTCACACTGTGAAATTTGCATATTCTTTATGAAGTTACCTGAAGCAATTGCCACCTAAAATCCAGCTAATGTAATGTAATGTAAATGTCGATTTATAGAGCACGATTACATAACACCTCTAATGCGCTGTCGCCTCGAGTGGCCAGCGAACAGATACGTCTTCAAGTCCCGCTTAAATTGTTCGGATGCAATGTAAGCTAATGTGTTCTGGATCTATTGAGTTTTGATAGCATTTTGAAAGTTGTGATAATTGCACATTGACAGCATCCTGCATTTTGAAGTTGTCAACAGCCTCACACCTTGTAGATGAAGAGACGTATCTCATTGCTTGTGAAGTTTGTTGGTTTGCTAGTGAAAGTGTGTTATGTAAGATGTTAGCAGGCGTCTCCACATTGTAGCACAGTGGCACACTGCATCAGTCGTTGACTGCAGTGACTGTTGGTAAATGTCGTCTCAGATCGAATTATTACGTACAAAACATGCTGGTTATGGTTTCATTCTAGCAGTGATTACATACATACCATATACACATCATTGTGCCTTGCTGATCAGATGTGTCGAGTGGGACGTTAAACCATATACGCATACCCCTGCTGATCACTGTTGTTAAGTTGTGGCAATTATGGTGCAAAGGACAGTGTGTGAAGATTGTGTGTAGTACCACATAATGATTGCTTCATTGTTCTATTGTGCTTGTTTTCTTTACTCTTCCTGTTATTTTGGAATCTGGATTGGTGCTCGGTATTTCTTGTGAATGTGTTGGACTTGATGTTGGTTTGCCATCTGATATTTTGGGCTACTTGTTTGAGGCTGTGTACCGTATTTGTAGTCAGCCTCGGAGAGAGAGCTTACCTGGTGGTGGTACCAGGGGTGCAGTTATTAATTGTTTGCTGGCTTATTTGATACCAACTTTCTTCTTGCATGTTGTTGCTTTTGGAGTTATGATAGTGCTTATTAGACTACACAGATGTTACCGGACGACGACTCTATGATCTTTATTGAACGATGCAAGATCTACCACTCGTCTCAGTCTGAGAGATATTATAAGTGATTTACTCTTTTCTTGTAGTGCTCTTTGAAGTCTCAGAATTGCTTAAATGCTGACAAGGTCTTTCAAATACTACAGATGAGTTGCTGGAGCAGAGATGGCTTTGGGGCATGTAATCTATGCTTTCACCTGTATACAGTATAGACTATGAATGCGCAGATGTCTTTTCTCTTCTCTTGTTTATGTGTCATGAGGTGGAACTGCCAACAGCATATGACCTGTGCCATCCAATGTGCATGTGGCACTTTTCACTGGATAAGTCAGGCAGGAAAAGTCAGTGATGTCGTCATACGGAAATGGAGCCATTGGAGCTGGTGACTGAAACTTCGTCAAAACTCCTTCTGTCACCTTTGCTATTGAAGCAAAGCATGCTAATTTGGCTTTGAACAGTGGATCAGCGGATGAATCTTTGATCACTGAAACACTACTGAAACCCTTCGTAAGCTTCTTTTCCTCCTTTACAAATTTGCACACTTTGTCAAACAGTATAAAATCTCTGCTCGACTGAATTGGCTGTCCAATAAGTATGATGACATGCTGAAACCACTGGCACTGCTGGTAGATGGCACATCAACTGATGTCGATGTGGCGGCCATCGATGTGCTACTTTCTTGGACAGGTGCCTGACTGCAGGAAATGAGAGCTTTTGCCGGCGGTGTAGGGTGCGCAACATGCATATTCTTCAGGTGGCCTTTACTGGAAGCGTGGCTTATGACTACTTGCTTTCGCATGTTACTCATCGAGAAGGTCTTGAAACAAACTGAGCAGCGTGCACTGTGAATGTCTCCACCACAACGTTCTAGCCAGGGCCACTCATCATGGCTTAACCAGTCCAAGTTGAACACTGTCCTCTTATTGGCACCCATTCTACGAAACTTTACCACATTACTGTCTAATTGCAATGCTTATAAACTAATTATCATGCCACTGTTCCAGTTTATTCAACTCCACCAAATCAGTGGCAAATTAAAAACATTCATGACAGCCAAGAATATTTAAAAAGTTAGCTGTGAATTAGTGCTGTGCGGATATCCGTGATTACTAAGTTACTGAGTACTCACACTAGATATTTGCACTTATTGAACTGATTTAACTGATAAATGATTCTTGTCATTGGTATGTTATCTGCACGATAAGTTAAGAGTTACCCTGACTTTTCCCTGACCACTTTGGAATTCCCTGACTTTTCCAGGTTTTCCAGGTGAGTGGTCACCCTGCATCCAATCAGTAACCTGTTTACCCAATTTAATTATAGGCCCCTCTCTTCTGTGACTGTAACCGCAGAGCCTGCCTTGACAACTAAAACAAATGAAAACTCTGGTCTGTAGACGTTGACATCTCTTCACAGTATACATGGATGTATATGTCACTCAGCGAGTATGGATCCGGTTCAGATATCCGTTAGCAATACATCAATTTACGTGCTTCCAAGTAATGTTGTGAATCATATGGAAATGCGATAAATGCTCCAACATCAAATATCATGAACATGAGATGATGATTCAGTTCAGATCTCAGATTTCATCTCAATCCGCAGATTGCATCAAATGTACGAATTAACTATACCTGAACGTTACATCTTTCACAGTAGGTCGTGGAACCACAGCTGTCACAGAAAAAAAGCCAGTTTTAAGTTTTTTTTTGTGTCATACTGAACTGATAACAATTAACACTGCCTAGTTTTACCTGTATTAGTTTAAATTTTCACACATTGGGCTATATGTCAATGTACAGTTAGATACTTATCACCACCACCATTATAATAACAGCACAAGACAGCAAGTGTGGAGTCCTTAGTACACTATAGGCTACATGCAGTCCAATTAAGTCAGTGCAATACTGTCCTTTGCTAGATTTCAATCAGTTAGTGTAAATGACAGAATGAGGACATCTAAGTGATGGAGTCACTTCATACAAATGTTTGATTGTCATCATAAGTGTCAACTTCAATGTCGTCATCTTTTGAACCAATAACAGCATCATGGCATCATCTGGTACTGTAAAATGGCTCATCAGTTTCTCAGTGTCCTTTTTCTTTGCCACCTTGACTCTATTGGACAGTACTAGTGAACCAAGTTCCGAAAACTTCTCTCTTTTTTCAAAAATGATGGTCCACTCCTACAGGCTCCTGAGTGTAGGCTACCTGTGTTCCAACTTCGTTTCATCATGATTTCATGTAAGTGAATATTTTTTTTTGTTTTTGCATATTGAAGTTTTTGGAAGTTTTGCAGATTTTCTTCTGTACAGCCTGATAGTCTCTTGATTTCTACTCCACATTCCATCTCATAACCTTCCTATGCTGCGAAAATAGGGGATAGCTGAACGATGACCAGATGACACATGACATTATGACATAAACTGTCCATACTATGACCAAATGACCAATGACACGTAATGACACAATGATTGAAATGTAATAAACTGTTAAATTGTTAAAATAATATCACAATAACAATATCGTATTCACGGGCCGCTCTACTATCGCCATCACGACGTCTCGGCCTATGAGGTATCTGGACAGATGGTTCCGCTTTCTCGATATCGCCCAGCAAATGTACCGGTACCTTTGCTTCAGTCAGCGCTTCGACAGCATAAAAGTCTGACAACGTACTTTTCAGCTGCTTAACTGGCAACTTGACAAACTTATTTGAAAGAAAACAAAGCACGTCGCACAGCGACAACTCACGCTGCGCCGCCATATTGTACATGTGATACACGCTGAGATAAGGGCTAAGCGCATAAGTAAAGTGCCACTGTATAAATTCTGGATACTGCAGCATTGCAAAGTACGGCTTAAATGTAGGTGTACATGAAGACATTAAATATACCTGCTGCGTCGCAAATTCAGCCGAGCATAGAACAGATGATGCAAGGTGTGCGTCGAAGTAAGTAATGAATGGCGGTGACCACTTCTGTCGTCCATTCTCCAGCTGTATGTCGTATTCGGTCGATGTGTTCGCTGTGAGAAGATCGCGCACAGATGACGCATAAAAATGTTCATCTGTAGTGGTACTGCCATTACTCTTGAGTCTTGACTTAAGCTCGCACATTACCAATGACATGATTCCAGCAGTAGACAATTGCTGCCTGCGGTAGGATATTCTTGATGACGTTGGTGATGGCTAGTTCACGGTCAACGACAAAGACAGCAGCCTAGATGCCAGTGAGCTTCTGGAGCCACCGGAACAAAATCTCATGACTGTCTGTTGTTCGGCGTTCGTGGACCAACAACAACAGGGGCATTACTAGAGCACTGACGAACACAGTGTGGCGGTACAATAGTGCTGATACGTAAAAATCACCCATGTTGAAAGTCGTATCATAGTACAACGTAGGTGTAAGGCCACGATGTGCCTCTTTGAAGTCAGCAACCATTGCTGGCATTCCAGCAACAACACACATATTATCTCGTGTTTGCTCCAGTACGTGTATGTAATCAACCTGTCATAACACAACGGTTACTTATTTGCAATGTCGTAGACAATAAATTTTACTTTATGTATAGAAACACTTTTTGAATGACAGCCTATTCAATCTAACAGATTCCAGACAATACAAACCTTTCCAAACACTCATTTATCATTTACAGAAATACATATGTACGCTGAACATTCCGAGGAGGTACATGAATATTGCTGTTCTAGTCCTAACAGAACACAAAAGTCTTTGCTACTTCGCTACAGCTGCTACTTCGTCTTAGTCCAGTAAAGGTGCCCCAACTCGGCAATCGAGCAGTATCGCACCGCGGTGTAGGTACATGTGTGTGCCGTGGAAGTAGTAGAAACAGCAATGGAACTTACGGTATTTCCTACTGGCTTCATTGGAATCTTGTCCACAAACTCCACATCATCCTCGTATAACAACTCTAAAATACTTTGACTATCCATTGTAACTCTCAACAATGGTAATTCAACTTTTAACAGCAAAATCTTACGAAACAGGAAATGGATAGCAAAGGCCACAGAATATTAAATCTGTTTCAATTCAAACAGTTGTCATCGTTCAGACAAGCTGCCATTTTTTAACATGAAGTAGGTCACAGCTTAGTCATCATGTAGGTATGATTCGATGACCAATGTCATCATGTCAGCTGGCCATTTGTCATCAAATAGAGAACCCGCGAAAATACACTGTAATATTCAGTGAGTGAAATTCAGTTGCTTTTCAGTTGTTTTTTAATGCATCCAAACACCCTGTCTGCTGGCATATAGCTGTGTCCAGGAGATCGCCTTCAACGCAAAAAGTATCTTTTCCGAACTCCGTGGCACGTTGAGCAGGCATTACATTAAAAGAAGTTTTATTACGTTGCTTATCCATAGCGTGTGAGCGTGCAAAGACTAAATATTAATACACAAACTAGCTAGGCAATGTGTACTGACAAGTGACTACTGACACTGCTTGAGACTGTCGTGCGGAAACTGTAGGAATTAACTGCAGGCAACTAAGTCAGTGACGGAGGCAATAGAGGCCCACAGATGCTTGGGATGCAGCGTGTAGGCAGTGACTGAGTCACTGCCTTGCTGGCAGCTGCAGCAACTGGGCAGAGATGAGATCTTATCGAAGTTGCTTAGCCAGCCATTGCTGTAATTTGACCCACTACTACGACACAATAGCAGCATTCTGCGGCATACAGTCTATTCCGTGGCACCGCGGAATTCAGCGGCATTTCTGAGAATTCCACGGTGCGGCGTGAAATTCCATGGGCCGCGGTAAACCGTTGGCATTACATATATGTACTATTTTGTCAGACACTTTATTTCTTTCTACAAACCTGGCTAGTAGACACATTATTACAGCATTTTTGTTTTGACTTGAACATGTGTCACAAAACAGCCTTAAAGTCATGTCAAGCTTGCCGTGCAGTGTGCCTTCTACAGAGATCAGATAATGATGGAGAGCAGAACCAACTTAATTGGATTCTCTACCTGACTGAGTCTCAACCATGTGTAAATCTTTACATCTCTGGCAGTCTGGGTATTGTCATCTGCCTGCTGAACAAAAGTCCGGTTGTATAGCCAAACGCTGACTGCAAAAAAATTCCCACCCTCTTGTTAGCTTTGGGAGTGGTTGGTTCTCTTGCATATGAAAACTCATAGTTACTGTGTCTTGATCTATTTTCCTCCAAAGCTCGAAAAACTTCTTTCTCGGAGCTCTGTCATTACTTTATGTGTTTTAACCCCTGCTGCATTACGAAGTTCTGTTATCTTTGATGCACAAAAACTGCATGTGTCTTGTCTGGCGTTGCCGAAACCTAGGTTAGAGCTATGGCAGAAAACCTGAGGATACTTCTGATAGCTGCACACTTTCTTTTTTATTCGACGCCTTGTAGTCTTCAACATCCTGAACATCTTAGAGATACTTAGATCTGGCAGAAGGTAACTGCATGTACCGGTACTCTTATTCTGTCCGTAGTGGGACTTCCCACACTTGAAACTTGTCATGTGATTTTTGATGGACTCCGTGATTTCTTCATTATTTGTGTGAATACATGCACCACCTCTGTTCTCTTTTGCAGTGGCGGATCCAGGATTTTGAAAAGGGGGGGGCTGTTGAAATTGGTTAGGGGCGGCGAGTATAACTT
>Ga0209562_1001014_pt1 | contig 10380 bp, 7 predicted proteins | sample WorMetvacBELIZE2_FD_187399 | JGI IMG/M metagenome (GOLD analysis project Ga0209562, IMG submission 187399) | Marine gutless worms symbiont microbial communities from Max Planck institute for Marine Microbiology, Germany - Olavius vacuus BELIZE.2... | ecosystem: Host-associated > Annelida >...
CATTGCACCTCAGCCGTAACACCTAGCGAAAAACTTCAATTAACACCAATTTCCAATGAGCCCAAGTGAATGTCGCGTTGCACTGAAGTCATGTGCATGTTGCGTATGCACCAGACTACCAAAAAGCAAGCATGCACGACTTCATTCCAGTGCATTGTCAGTGCACGCCACCCATGGCCGTACAGCACTACCAGCACTCATGCACTACATAGAACACGATGTGTTACATAGGCCACCAGTGCACCAAGTGACCTTAATTAAACACAGTGGCAAAACTGTCCATTAAAGCTTACAAATATCGCAAACAATAATACACTAACATTGTTTTTACGTAACTAATGGATATAATGACACTGTATTACCTAGTATGTGAATTTTGTGGTACATTTGCAGGCAATATTCTTCTGAACATATCTCTGACAAAGAGCATTCCAACAAGCCTGCAAGGCAAGAGCAACGTGTCGTTGAGCTGTGTGCCAAATCCTCCAATTGACAGCAAACAGGACAACACGAAACCCATCTGCATGCTGATACGCGTCAAGACGGAAGATGATGCAAAAGAACTACTTAAACAGCTTAATCAGCATAAGAAATGAAATATATGGAATGGACAACTGTTTATAACGCAGCATCCATGGGAATGCATCGGGGTGAACTTTACTGCACTATCTTCCCTGTTAACCTACAGACGGTCAATACTGCTCAGATGTTGTATATTATCGGGACGAGGTAGCCAGCCATGCTGCTGTGAAGTTCTATCACATTTCACAATAATTATATGCTGTTAATCAGCTTTCTTTTCCTCAAGAAATGTTTTATGCTATGTAGTTGCAGAATATCATTTCAGCTTAGTCACTGATTTCTCATGCATCCTACCATCTTAACGGTCTATCTACAACATCTTTTATTGTGCTATAGCCGGTTGAACTACTTGCGTATTGCACGTTAACATTGTCAGAACATATATTGTTGTCACTAAAGTCAAATGACATGTAATAATGGTGTACTACCATACTGGTATATAATATATTTGTAGGGAAAGATCACGTAAAATTAGGCAATTTGCTGGTGTTGACTCATTGTGTTTCACATATGCACACTTTGACACTAGAGTTACATGTACAGCGACACATAATTCTGTTGTTGGTATTTGCAAGAAAACTCCGCTCAGTAATATAGACAACCTCAGCAAGATATTAACATAACCGCTATTTTACTGTCACCGACTAGCAAGATTGTAGATGAAATAAATGCAATTAACTGCTCAACAGAAAAAAAGTTGCTATATATATATATGTGACAGCAGTATGTTTCATGTGTGTTTGGCTGTTGAGGGCACATACTGCAAGATGTGTGTCTTTAATGCAGGCATTGTCGGCATGGGTTTACCGCAGACATGGCACCTGAAATACACACAAACCAAAAACGTGTGTGAATGTATTAAAGACTGGTTCATTATTAGTACACATCTGACTATGTTACAGCATGCTATTGCTAACAGCATTAGTGTCCACTTCTCTGTTCCAACTCGTGAGCTTAAACCTAAACGGTTCAAGATATTGCAATACTTTGCTCAACGTACAATACAGCAATGTTTCTAGTTTCTCGTCGCCAAGGGGTTAAATTTAGGGGTTCACTTCACATGAAAGTTAAACCCCCTCTTGAAGCAAAAATTTAACCAATAATCTGCAACAACTTGGAAACAGTGCGAGCTAGGATAAAGTTAGTATTATTCACTAATATGACTGCATATGGGCTTTAAATTGATACCAAATAAGCAGTAATGACAATGACCTTTAATGTCCTTGAACGGCTTAATGCATTATTGCACCATAAGTCATTAGATTTGAGACCCATGCTCCCGGCAACAATAATGTAGCGCAAAGAATCTGCTTTTTGGAAATACATACACATGATTTATGAATAACACAGAGATTACTGAAAACGAGTGCATTAAATAGGTAGAGCATGGCATCCCTGTCAAAAGTGATAATTTGAACAATACTGTGCGATGACTTGGCAATGGTGTGAAATAATCTTGATTAAGTACGTATTGTTCACTAATATGCACTCACATATAGGCTTTTGACAGGTATCAAAATCGGTGACCTTTAAACGCGTGATGATTGCAGATGCGAGCTATCTGTGCGATCGCTGAGCTTGTTGTATTTCAAACAAGTGTCTCGGCTATCGCAGAGAGACTGCGCTGCAGGGTGGGTTAGTTATGGCCAAAAGTTGAAGACTGGAACTGGGAGAGAATATTTACGGACAATATAGGTCTATATTCAACCACTGAGACGTCTTTGGCCAGCAGAGAAATCAAAATTGGCAAAAAAAAACGCAAAATAAGGGCTATTACGCCGTTCAAGGTCATAGAGGTCGGTACCAATCGAAAGGCCGTATGCGACTTCCTATTAGTTATTAACAGTAACCGACATCCTATCTTGTACCGTTTCAGAGATATTGGAGCTTATTATTCAAATTTTGGACACTGCGTTTTTGAGCCACCCTTTGGGGGCTTAGGGACAATCGTACGATGATCATCTTGAGCTCATTGGTAAGCACATTGTGGACTTCCTATTAGTGTTAATTGAACTTTTTTCGCTAGGTGTTACGGCTGAGGCGCTACAAGTGAAAATACAGTAGATCGAAAATCGGTGATTTCGCTCCTACGCGGTTAGTTTGACCCAAAATTTCGGGTAGAAGGGGACGTTCCCAACCAATCATTTTTGCATGGATAGTTAGGCCAATGAATGCCTTATGACTTTGCCACTGACAGTTTTCACACGAATAAACTTTGTAGCAGACTTTCTTCAACCGAAGTGCAATTTTAGAGGAAAAATGTATTTTGCGTTTTTGAGCCCCCCTTTGGGGGACTTGGGGGCAATGTACGATGATCATCTTGGGCTTATTGAAAAGCACGTAGGGGACTTCCTATTAGTGTTAACTGAACTTTTTTCGCTAGGTATTACGGCTGAGGCGTACGTACAATTATTTGTTCAAAATCTGCAATTTCGCTCCAACGGCGCCCGGTTGACCCAAAATTTAGGGTAGGGGGTCACTCCCCCACCAACCATTCTTCTTCTCAGAAAACTAGAATAAATGATCTTTCGTATGGTATAAAAATCTAAACATATCTTTCTTCCATTTTGTCAAAATGCGTTTGACAGACGGACAGACAGAATTCTCATCGTAAGACCGCGTCTGCATTCCATGCAGTGCGGTAAAAACCAAATATCTGTCAAGTTAATATTTGACATTTGGTATTTACTGTTACAATCAGTCATTACTGCTTGTTTATTACAGTTACTAATTATTTTGAACAAACTTGCTTCACTACTAACCGGAGGTCTTTCTTCAGAAGTGCCAAATATTTGCTTGTATCGAAATGCACTTTTCCATCATCTTCTAACATTCTGACAAGAACTAAACAAATAAAACAGCCGACAGAATGCTATTAATTACCGGCAGCTCTCCTTGTGATAAACGTTTTCTTTAACAAGAACTAGACTGATTTCAACGATATGAATCAAGAAAGTAGTGTACTAACAAGCAGTACTATGTACTCAGTGGTGGTGCAAGACATCACTGCAGCTAGGTTATTTCAAGGTCTATAAGGTTAGTATTAGGCAAGGTTACTGCACCTGATGACCTGTCTTATGACTGTGGCTCTAACATGCCTTTAGAACTGAGAGCAGGAGTGGATCTAAGGGAGCATTAGGCTCCCAGCAGAGTCCGGGACACAGTGCCAGCAACCGACAGAAGGCTGTGTTCCTTCTGTTTACAGATATTATACAAGAAAAAGTTTGGCCAGCCAGGGCAAAAGCCACGGTGACAGCCATTTGATCTATCATGTCCTTGCACCACGCGCATCAGCCTTTATTACTCGGTTGCAGAATGCTGTTGCCTGGTGCTGGAAAGATCCTGTTAAACTACAATATTATTGATACCAAACTCCACAGCTCTGTGAACCTGATTTCAAGCTGCCTGCAACCTATTCAAATTCCATGGATACCGGTGATCACCATTGTAGCTAATGCTATGCAGCAGACTGGCAACTAACAACGGGCTTCACAGCACTGATGCCATTCCAAACTAGCCAGTATATTGATACCGGCTAATGGTACCTGCATGGTTTGCACATCAACATCAACGGTGGTCAGACTTGACACCTGTTAACAGAACTGCACAGTGTCCAGAACGATCAGCCACAGTAAGTAACCTAATCTAATAAATGCCAGGTCTCTAATAAATGCCGGTCTCTAATAGACACCCAGTCAGAACACATAGGCCTATTGGCCTAAAAAGCCCATCCATACACATAAAACTATGCTCTAAAACATTCTGTGCACTACTAGATGTGCTAATTTGATTCCGCTGTGGATTTTAATCGATGATAACAAAAGAATAAACATTAACAGATGGTATACCAGAGAGACGCCGGGGGCTTGAGGCCAGCGTTCTTATAAACACCGGGGGCATTTATTAGAAGTTTTACGATAATATCTGTCAGCCAGATTACATTTTGGTATATAAGGCCACATCTTGCAAATCTGCACAGATGGAGCCTTGCCAAATCAGTTAAGCTCAAACTCCACATATTCAATTTGTTGTGGATTTGTTGTACAACAAGCTGTACAACAAATCGAAATGTTGTACAACAAATCTGCCGTCTACAACAAATCCATAACATATCGACATGTTGAGATGTTGTACAACAAATCGAAAGCCTCCAGCAAGTCCACAACAAATCAAGTAGGTGGAGTTTAGCGCATGACTTGTTGTGGACTTGTTGTACCGTTCAAGCCAATCACAGAAGAGAGTTCACAAGACGTCATATTGTTACGTCATGTGTAAATATTTATTTGCTGCTGTTGAGTAATAAAATAAAATGATGGCGAATGTAAACGAAGTCAAGCAGTTGACTACTAGTGCTTTAATCGACGCATATTAGAACGAAGTTTGTCTTTGGGATACGACAAATACGCAGCTGAAGAAGATAAAGAGCTTGCGTGGAGCCGGCTCTCCGTACTATTCGGCACACCTGTCGGTAATCTGCGCTACACTGTGTCGGCCTATTTCTATATGGACTGTCAAAGGAAAGTAAATGTAGCGATTTGTATAGCAGCTTATTACGGCGAAAACGTTGCTAAAAGGTGCTGAAATATGGCACGTCAGCAACTGGATCACATGTACACCTGTAGCTATACCTGTCACCCAAACACAAACCATACCTGCCTTAATAACTCCACAGCTGCAGAGCATCACCGCACTTTAGCTGGCACTCATTTTGCCTATCCACGGGAGGAAGGCCAGGCTGAGTCGGCCTGGTTGGTACTTTGGTAGGTTAGTCATGGATATATGACCCGAGGAAAGGCGGCTACCCACCCATGTTGGCATTTATAAACCTAACTTGACCCAGTAGACTCGCAAAATCTACAACAAGTCGAAGTGTTGTACAATAAATCCACAGCAAGTCCACAACAAGTCGAAACGTTGTACAACAAATCGAATAAGTGGAGTTTGAGCTTTATAGCACTTGTGAAACAAAATATCGATGAGAAATTTTCCACAAAATAAACATCTGCTCTACTGCATAAAGAAGAAACTGGTAAACCAGTCACCATGTGAATCAACAAAATATTCTGTCGTGAAGGAGTTCCAATGCTTCTTTGTCTTGAGAGATGGTGAATTAAAATCTTGGCTGATAACGTGCATGTGCAGCTGGCTGTAAACGACACAAAATTACACTGTGCTAGTGTGCTAAATAAGTCCAAAACATTTTGAAAACAGTTGCACTGTAAACGGTTCTTTGACAGCTTTAAGTGACCACACAGATACAGCTCTGCTTCACTACTTGCTGTACCCTCAGCTAACCCAAGCAGACCCAGACATTGGCATTCTAATTTAAAACTCTTTTATATGTGCATCCTACTGCATTAGATACGAGTAACAGTAAGTAAAACTGGTGTAACTTGGATTAGCAGTAAAAACAGTGGCATGTGCATATTTAATAATTAATTAATAACAATGTTCCGCACAGAACCAAATCTGAGAATCACCACGAAGATCACTAATGCTGAAAAGACGCTTAGTTAATTTGACTCAGTGAAAGCTGCTGTTAACAGCTGCATTTAAAAGGTGTTTAGTCAATGTCAGCGGTACAAAGTGCAGCTAGAAAATAAAATGAAAAAATATAATTTTGGAAACAAAACACTTGAATGTTTCATTACAAAATTCTCTGTGTCATTCATAATGTTTATCTGCATTAATCCGACAATTTTATGCAATTATGTTAACCGGTGTAGAAATGGCAAGATGAAAGATTTTTGTAAGTTGCAAGGCATCATTGCATAGTGTGCAGCTAAAACTCCCTACATGTTCTTCTAAAAAAGTGACTGAATATTTTTGCATATAATTTTCACCAATTATTCAATAAGTACTCCTCACTAAATGCATAAATTTAATTACTGGTACTTTAATATATAACTTCTTTCAAAATGGTAAGTGTAAACTATGGAGCATTTCCACATTGACAAATGATAACAGTATTAGGCAGTTATCATTTGTGGAAAGTCTCACATTATGAAATGAAAATATTAAGTACCGGTAGTCATCAATTAAAAGAGAAAGAAAAAGGAAAACAAAGAATAACTAGCACAAAAAAGGCAATTGACAGCAAAAAGCTTGACCAATACTCTGCAATATCTTGGAAATGGTGCAAGACAGGATGTAAGTTAGTATTATTCACTGATAGAAAGTCATATATGGGCTTTTGATTGGTACTGAAAGTGGTGACCCTGAATGACCTTGAACCGCATAATGGCCATTATTTAGTGTCCTTTCACCCAAAGCTGTAGCCAACTATGTTAACTAACTGAAAGCTACACACACAGTTGTCTGCGACAAAAATGTACCACAAAGATACTAATTTTTTGCACTACACTTCTCTCCTAATGTTTCAAGAAAACTGGCTCATCCCATCTCTTCATGTTCAAGTTATGCAACACTGCACAAAGCACATTTCAATATCTTGAACTGTTTATGGATGACTGACAAGTGTGACGGGCGGACATTCTCATAGTAAATGTTGTGCTTAACTGTGCTGCGTGACAAACAACTGTAGAAAGCATTAATGTAACACATGCATCACTGAGTGGAAACTTGCCAAATTCATACTTCTTAGTTCTTACTTAACTGATACTGGAACAATATAAGACAAACCTTGTGAGTAACTACAAAAAAGAAGTTTGTAAATTAACATAATGCCATTTCTCAAAAATGCCATTTTTGTCATGGTACATTTTTTCCAGCCAAACACGGTAGATGCGTTATTGCTTCAGACTGTTCTGCTGAGTGACGTACCTCTATGCTACAGGCATGCCACTCAAGTTTAGTCAGTTAAGGTACAGAAATCTTGCAGCAACAATGGGTGACCATTGCAGTAGCTCAATGAGACATGTGACAATGTAAACAGTTCATCAACAAAATCTTAACTAAACTACTGCTACATTTTTATCCGCTGCCTAAATGACTTATAATTTCATCATGTACAGTGTAATGTATTCATGAGATTAAAATTTGACCAATTTAGCTGTCACAGCATGACACATAAAAATATAAATGATGAATAAACTCACTGCTGTTTCACAACTGTTGTTTGCAATTAACAGAACTGGGTGAATATGTTGTTCATTCCATTAAACTTGAAATGTTAATATGCAACAACGATGATTAACACAGCCTGATGAAAATATTTTGCAAACTGCAGTTACCTCATGCTGGGAACAGCATGATAGCCACATCGAAATTTTAATGATGAGCTCGATCTGCAGCATAAACAACAGAAAAGCATGTTACAATCTGCTTTTTGTGTTTGTAATCAATCAGCAGAGAAATGCAATGCATGGTTTGCAAATGCAATACATTCATACGATGCAATATACTGAGATATACATATTCATGTTGCTTTAACCAGTAAAGAAGCAAAGGCAGTGCAGGTTAAAATAAAAACAGCAATAAATATTAATAATAATATTTAATAAAACTATGCATTTAATTTAATAAAAATACATAATGGGTTTATAAACCCACACTACTTGGCGGCAGACTATGTGTTGTTGTGTACTTGTGTTGGGAACCAATGGGCAATCAATCGCCCATGGACTAAGGGATGGATGGATGGAATGAATTTACTACATAAGATGTGGATAAACTCAGCCTTCTGTGCTCCGTGGGATGGTGAGATGAATATCAGCTTTCATGCCGAGTAATAGTAAACAGCAATGGTAGGTGTAAATAACAGCAGCCTACAAGTAAACTCACAGCCCAAGTCAGACTGTCAGCAGCTGCATTCATCACATGAACTCTTGCAACCACCAACTCACTATGGTAACTGTGAGAAATCTCAAATGAATTTCTAATACCACTGGAAAGACTATTAAATTTCAAATAGAACCGATATAATATTTTAAAACCACACCTTAGGTATGTTGTATTTAAGGATGAAAACAAGTCTCAAAATGCTCGACTTGTACTACCTTCATTACTGAACGACAGTGATGTGGTCTGATGCTAGGGTCTTATTACAAGACCAGTCTCAGACCAATAAAATCTGGTCTTGGTACTGCAACACTGGTCTTGATCTTAGAAGTTCTGGTCATGGTGTTCAAAAATTTCAAGGTGCATCTAGACAGCAGCTCAGAACAACGCATTGACAAACACATAAGAACGTGCCTGTTTGCCTCATACAGCCACATCAGTGCTGGAGATCTGCAGCCAGGGATGCCGAGTCCTTGTTTTTCTGTGGGTCTCCGACTCCAGAGTTAGAAAATTTAGGACTCCAGACTCTGACTCCGGCATTTAAAAGCCCGGACTCCGACTCCAACTCTAGGACTTATTGTGTGACACAATGATTGTGTACTTCAGGATGACTTAAAATTTTAAATTCTTCTAATAAAAGGTGGACAACAATAGTGTACAGAGTTTTCGTTGTAAAATAAATTGCACAAAAACTCAGACTGCAACAAAATTACACAGAAGCCAAGATGAAGCAGACATAACCCGGAGTCGGAGTCTCCTTCAAAAAAGAGACTTGGACCAGGCTGATGTGAAGCTGAAAGGATTTGTAGACTGGAACATTTAGTTGAACTGTTTTGTACAGTGTTAACATCTGCTCCATCTGAAAAGTTTTCAGTCACTGGAGGTCTCGTATGCACCACCACAATGGAGAGTATGACAATGTGCTGTTAAAATGCAACAAGCATCTTGTCAAATACTTTGCCAGTATTGCTTGCCATCACTAGGTAAAGGGAGCACATTAACAACTAAACTGGAAATACTCGAATCTCGTATTTTGAGTCTTTGAATGAAAAGGAAATGTGTATAGCAATATTTCACTTTTGTGTTTACATTTACTGTGTGCTTTTAAACTGACATGTTTTAATGCTGCCGACGTGTCATAATGTTGTAAGTTTAGTCGTGATCTGAGAACAGATTTTATTGCTCTTGGTCTTGTAAGACTGGTTTTGGTTTTGGTTCTGATAAATTTGTTCTTGTTCCCATCATGGCTTAACAAGAAAAATTTAAGTTGATAAGATTCCTCAAAAATACACATAATTACCTTTCGGATAATTCTTCACCTTTTTGTTGCATGCGTTTCAGCAATGGAATATGACTTCTCGTGAGGTTCAAAGTAGATGCAATTGAATCTCTTGGAATGACCAGGAAATGATACTGTGCCTGGCACAAAATAAATTAACAGAAAAACTAAGTTCTACACATGCTGACATATTCCATGAAAGCTCACACCTTAATAATTAATAAATCTGTTGGTAAAACTCCAGTTAGGCTAGGGTTCCGATTGATAGCCATTCTCACAAGAATCGTCGGCAAGTCTAAATCTCGCAGGTGATCGATCAGCACATCCAATGTACGATCACTTACCAGTACGCTCACCGTGCTTGCCACCCACGCAATCAGATGCTGTCATCAGGAATGAATCGGCACCACACTACAATCCAGGCTCGGTGAACTGCAATTTGACACTCATGACAGCCATGCTGACTAGATGACTCCCCTCCCACCCCCACTGCTGACAACCCTCAGCAGCAGCAGGCCAGCAGCTCGAGATGCCGGAGACGGCATTCGTTGTATGGGCATACCTTGACTGATGGGCTGGCTCTCAGACAGTTACATAGTGCCAGTGAGTAGTGTAGAGCGTTAGTTAGCCACTGTCAACACTGTTCTGTCTGCATCTACAGTGAAACCTCGTTACCTCGCCCCTCGTTAGCTCGCCAAACTCGCCTCTCGCCATGCCAATGCTCAGGACGGATTTCCTCCCATGCATTTTACCTCATTAAGCCGCCATCCTCGCCTCTC
>Ga0209562_1001015_pt1 | contig 10358 bp, 7 predicted proteins | sample WorMetvacBELIZE2_FD_187399 | JGI IMG/M metagenome (GOLD analysis project Ga0209562, IMG submission 187399) | Marine gutless worms symbiont microbial communities from Max Planck institute for Marine Microbiology, Germany - Olavius vacuus BELIZE.2... | ecosystem: Host-associated > Annelida >...
GAACATTACAGACAGATAGACGACAGAAGGATTTATGACGACATATGGTTCGCTAAAAATCTATTTCTGCGCAGCCATTCGTTGGCCAGTTTTTCCATTGCTAATGTCTGCAGTTGTTGAATTCAACCATTTCTACAGCAATTAGCTTTGCTTCAACGTGATTCTGTTATTCTAAAGTCAGCAATTAACATACAGCCAACACAACACAACAATAATAGAGCTGCAGTGTATAGCACGACTTTTTGTTGCATTTAACAAATTCTAGTTGTTTCTACGAAGAACAATCAAATAACGCCAACTTTGAAGTAATTCAATTTTTAAATATAAATGAGACTAAAAAGTGTCTCCCAAAAAAAACCTAAGCCAGAACAGTTACATAAAATGTGTCCCTGTCACAGCAACTTGTGAATCATTTCTTCTTTTGTAATCAAATGTGTAGTCTTGTTGACAAAGCTCATCAGAGAACTAATGTTGCATGTCCAGTCATCCAGAAGGTCTGCGGGGTGTTTTGTTTTGCAGAAACAAACGATGCCTTCTAGACGATCGATCTTTGCTTCAACCGTTTTGTTCACCACCAGACCAGACAAGAATTCTTCAGTTTCCTAAATTCACAGTTACACAAACATGATATTAAAGAACAGCATAAACAACACCATATTCATCCCAGTAGCCTACTGTGTGCACAGATCTTGGGAGGCATGGCCAGTGGCCTGGCTAATTAACCTGGATACCATACATACTGAGAATGTTTACTGGCACAAACTAGTTACCCACGACACACCTCACCTCAAATTCAATACTAAGGGGACTCGCATGAAGCAACTTCCTCAGTCATGATCAAAATTTCAAAAGCATCTGACAGCATTCGCTCCAGTGTCCCAACGTAGACCCACCTAACACAAAGTTTCTGCCTTCTCGACCCATCTGCTTCCTCGACCGTAACAAGGGTAAAATTTTCATCATTCATCCTTCTTAGTTTTGGGTTGGCTGTGGCTGTGCTCAGATTTAACTATTACCTATCATCTCACTAAATGCAATCATTTCTCTTCCCTACACACCTGCTTTCCTGGTGTCAAGGTTCTGGTTTTACATCACGTAAATTACCCTCTACTACCGCCACTGTTCACCCAAAGCTTGACGAAAGGAATAATCTACATTATAATCGTTCAACAAATTGAGAATGCTTTTGCCTGTCACACCTGTGATCCATTTCGCACCAGACGATAGAGCAGTATTCCTGAATGAAATGAAAGTGAACTGATTTTAAGTGTGTTTGAAAACCGACTAAGGGCCGGCATAGTCTAAAACACCATGCATACAAATCCAGCCGTTGAGCAGAATAATAACATTAAAAAATGGTCAGAGAGTCCGTGGAATCAGTCAGGAATGAGTCAGGTAGGAAAGGAAAAGGTCTATGGAGGTTTTGGAGGAAAGGATTTGCCACACAGCGAAGTCTGGAGCTATTGAGGTTGGTTTGTTGTGAGAACCTAATTAGTTAGAGAAAGGAGTTTATATTTGATGCGTTCGTTTATTTTGAGCCAGTGTAGAGATTTACAGCTAGATTCCTAGTTTCTTGCGGCTGGCCAAATTTCGTAGTCATGAGTCTAGGGGCTCACTAGTGCATTAAGAGAGGCACGCCCCTCTAAAAAGTTAAAATTTGACCAATAAGCTGCAATAACTTCAAAACTGTGCGAGCTAGGATGTAGGGGCCTATATTTGCGTTATTCAATAATAGGAAGTCACATACGAGCTTTCAATTGGTATAAAAATTGGTAATATTGAATCACCTTGAACGGCACAATTGCCATTATATTATTTTCGCTTTTTCACCGAATATATCAGTAATCAGTAGTTTTGGGCCGATACGTCAAAGTTATTGAAGCTGTTACCCATACTGTCTGCATTATTAATGTAACCAAAGAATGCAGCTTTTGATAATATATGAACTATGGTGATCATAACAGATTTTACCAAGAACGAGTGCGTTATAGAGAGGTACCCTCTTTCGACAGCGATAATTTGACCAACACTGCACGATAACTTGTAAATGATGCAAGACAGGATGTAAGCTATTATTATTCGCTAATATGAAGTGGCATACGGGCTTTCAATTGGTACCGAAATCGATGACTCTGAATGACCTTGAACGGCGTAATGGCCGACTACGTGCGCTGTCTGTGATCGTTGACCTTTTATCCGTCACTAGTCCAGTCAATCTATGCTCGAAATCGCCAAGCCCACAACAGTTTGCAACAGTCATGAAACATGTAACACGTTTGGAAATCATAATACACTGTGTCCCCCCAAAAAACGTCCACCTTTTATTTTTCCAATAACTCTGTCAAACAGTAACCGATTTTAATGATTTTTGTCTTGTTAAATCCTGAGAAAATTTGACATCGATAGCTTGTACATTTGCCAACCTTACCTGTATACTGTAGCCACTTTACCTTGGGAAATCCAAAAAAGTCATTTTCAACGGTATTATTCATACATACTTCAGATTATCTGCGTTACCTCAGCAGAATCGGACTGCAACTGTTGTAATGCAATCTGTTTACTTACTGTTGTGTATGTGCTTCCTATTATTTGTGTAGCCATATTCTATGGCCAGTTTTTTTTACCTCTTTGGTCAGTTATTTTCAGAGCCATGAATATGCCAACTCACAACCGGCTCTTTTCAGATTCACTAACATTTGGACGAATGCAACATTACCTGCAGTCAGATGTAAAATTTTTACATTTTACAAGGCAGTGCGGTGACATTTTTCAGGTGTGGTGGGTAAGGGGGTAACAATTTGTTTTCTTCTGATGCCCTCAGTTTGTGGGTATCTTCTGAGCTATATCGGGTTACTAGGTACATTTCTGGTGACTGAATAACAGCAAATTATCTATGGTCGTGTTAGATAGTAAATGCCAATTGGTGAAATAATTATTATGCACCGTGGTTAGGATTTCCCATTAAAATTAAATTGTTGTAATGCGGAGATGACAGAAATGCAATTCCGAAAACTGTCATAAAGAACGGTATATTTTGCGCAGATTTTGCAATAACCACCTAATTTTGCGATTTTTGCGATCAACTGACGAATTTGCGACAACTTGCGAAAAATTGCGGGATCGCAAGATCGCAATTTACTGTGGGGTGTAGTAAGTAGTAAACAAAAAACAGGTTTCATTACTGTTGCAATTTGTTTTGAGTTTATCACTACATTGCTCCTCTCATACTTACGTCTTCTGTTAGATCAAGCAGTTCAGCCATACGACTCGTACGAATACGCGTGTAATACTTTGACATCACCCGCATGTTCTGAAAACAATCACAATACAAAGTGTATATGATTGCAAAACAGACTAAAATGTTGTGTCAACACACAAATACGCTCATATGTCATATCACCTCATGAGCTAGAAAGTGATTAAAGCAATGTGCAAAAGGACACTGGGGACAAAGACTACACCAGTAATGTTAACCATTAGTACCAACATCACAGCCATATAAAGATATTTGTACCATAAGACGCTTTTCACCGTCATTCACAATGATAAACATTTTCTATGCTTTTACACCCATCTCTCCCTATAGTACAAGAACAAGTAGCTCAGCTATTACAGAAAGACAGCGCTGCAGTGTGGGTTAGTTTTGGCAAAAAGTGTAAGACTGGATAGGGGAGACAATATTTTGCGGACATTAGATCTATCTTCAACCAATGTGACGTAATTGGCCAACAAAGCTATCGAATTCGATAATAAACAAAACAAAAAATAAGGGCTATTACGCCGTTCAAGGTCGTTCAAGATCGTCGAGGTCGGTATCAATCGAAAGCCCATATGCGACTTTCTATTAGTGATTAATACTAACTGACATCCTATCTCGTACCGTTTCGTAGTTATCGCAGCTTATTTTTCAAATACTGGACACTTTGCATTTTTTAGCCACCCTTTGGGGGCTGGGGCAACGTACGATGTTCATCTGAGTCTCACTGGAAAGCGCGTAGCGGACTGCCTATCAGTGTTAATTGAACTTTTTTGGTAGGTGTTACGGCAGAGGCTCTACAAGCAAAAACAGATTGAAAATCAGCAATTTGCAAGCGCGTGGGTCAGTATTAGAAAAGGCTTTGTTTAAAAATAGCTTCATTATGAGAGTTCTCTAAGTACAAATTGTCTGTTTTTCATTGAATATGCCCCTTGTTGACATTTATTGACTGTTTAAAACTCATTGTTTGCGACGTTTGTTATTTTGCTTGTTCTCCAGTGCAGTTGTCATTACTTACTTACTTACTTACATGCTTCTGACTTGAAAGCTGCTGTCTTTATGCATGACATCTGTGCTGAGTTTGCTGCTGCTCACCGAGCGTGAGAGACAATCAACCTTCTGGAACAAGAGACACCTGCATTCATTTCACCATACCTTTGGCCACCCAACAGCACAGATATGAACCCACTGCAAAATAGGAAGGAGATGCAGCAGCAGGTCTATTAACTTCATGACGTCAATGAGCTGAAGTAGCATTTCATCGATGTCCGGCATGGTTTTGAACAGCGTCATCAACGATGCAGCTTTTGAGTGGCACAAACGTTTGTGTGTGTGTTTGTGTGAAAGAAGGAAATTTTGAGCATTTAATTCAACTCCATATACTGCATATGTGTTTTGCATATCATATTTATTAATTTTATGAACACTTACCAGAGTCATTGTGTTACATGCAGCAGAATTAAGCCAATGTATTTTGTTCACTGGAAGACAATACATTAAGTGTCAACATACATGTTCCACTGTGCGTATTTTCAGATCATCCCAACGCTTGTTTCCACTTTCTGACTCTGAAGTAAACACACCAGCTCCACTGCCAGTACGCAATTCCTTTTCATATGTTGCACATACATTACTCCAGCGCATAATTTCTGGAGTAATAAATAACTTGAGAAGTTCCCTACAAACATCAGTAAGCAAGACCAGACTTTCACTTTCAATACAATAACAACACATGAATGCTTCTAGTTTTGCGACACGAAGAACGGTTGACGGAGGACGTCCCCTTCTACTGGAAATTTTGGGCCAAAGTGACACACCCTTCAACAATGGCAATTTCCAATCTGAATTCGTTCCCAGTGCATCAGCCATAACACCTAGTGAATAAAGTTCAATTATCACTAATAAGAAGTTTCCAATGAGCCTAAGATGAACACGTACATTTTGCATGCCCCGATGCTCCCAAAGGCGGCTCAAAAACGCATAATGCCCGTTTTTCATAAAAAGTGGATTTCTCTGGAAGAAAATCTGCTACAAAGTTGCTTTGTGCAAAAACTTTCAGTGGCAAAGTTGTAAGGCATTCATTAGCCTATCTGACTGTGCTCAAATGGTTGGTGGCGGACGTCCTCTTCTACCTGACCAAAGTGACCCACCCCTTAAAAACAGCGACTTCCAATCAATATTTGCTTATAGTGCCTCAGCCAAGCCATAACATCTAGCAAAAAAAGTTAATTGTCACTAACAGGAATTCTACTACATTTGCAATGAGCCAAAGACGAACAGTGTACATTGCCTCTAAGCCCCCACCCTACAGCGTGGTCTCTTTGCAATAGCCGAGTTACTCGTTACATCCTGCTGCAATCTGTTTCTTTGTCTTTAGTTCATCAATTCATCCTTTCGTTGAAACCAAAGACTGAGACCGAAGCTTAATCTGAACGCTGTGCAGACTGTGGATTAGCTGAATGGACATTTTTGGATTAGTCCTTGGCTGATACAAAAGATTCAGTCCAAAGTTTAAATTCAGATTCAGTCCGAACCTAGTTTTTAATTCAGACTTACGGAACTTTGTTACTAATAATAACACGTCTTGTGAGAGATCTTTGTTTTTTAGTGTATTGGTCAATTAAAATCACATCGTTACTTGTTTACGCATATCAACTAGTGCGTAAAATCAATGACATATATTACTGCGTATATCTGCAGTTGGAATCATCAAAGTTCGGACTGAGCAAAAAGTGAAGTGAGTTTCAGCTAGGCGAAGATTAACCACTAAAGGATTAACGTATCTCTTCCATGTAAAACAAATGGGACGTAATGCGTGAAGTTCAGATTAACTTTGGTCTCAACGATCGCCAACTCCAAAGTTTGGTCTCGGTGAATCGCTGAGTGATCGCCGAGACCAAACGAAAAAAATGAATTCACTTTTCGCTGATCTTTGGTCTCAGTCTGTATTTTGGACTCAGCGATGGTCTCAGCGAAAGACTAATCCAAAAGTGAGTCACCCAATGTATACTTCAGACATGCCAACACTGCTGTTAGCCTGTTAGACAACAACTTTCCAATGCTACCAAAAAGCAGCATATAATTGCATTTAATGCATCCTGCAACAAAGGACTCCTCATCCAAATTATCTTCGTTGGTTTGCCTATTGATGGAGTAACTTCTGTCACCGGTTGCGTACCATATGAAGCAACATTCAAACTACAGTCCATTGCTTACAGTAAGATTTCTTTCCTGCCACTGTGGCAAATATGAGAGAATGCAACCTGGATGCAGCTGGATTAAAACCTGTAAACGTTGACAACTGCTTCCCAACCACTTCAAATAAATATTCTCAGTACTACATTATCATTAACGTCAGTTTCGGGTTTGTGTTGTATTGCATTAGATAACACAGAACTGACTTGGTGGGTTCAACTCTTCATCTGTCATTGTGTATGGACTGGATCTAAGCATGACATATCATGTGGCATAAATTAAGGAATATCCCGCATGAATTTCACAAATTCAACTAAATTACAGACTGCACCAAAATCTGTATTATGGTATTTGTTACATACACCGTATGCGCAAATGTCTACATGTATTTTCATATCTAAAAAATTTCTTCCCACAGCTATTCCTTTTGAATGACTTCAAGACCTGGACCGGATTCCAGGACTTTCCAGGCCATGGAAGTACATTGTGTCCGGATAAAAGTGGATCCCAAAATAAATTGCTATAATTATCGGTGCATCTCCATCAGAAACAAACGAAATGGTGCATTAATACCGTGAAGAAAGATATTGTGAACAAATGATAAACATTTAATACTTTTACGTTCTATTGGAGTCCATGGGAAACCATCGCCAGCTGATCACCTGTGGACTTATTCCTGCCTATGAAGGTGCGCAAATGTCAATAAAATTGACGCTGTCATGTACGGTATTTCTCTAAACTAATATGTCAATTCTTCTTTGTTTTGAAGTTCGCACCAAACTGACAAGTTTTTGTTAAATTGTAGCAATTTATTTTGGGATCCATTCTTTATCATGACATGGTGTGTAATAAAATGGGGTTGGTATTTAGTACCGATAAACTGGCAGTTCATCCAAGATGATGTCCTGATGAACACGGTGAACAAGATCGGACTGCTCATTGTCAAATGGAGCCAGTACAAGATACATCACAACATGTGATAATGCCTACAAAACACAATATGCAATGAATCATTTTACAAGTATCTACATGTATTTTCATACTGCAACTTTTGATAATTTTTGGCTCATACAGAGCTAGACTACATCTGCACTACTACCTACAAATACCTACAAATAAAACAACCTACGTTGTCAGACATTCCATATCACAGGCAGCAAATTAGCGCTGTACTGTGCGACTCTTTCGATTTATAGGCGCTATACAAATAACTGTATCTATCTATCTATCTATCTATCTACTTGTTAGGCCTATGCAAATATCAATAGAAAAATGAAAAATTTAGCCTCCTGTAAAATCGTAACCAGGAACTTTTTGTTTTCAAACTTTACATATGTGATTAAATTACGTTGGGGAGCTCAACTATAATGCAATTTTTGTTTCAATTACTTCAGTGGGGGCTTCTTCACAAATGTTATCCAACACATGGCGATCCAGTCAGCGGAATCTTACTGGATCTCGTTCTATTGCTTCTTTCTGATGTATCCATACAGTCAGTCTGTTTCTCTGACGACCACTGCCTGGTCAAATGTCGTCTCGGCATGCCACCCACACAGCTAGTTACGACCACATACAGCTACCAGCCATTATGCAAGCTTGATACAGTTGCCTTCAGCCGTGATATTCTCTCTTCGAGACTGTACGACTTTACGGTCGCGGACGTCGACGTCTGTTTGACGATGAAGTTCAACGCATACTGGACATCCACGCGCCACTGCACACCAGCCGTCGACACTGTGGTCCGCACGACTCTCGCCAGCTCTCTGATAAGGCACAACAAGCCAAGCAGCTGTATGACTGCTATCGACGCACTGGTCTGGAGACGGGCGCTGTGCATGTCTGCTTGTTCAGCTGCATGCAAGAGCATCATCAAGTCACATGCTGACCACATCAAGTCAAGCTTCAATGATGTGGCTTGCGACATTGGCGCAACCTGGCATACTGCTCAGTGCACGAACTTTGTTTCTACATTCAGCGGATTTTCACTGAGAAGGTCTATCGCATTCGCATGCAATCAATAGCTTGGCATGTCTTCACTCTCGGCCCATCGCTGTCGTCATTCCAGCCCGTTACGACCGAGGAGGTGCGTCAGCTGTTGTCCGCCATGCCATCCAAGTCGTCGCCACTCGACATGTTGCCATGTTCGCTGCTGAAGTCGTGTGCTGACGCCTTCTCGCAGGCCATCGCTAAACTAGCCAACCTGTCGAGACAGACTGGAAAGTTTCCTACGAGATTTAAACAGGCGCAGGTGACGCCACTGCCGAAGAAGCCTGGTCTCGACAGTTCATCTCCTGGAAACTACCGACCGATTTCCAACCTGTCAACAGTCCTAGAACGACTCGCATTGACACGCCTGCATCCTCACCTGCTCAACTCATCCAATTTTAGCCAGTGCCAGTCAGCATACAGGAAGGGGACTCTACGAAAACTGCACTACTGGACGTCTTAGATGGGGTCTACATGGCTGCTGATGACAAGCAGGTCACAGTTCTGATTGGCCTCGACTTGTCGGCGGCCTTCGACACCGTCCACCACGAGGTCCTGCTCCAGCATCTGCAATCAGAGATCGGTGTGACAGCCATACTGCTAACGTGGATCCACTCCTACCTTGAAGGCCGGACCCAGTATGTCAAGCTGGGGCAGCACCAATCACACCAGCTGTCCAGCTCCATGTGGGCATGCAAATACAGGGTAGCTGATAATGCCATATTTGGAATCGCCAACCCCGTTTTGCCTATTAACTATACGACTTTCATGACGCTACATATACACTGTGGACATAAAAAACATACCTTCCCCTTCTACCTGAAATTTTGGGTCAACCGGCACCCGTTGGTGCGAAATTGCCAATTTTGAACCGATAATCACGGTGCCAGATAGAAGGTAAGTTACTATTAATCACTAAAAGGAAGTCGTATATGGGCTTTCAATTGGTACCAAAATCGGTGACCTTGAATGACCTTTAACGGCGTAGCGTAATGGCCATTATTTTGTGGAATTCGGTAGGTTTCATGGCCAGTTTCGTACAAGTGGTTGATTATCTATTGATCTGTTGTTTGTCTCCCAATAAATGTAATAAAACACACCAAGCATGACAGATGCGCTCTGCTCTTTGCGGTGGCGGAGCTTCTTTCTTGGTTTAGTATCCCTCACGGCCAATCTGCATGCAAAATTTGAGGTCCACATCTTAAGCTGTTCCAGAGATATTACGGGGTCCCAAAATTTATAAGTAGGTCACGTGACCCAGGCAGCACTCCCTTGTGACCTAATTTTGTCTTTTTGAATTAGCACTTCATGGTCCCCTGTTGAGCTTCAAATTTGAACTTGATTGGACTTAACTGTTTTGGAGATATTGTTGTTATAAGATTTTGGCTGGAAAATGCCTATTCGGGCCTATAATTGGCGGTTTTTTGAGAATTCTGACCCCAAAAATTGTTACGTCATTGTTCTAACCCCAGAGGAATGCAAGTGTCACAGAAACACGCGTTTTGAGGTATAACTCGTCAAAGTTGGTCCCGCAGTTTGGCCCCTAGCTGCGCCAAAGAACAAACAAAAAAGCACAGACCATTAACATTTCACCCCTTATTAGGGTCACCCCTGAACCGACTGACATGCCATTTGGGGTATTGAGTGGCGTCCCCAACGTAATCACCCATCTGAAGTTTTATGTAAATTGGTTAAGGGGTTTCTTGGCGGCAGCATCCCAAAAGTGCCATTTCCTATACTTTTTCGAACGACCCTTACAACAGTTCTGCATTACCGTGCAGACTGTGATAAGATAACGTCAACATACTGGCAGGCAGTGGAGCTAATTCAGCAGCAGCCTGCACACCAGAATGACTGAGATAACGAATCACATCACAGACCAAGAGCTCCTTGGCAACCGGCACTACAGATCCTTACTGGG
>Ga0209562_1001017_pt1 | contig 10346 bp, 9 predicted proteins | sample WorMetvacBELIZE2_FD_187399 | JGI IMG/M metagenome (GOLD analysis project Ga0209562, IMG submission 187399) | Marine gutless worms symbiont microbial communities from Max Planck institute for Marine Microbiology, Germany - Olavius vacuus BELIZE.2... | ecosystem: Host-associated > Annelida >...
AAGATCAGCAAATTACTTCACTTGCAAAAAATGTTCAAGAAAAGTGGACAACCTTAGATGGATTTGTTCATTCAATTGCTTATTCACCTAAAGAGGGAGTAGGTGGTGATATTATTTCCAACTCAACTCGTGAAGCATTTCAAGTATCCCAGGATATTAGTGCATATTCGCTAATAGCCCTAGCGAAAGAATTAGTACCATTAATTGAAGGGCGGCAAGCAGGTTCAATAGTATCAATGACTTATTTAGGCTCACAAAGAGCTATACCTAATTACAACTTAATGGGAGTTGCTAAAGCAAGTCTTGAATCAATTAATCGTTATTTAGCTGCAAGTTTAGGCAAAAGAAATATTAGAGTAAATGCCATTTCACCCGGACCAATCCGCACAACAGCAGCTGCCGGCATTAGCGGATTTTCAAAATTAATGCAAGCGGCTGCGGCTATAACCCCTTTAGGAAGAAATATTACAATTGATGAAGTAGGTAATGTAGCAGCCTTTTTACTTTCAGATTATGCCAGTGCTATTACCGGTGAAATACTCTACGCCGATGGCGGGTATAACATTGCAGCAGGTGGAGACGAGTTATAAATTTATAATTATTTTTAAATTATGGAAATAATTAATATTGCAACTGCAATTTTAATTCTTATAGCAGCACTAATAGTTTGCTTTACCAATAACTATCGAATTTTGTTAATTTCACTGGGTATTGTAATAGTTTTTAGCTCGATACTTTGGTTTCAACATAGTGCAAAAGTTTTATCGATATTGTTAATATTTGGCTATGGAGTTCCATTTATTTGGCTATATCGAAAAAAAACAATTAAAAATGTTTTTTCGAATAATATTGAAAGTAAACAACCAAAAAAAATTACCCAAGTAAAATGGTTAATGCTATCTTCTTTAATTTCCGTAATTTTTATTTCAATTATTTTGGTTATTAAAACTAATAGTGCCAATAATTTTTTTCAATTACTAGAAAATAAAAACACTTTGGAGACAGCAACATTTAGTGCAAATTTCAACTCAATTATCAGCAGTTTTAGTGATAATTATTTTATCTCCGGAATTTTAGGTATCTTTTTTGTGATAACTATTTTAATACTATATAGAATTAGTTATAAGAGTTTATAAAATGAGTATCAATTTTTATTTTACAGTTTATACGATGTTAATATTAATCGGTTTATTTGGAATTATCATCAACCGAGGAAATTTGGTTAAATTAGTATGTTCGCTGCAAATTGCAATAATCGGATGTTTAAGTATCTTTATCGTTTTTGCCGAAAATTTTAACAATATTCATGGTCAAATATTCACAATCCTCTATATTTTAATTGCCTTGATTGAAATTATTATTGCAACCTTGATTATCAAAAGAGTTTATGATTATCAGCAATTTCGTAAATAATATCGTTTATTAATATGAAACCAAAAACTAATAAACTCCAGGTAGTGGTAATAAGTATCTTGCTATCCATTACTTTGTTAGCTAACGGTTGTGTAAATAATCGAAAACGAGATTGGGATAAAGATTTTGATCGTGAGTTTGAACAATTTGGTAAGGAAGCTAAAGTCGGTCGAAATAGTTTATCTCGAAAAAGTGGTTATTACAATCTAGAAGAGCTATTATGGGTGATCGGAAGTATTTTTTTAGTCAGTAAAGCCATAGATAATCAAGATCAAAGATGCACCAAGGATTGCTGATATTATTGTTTTTGCCGTTAGTTGTCAGTTTTTTTTTATTTTTTAGATTTTCAAAACAGAAAATAGTTGAATATCTGGTTATTTCTAGTTCAACTTTAATCTTTTTTCTTCTCTTAGTTTATTATTCTTTTGTCGATTCAAAAAGTCCAGTAGAAATCACCTTGTATCGCTGGATTACCATGGGTGAATTTAATGTAGCCTTTTCATTAATAATTGATAATTTAGCTTGGTGGATGTTATTGTTTATTTCAGCTATTTCTATGTTAGTGCAGGCATATGCACTTGCTTATATGAAATCAGCGATTCAGGATCAAATTTCTTACAGACGATTTTTTAGCTACATTAATTTTTTCATTTTTTCAATGTTCATTTTAGTTTGCGCAAATGATTTGATTTTATTTTTCATCAGTTGGGAATTAATTGCGATATCTTCATATTTATTAATTGGGTTTAATAGATTAGATAAAAATGCAAATCAAGCGAATATCCTGACTTTTGTCGTAGGTAGGCTTGGTGATCTTTTAATGTTGATAGGTTTTTGCATTTTAATAATAACTTTTGGTGAGACTAAAATAAATTTAATTGTTTCTGAAGCAACTAATATTAAATCAATTAACCTTGGGAGTATCCCGGTCCTATATTTGTCCGTTGGCTTTATTACAGGTGGATTAATTTCAAAATCAGCACAGCTTCCTTTATTTTTTTGGTTACCCAAAGCAATGGTAGCTCATTTACCAGTTTCTGCGTTAATTCATTCGGCAACATTGGTAAGTGCAGGGATTTTTATGGTTATTCGATTACTGCCTTTGTTTAACCAGGTCCCGGAGATATTTCAGTTTTTATTAATATTAGGAGCAATTACTGCATTAATTACGGCAATTATCGCTGCTGTTTCAAAAGATATTAAGGAATTATTAGCTTTTTCAACCTGCTCGCATTTAGGATTGATTTTAGTAATACTAGCAACTAAAACAGAGCTAAGTGCAATTACCGAATTGGTGAGCCATGGATTTTACAAAGTTTTAATATTTATGAGTGTTGGAGTATTTTTATTATATGGTTATCAGTTAAATACTAATATTGCTGATAAAAAAAATAAACCTATAAAAATATACAATTGGATGTTGATTATTGGAATTTATTCAATGCTGCCACTGCCATATAGTTTAAGTAATTTGGCAATTATTGAAATTAGCAATTACTTACTTAATTTAAAACATTTTTTTGGAAAATTTTTATATCTTTTAATTAATTTCACCGTATTATTTACTGCAATATATGCCGGAAGAATTTTATATCTGTTAAATCAGAATTATTTGTCAAATTCCGATAAAAACTTTCAGCAGAATTTAATCGATTTTAGGTTTTACATGCCTATTGGATTATTGGCAATTTCTTCAATTTTATTTGGTTTATATAAATCATTTGCGAACTTTAAAGCTGAAGTTATTTTGTCGATATCATCACAATCATTTTGGATGGTGTTGATCGGACTTACTATCGCCTGGTTGATATTTTTTCGTTATCCAAAAACAAAAAATAAATTTCTCGCAAATCCAGTATTTTATTTTTTCTATCGAATTTTTGCGAAAAATTTATTTATTGATCAAATAATTTCGCTAATTAAAATAAATGTTAATAAGATAGCTTTGAGGTTATATAAATTAATTGAAAAATTTATATATGTTCAACTTGCAGGTGTTTTAATTGGACATTTAAAAATCGGTACTAAAAAAATGGAGCAAATTGAAAAGGTAGGGATTGGGCAAATGACCATAAATGTGATAATTTTTGCTCTTTTATTTATAGCCTTGTTTATTACGATTGATTGAGATGGGGTTTTTATCAGCAATAATTTGGCTTCCGATTGTTGGAGGTTTTACTTTACTATTATTTGGTAAAGAAAATAAAAATATTAATTTTGTAAAAATCTTTACCTACTTAATATTGATTATTACTGCACTTTTTTTAATTCCAATTTTTTATAACTTTAATGGTTCTCTACCGGTTCTCCAACAACAAGAATTAATTTCAATTATTGCCAGACGCTTTGACAGCTCTGGACATGTATTAGATCGAAACTTACCTTTTACTATTTTTTATTATCTTGGAGTTGATGGGATATCTATTTGGTTTATATTTTTAAATTGTTTGGTATCTATTCTTGCAGTTATCTACGCCCAAAATAATATTAAATTTTCTATTGTTCAATTCAACTCATTATTTTTAATTATGATGGGTCTGGTAAACGGTGCTTTTTTAGCAGGTGATGCAATTTTATTTTTTATTTTTTTTGAATCTGCTTTCATTCCTATGTATTTTTTAATTGGCAAATGGGGAGATCAGAATCGCCAAAAAGCGGCAAATCAATTCATCATTTATATGATTTTGGGCTCAATTATTTTATTAGTTAGTCTAACTTATATTTTTGTTCAGACTGGTGATTTCGTTATTGACTTTATCCCATATGAAGTTGGTAAAAAAATTAATTTACCTGCTGAAATCTCCGGTTGGTATTTTATTGGAAAGCATGAAATCATTGCATTTCAAAATGTTTTATTTTGGGGATTAATATTGGGATTTTTAATTAAATTACCAATTTTTCTTTTTCATAATTGGCTTCCATTAGCTCATACTCAAGCACCAACTTCGGCTTCTATGGTATTAGCCGCAATTTTTCTCAAACTTGGCGGGTATGGAATTTTGCGAATTGTAATTCCAGTAACCCCTGATGCTGCCCAATTTTTTGCACCTTTTATTATTTTCCTGGCTTTAGTTGGGATAGTTTATTTTGGAATATTAATTTTCCAAATAACGAATCTAAAAGAAGTTATAGCTTATTCTTCAATATTTCATATGGCTATAGTGCTTTTGGGATTATTTGTGTTAAATATTTCCGGTTTTATGGGGGCATTAGTTCATATGATTTCTCATGGGTTTATCGCTGCAGGATTATTTGTATTAGTAGGAATTTTGTATGAACGGATTCAAAGTCATCAAATTGCGGATATGGGTGGGCTATTTAAAAAAATGCCGGTTTTTTCGGGATTATTATTATTTTTATTACTAGCAAATTTTGGATTACCGATAACCAGTGGTTTTGTTGGTGAGATATTAGTTTTGTTAGGGCTGGTTGAATACAATTATCTATTAGCAGTAATCTTGATCATTGGATTTTTACTAGCTACCACCTATTCGTTAGTTATTTATAAAAATGTAAGTTTAGGTGAGCCGAAAAAAGCAAATCAGCAACTTGCTGATTTATCACTTAGAGAATCATTGATTTTACTGCCGATATGTGCCGCGATCCTAGTAGTGGGATTGTATCCCAAAGTGATATTTAATCTAAGTGAATCCACAATTCAAAGAATGGAATTTCTAAATAATACCCAAAAAATTTCAATTAAATGAGCGAGAGATTCTTTCAAATTAGCTATCACCTACCATATTTGCATATATACATAATTGCAATCCTCGCTTGCTTTTATGGAATATTAGTATTACATCAACGAAAACAAAATTCAACTACAAAAACAATTAATGACTTTACCATCAAAACTAAATATATATTTTTTATCGTAAATCAAATTGTTTTAGGCATTAGCATGCTATTACCATTTTTTTTAGCCGGAGAAGGTAAATTTATATTTGATGAATGGATTGATGATAATTTTTTTTCTGCTTATCCTTCCGGATTAATATTAATTCTAACTTTTTTATCGATGATGTATATCTATGAAAAATTAGCAGATGTTAAAAAAATTGCTGATTTTTATTGTGGTCTGTATTTTGCCTTATTAGGTTTATTGTTAATTTGCATCTCACAACAAATTGTTTATATTTTTCTAGGTCTTGCAGTTTCAACATTGGCGATTTATTTAATTTTAGCTAGCGACATCGATAATACCGATAAAAATCAAAATTCATTTTCGGCATTGCTTGTTTATTTTATCATCGGTAGTATCAGCCTACTTATGCTTGCTATTGGTTGTAGCTGGTTATATGGGGCAACTGGTTCAACATTAACTTTTGAATTTCATGATTTAATTACCAAAGATAAAAACGCATTTCGTCCATTTTTAGAGATCGGAACCATTTTTATCATTATTGCAATCTCACTTCAATTTGGTTTGGTTCCTTTTCACCAATGGGTTATTAAGCTTTATCAACAAGCGTCATATCCAGTTGCCATGATTGTTATGAATATCACCAAAATTGGAATTTTTTCGTTAACCATGCGACTAATCATCACTTCATTATTTAGTGTAGCTGAAACCTGGAAATGGATGATTTTAATAATTGCCATTTGTTCGATCGGATATGGATTTATCGCAATGCTGACAATTAATCAAAGTTTTCGAAAATTCTTAGCTTACTCCTCAATTGCAAATCTAGGCTTTGTAATGTTAGCTTTATTCGCAGTGGTTGAGATTCGTGCAGGTGGTGAATTAATTGCAAATAATGCGATTAATGCTATTAGTAGTGATCTGTATTATTTAATTTTTTACCAGTTTACCAATATTGCGGTATTTGCATTTGCTTGGGTAATTGCGAAGAATTCGCAAGATAGTGATGATATCAATCATTTTAAAGGTTTAGCTCAACGATACCCTTGGTTTGCGATAATGATGACAACTTTAATGTTGTCGATGGCTGGCATTCCTCCTTTTCTGGGTTTTTGGGCAAGGATTGCGGTAATTCAAGCTTTAATATCAGCAAATCATCAATTATTAATAACTATTGCTATGTTATTTAGTTTAATTGGAACTTTTGTTTATTTGCGTTTTATTAAGATGATGTATTTTGATAAGCCGGTTAGTGGTCATGAAGATAAAATAAATTTAGCAAAACCGTTCCGCTTAGTTTTATCACTTCATTGTTTGCTGTTTGTTGGTTTAGGATTGTTTCCGGCGGTATCAATTCAAACTGCTTTTTTAATTATGCAATGATTTTATTTATATGCTTGTAGATAGTTTAGATATTTAAAATGTTTAAAAATGATCAATCAAAATATTTTAAATTAGCAAAAAAATTAAGTGATCAATTCAAAACCCATTCATCTGTTGAAGCAATAGCAATCGGAGGTTCACACCAATCAGACAATATTGATAGTAATTCCGATGTTGATTTATATATTTTTACCTCAAATATAATTCCGTTGGCATTTCGCGAGAATGTTGTTAATAAAATGGGAGCTAGCAAGGTAAATTTAAATCTTAATTTTTGGGATATTGGTGATTTATGGATAGATCAAAAAACTGAAATTGAAATTGATGTTATGTTTTGGGATCAAAAATGGATTGAAATGCAACTAGAACAAGTTTTAGTTCATAACCAAGCAAAATTAGGATATACAACCTGTTTTTGGCATACTATCAAACACTCCAAAATCCTTTTTGAACGAAAAGACTGGTTTAAACAATTACAACTAAAATGTCGCCAACCTTTTAGCCAAAAGCTTCGAAATGCGATTATCTCAAAAAACCATCCGGTTTTACGAAATATTATTACATCATATTATCACCAGATAAAAAAAGCAATTAATCGCAAGGATCTAATAAGTGTAAATCATCGGGTGTCAGCCCTATTAGCCAGCTATTTTGATGTTTTATTTGCAATAAATTATCAAACCCATCCAGGTGAAAAAAGATTACTTACATTTGCTTTAAAAAAATGTCAAAAACTACCAAACGGATTTGAAAAGCAAATCGAGGATGTATTGAAAACTTCAGGTGATGAAATTAATAAACTGCTTACAAAAGTTGATTTATTATTAGAAAATTTAGATAAACTATTATTAGTTGAAAACATTGATCCTTCAACAACATTATCTTTTAACTAATTTTTATATGTCAAACTTCTGTAAAAAGCAAGATAATTTTTTAAAGAATTTTGTTTTCACATAAGATTTTTGCGTGAATATTCTTTAAACTTTTAATTTATTTACCCTAATGACGATGATTTATCTATAATTCAATGTTCAAAGTATAGATTGGTATATTAATGTTTAAAAAAATATTATTTTTTGTTGCAATATTTCTTGGAATTGGATATATTCAACAAATATATGGCGCAGAGCAGCATGGATATATTAAACCCTATCAACATTTACTTTCAAAACATGTCAAAATAGGTAGTAAAAATGGAATAATAACCAGTTTAGTTGATTATCAAGGATGGAAAAGTGATCAATCTTTTCATCAGCAAGCACTTGCTAACATCCAAAAAATTAATCCCCAAACTCTGTCAAAAATTGAACAAAAAGTATTTTGGATAAATGCCTATAATTTACTAACCATTGATCTAATTATCAAAACCAATGAAAAAGATAGTATAAAAAATCAAGGTTCAGTTTTTAAAAATGTTTGGAAAACTCATAAATGGGAAGTTGGAGGTAAACAAATTACATTAGACGAAATTGAACATAAAATATTACGACCATTGAATGATCCTCGAATTCACATGGCAATTAATTGTGCATCGTTATCTTGTCCAGACCTTAGAGCAGAGCCATACCTGGTAAATAAAGTTGAATCTCAACTTGAAGATCAGACCAGAGGATTTATTAATAATCAAAGTAAAGGTGTTGATTTTCGAGATAACCAAATTTTTATTTCAGAGATTTTTAAATGGTTTAAATCCGATTTTGGTGATCAAGATGGAGTTATTAAATTTATTTCAAAATATACCAATATACTAATTGAAAACCAAAATATCAATTATTTAACCTATAACTGGAAATTAAACACCAATTAATTTTTTAAATCTATCATAAGTTTTTATAAGAGGAAATAAATGCTTGAACTTTCTAATCGAATAACCCAAATAAAACCATCACCTACTATGGCTGTTACCACTAAAGCCAATGAATTAAAAGCCGCAGGTAAAGATATTATTGGTCTAGGAGCAGGAGAACCAGATTTTGATACTCCCCAACATATAAAAGATGCTGCTATAGCCGCAATTGCTGCCGGTCAAACTAAATATACCGCTGTGGGAGGCACCCCTAGTTTAAAAAAAGCAATTATTGCAAAGTTTAAACGAGATCAAAATTTGGAATATAAAACTTCACAAGTAACCGTTTCCTCTGGAGGTAAACAAAGCATTTTTAATCTAGTGCTCTCAACAATTAATCCAGGAGATGAAGTAATCATTCCAGCACCATATTGGGTTTCATATCCCGATATTGTATTAATTGCTGAAGGTAAGCCGGTAATAATTAATTCTTCTTTTTCACATAATTTTAAGATCACTGCTAGTCAATTAGAAAAAGCGATTACTTCGAAAACCCGAATGTTAATAATTAATTCGCCATCAAATCCAACCGGAGTAATGTATAACAAAAACGAATTAAGGGAATTTGCAGAAATTTTAAAAAACCACCCCAAAATTATTGTAGTTACCGATGATATTTATGAGCAGGTGATTTTAGGTAATGATAAATTTGCAAATATTATTGAAGCTAGTCCAAATCTGTATGATCAAACTGTAATTGTAAATGGGGTTTCGAAAACTTATTCGATGACCGGTTGGAGAATTGGTTATGCTGCAGGTCCTAATAAATTGATTTCAGCAATGGAAAATTTACAATCCCAAAGCACTTCAAATCCGTGTTCAATATCACAAGCTGCGGCTGAAGCAGCAATAAATGGAGATCAACAATGTGTTACTCCTATGCTAAAAGCATTTCGAGAGCGACATGAGTTTGTAGTTAAAAGTTTTAATTCTTTAAGTGGTGTTAAATGTGCAAGAGCTGATGGTGCATTTTATTCATTTCCTGATTTCTCCGGAGCAATAAATTCTCTATATCAGGCAGGGAAACTAAAATCTGCAAATGATCTTGCGTTTACTGAATATTTATTAGATTTCGGAGTTGCGGTCGTCCCCGGTTCAGCTTTTGGTTGTGAAGGTTGTATTCGAATATCATTTGCTACTTCTATTGAAAATTTAAAAAAAGCAATTGAACGAATTAGCCAAGCTTTAGAATAATATTAAATAAAATCAGTTTTGTTTAATTTTATTGTTTTTTAATATACAAGATTTTTTTGATTTGTTTTCTATTGCAATTGACTAGTTCTTCTCAAAACAGCTATAAAACTTTATAAAAAAATTCACCACAATTGTTGTATAATAGCGCCCTTTAAAATGCAAGGAGGGATTCCCGAGCGGTCAAAGGGAGCAGACTGTAAATCTGCCGGCTTCGCCTTCGAAGGTTCGAATCCTTCTCCCTCCAAGGTTTGTAGGCGAATATTTAATTGTAAGAATCTTGCGGGAGTAGCTCAGTGGTAGAGCGGTAGCCTTCCAAGCTTCATACGAGGGTTCGATTCCCTTCTCCCGCTCCAGAGATATTTGGAAATTGCAATAATAATATACGCCCATGTAGCTCAGTGGTAGAGCACTCCCTTGGTAAGGGAGAGGTCGCGTGTTCAATCCACGCCATGGGCACCAGAGGAATTGATAGTTAAATGGTTTTGAAAATATTTGGACTAAAAGATTAACCAAGGAGTAAGAAAATGACCAAAGCAAAGTTTGAGCGTAACAAGCCGCATGTGAATGTGGGGACGATTGGGCATGTAGATCATGGTAAGACGACGTTGACGGCGGCGATGACTTTGATATTGTCGAAGAAGCATGGAG
>Ga0209562_1001018_pt1 | contig 10341 bp, 14 predicted proteins | sample WorMetvacBELIZE2_FD_187399 | JGI IMG/M metagenome (GOLD analysis project Ga0209562, IMG submission 187399) | Marine gutless worms symbiont microbial communities from Max Planck institute for Marine Microbiology, Germany - Olavius vacuus BELIZE.2... | ecosystem: Host-associated > Annelida >...
CCCCTTAAAATTGTGCCCCCCCTCCCGTCCATTTGACCACATCCGAGATGTGATGTTAGTCTGGAAGCGGGAAATATCAACGGAACTCTTCCAGTTGAAGCTATTGTGTATTAATTAATGGTATACAAATGCATGAAGAGTGAGGTGGGCCTGGCTAGGTCGAAGACTTTTTTTCTGACAACCCGTCCTTCAGTGCTTTGACACTGTTGGTTGGGTCACCTGACCCGTACAAACTTGTCCGCGATGTGACCTAAAATGTGTCTGGTGGGCTGTTAAGCCCTACACAACCAACCCTTAAAGCTGAAATTACGTTTCGGATTTCTTCCTTCAGTGGTGAATCCGGTAATGCATCTGTGTCCACTGCCACATGATCTGGTCCATGGACGATTGCATCAAACAGTAGTCGTGAAAAGAACTTTGGCGCTGGACCATTATTGCACAGTGACATAGCGATTACAGTGCCAGCGACATAGTAGTCATCCAACATACTTTCTGTACAAAAAACAAGAACGATGGTATATACGCCAAATAAACATACTTAACTAGGTGCCACAATCAATCAAGAGCTCATCAGGAGATGAGAAAGCCGTACGTGACGAACAAATTTTGTAATTCTTGGGAGTGCAACTCGGTTGATGAGAAACCGCAGATCGAACCGCAAAGTTCAGTCCCTTACAAGCAGAAATGCTAGCGTTTCCTACGTGGCGCCACCTTGCGAAGGTCCAGATTCCAGCACCAAGACAATTCAAGCTGTCGACCACTGTATATTATGCAGCATTTGTTGAATTAGACCACTTAGGGGATCATGAACATTTTGCAGCTACATTTTGCCAGTTTAGAACACCGTCCCATATGTCGATCACCACCGAAATCTCATCAGCTTTTCCTAGGTCCATTTCGAATTATCTCACAGAGTTTCATGTAAATCCGTTGATTACTTTTTTGCTTAATCCTGCACTGTCCTCGACCGGCGGAACACTTTGCCGGTTTACAACACCTTCCAGTGGGTACATTGTCACAAAATTTAATCTATTCTTCCCTGGCCCATTGCCAACACCCGAATATTTCTTGCAAATCCGTTCAGAATGGTGAGTAGGGTGCACACACCCCGCACGTCACGGACTGACAGACAAACACAATGTGATAGCATAACGTAGTCACGTTGGCTAATGAAACCAAATTATGACGATGCAAGAGCAAGCCACACTGAAACCCATCTACTTTGGGCATTAACATAAGGAATAAAGAAAATTGCTTCCATTTTTTCCAAATACTGCACACGTGTTTCCCTGGTAATCGCAATCATAGCATATCTCCTTTATGCCTGGCACTGACAAGCTGAACAGTACCCAATCTTCAATGGATCAGCTTAATTCACAATTACGAATTGTAAGCATGCCGCTGTACACCGTACATCACTTCACAATCACAAGCCCACTCACCATCAGTCATCATGCTGATATGCTTGTTGTGGGAATGCCCAATAAATACTGGGCTTGAGTGGCACAAGTAGTCCATCAGCAACTGGAATAACTCCCTGCGTGGGCCGCCCTCATCTACTGCCCCCTCAGAGAGACCGGAGTCGTCAGTAAACTTGACATCCACAACTGCCGTAGGACGGAAGCTCTTGCGCATGATGGTCCGCTTCGTACAATCCCAGAGATGACTTCTTGCAATGTTGAAGCGAGTGCTGCCATTGCTAACGCCAATGACGGATGACAAGTTGTGAAGTATTTCACTCACAGTTTCCGAGCCACTGTCTGACTGCCGCCTAGAAACATAGCACTATCACTGGTACAGTAAAGGCGCCGACACACGCCCCGTCTTGACGGCCCGTCAAGATGGCTGCCAAAAATGTGGCCCGTCTTGACCGGCTGCAAAAAAACATTGCCCGTCTTGACGGCCGTCTTGACGGGCCGTCAAGACTGGTCGTGTGTCAGCGCCTTAAATGCTGACATGTACGCAAAGTCACTGTGACAGACAAATGGAAATAGATAAATCAGCCTCACCATATTCATTTGTTATACCTGGCTTCTCCTACTGCACAGCAGCACATCGATAAAAGCTGTGCCTGTATAATGTGACTCCAAAGGCGTTATACAAAGGTCGTTTTATTACTAGTATCATAATGTTTTGGTAGCTATGTCAGCAGAGTGCATCAATCAACATTCTAAACTGTGACATCACAGAGAAAAAGACAGCTGTACCGATTATCGTCAAGACTTGCTTCAACAACTGCCTGCATTTCTAGATCTGAGTCATCATTATGCGCATTCCACAGAGACACATATTCAGAGTATGGTGAAGGTGCACGTGTTGTTGATGGTGCTGCAACTGCACTGGTCACCACACCAACGTCTCCTGCACACTACCAGCAACACAGTAAAGGCAATGGAAAAATACATCCTGCATGTTCTTTGGATTAGTCACAAAGCATGCATGTGACAGAGAAAGACAGAGACAGATAGACGGAGAGATTACGACATGTACGAAAGCGCTACCACAACGTTGCACGTTACAAAGTAGATGAAGTAGACAAGAAGACCCGCAACATCCCAATTCATGTTGCGGCAATTAGTGATCATAATTAATCTGTGCTTTCCCGCATTAAATGCATGGGCTATGGTATACAACAAACAAAGCATTAAGGGACACGTACTTGGCTCACGTCATAGCCGCTTGCAGAACGTACACTGGGAGATGCTGTACACTCTAACGACAACGTAACATCACCGTCTGCACATTCAGCACATAATACGTAATAATGATACATGGAAATACATCCACAGACCTTGATTTGTACAAGCATCAATCATTTTGGTTGAGTAGGGTTTAACGTCCCACCAAACACATTATAGGTCATATCGGGAACGAGTTTTTATGGGTCAGGTGACCGAACCAACAGTGTCAAGCACTGAAGGAGGGGTTGTCAGAAATTGGCTTCAACCTAGCCAGGCCCACTTCACTGCGTTACAAAACTACACACAATTCAAAACCACACGCAATAAATCAACACAGAAAAGAGCCTAGTCACAGTGAAGTGGGCAAAGCAGGTGCAAAACCTACACCGAAACCCTGTCTGTACGAACTCTTCATGCACTGTATACAATTAATTAATACACAATAGCTTCAACTGGAAGAGTTCTGTTGATATTCCCCGACTCCAGACCAACATCACATCTCGGATGAGGTCAAATGGAGGGAAGGGGGGCAAATCAATCAATCAATCAATCAAAGCACACTTATAACACGCCATCAATCGCAGGCGAATCAGAGGCGCTGGAGATGAGACTAGACCGGATAGGCTATTGGTGCTGTGCATCAACCACAGCACCATGAGCAACAGAAGCAGATACAACAACGATAAGAAGTAAAGCATATATCACATGTAAGGACCACATGAGTGAAATGACCTGTATCAGGGGCACTGCACTTAAAAAGTACAGTCGGTGTTCCAGCTTCTTTCCAGCATGCCCAATCATTCCCAGCATCTGTACAATGCGCACAAATGTCGTGCAGTTTACACTGCAAGCAATAAGCATTCAGCATATTTTTAGCTTCACGTTATGCCCTTATGTGTCATTGAATACAGTTGCTCTCTTAGGGCCGTTTCAGACTGGCGCGAGTACTCTGAGCGACGACTCATGCCAGTCTGGATAACCTTCCACATGAATGCAACAAAATGATGCTGAAGCACAAAACCCAATAGCAGCCATCTGCAGAATGTTGAATGGGAGCAACCCATACAATGCGGACAATGTGGAATTTTTGTCAGAAATGTCGATAAAACTCCTCGCGCCTGCAGCGCTCGCCCGGTTTGTTTTATAGCCTACCACGTGCGGTTGTCAAGACCTTTCGAACGGTACCTCACTCGTAGCCGTCTGTTGTCGTGGAGCCGAGCCTATTCCGGTTACACCCACAGACAGACAACTCGTAAATATATATATATAGATTACACAGCAGATCAACTCCATGCTCTGTTACTGTTTGTGGAATGTGACTGGCGTAGTGAAATTTTCTTGCAAAATCACAATACTGCCGCTTACATACCATTCTGAAGAGGCAGTGTGCCTGCAGCAGAAGACGGACCACAGACTGGTGTGGGAGTACTCGTGAGAGCTGTTGTGTTCAAAGATGAAGCCGTTGAAACAATCTGTGATGACGATGCAGCTGAGGTGATAGGCTCGGGAATTCGCAGTCTCTTTGTTACACGATAGTTGACCTACAGCCGTACAACGGTACACGTTTTAACCTTAAGAATATTGAGAGGCCGGAAAGCATTCAACATTTACTCCAGTTACATCCACAAACTGCATAATACACAGGTGAGTAAACAGCTGCAAAGGGTTTCACTGAAAAAGTGCATTAAGTTCAACAGCGTTCACCACATTAACCCCCCCCCCAACAGGAAAGTTGGTTGTGTAGGGTTTAACGTCCCACCACACACATTTCAGGTCATATCGGGGACGAGTTTTTACGGGTCAGGTGACCGAACCAACAGTGTCAAGCACTGAAGGAGGGGTTGTCAGAAATTGGCTTCGATCTAGCCAAGCCCACCTCACTGCGTTACTAAACTACACACAATTCAAAACCACGCACAACAAACCAACACAGAAAAGGAGCCTAGGCACAGGTAAGTGGTCAAAGCAGGTGCAAAACCAATACTGAAACCCTATCTGTACGAACTTGTCATGCAATTGTATACCATTAATTAATGTACAATAGCTTCAACTGGAAGAGTTCTGTCGATATTCCCCGCCTCCAGACCAACATCACATCTCAGATGTGGCCACATGGAGGGAAGGGGTAGAAAGAATGTGAAGAACAAGAATAAGAATAGCAAAGTTACTGCAGCTACATTTTGGAGGAAGTTTTGCAAATGTGTCACATCAGAATTTGCAAACATAAGTGAAACAGTGCCAGAAAACATGCTGCACATCAAACACACTTAATTACACACGGTAACATAATCGAAACACTTATCTGGCAAAACATTTTTAGCCTGAGGTTAGTTTCATCTCAACTGACATTTGCACATTACTATACTTATCAACTAGTAAGTAATAAACATGGAACAACTTCAGCAATGAACAAAACTTAGCACGTAGTTATATTGATTAAAATTTTGGTGTAACTTTTTTGGAACACACTGCATGTGTCACAAGCCACATACCACAATTCCAAGGCATGTGTCACTTTTCTTAACAACTGTCAGTGACAATGTAGTTGCATATCAAAGGTTTTGTGAAACAACCACATGCCCACACAAAACTGATAGGACAGCCTACAGGGTGAATAACAAGTGTAAAGCATTACTGCTACAAGGTTTACACATTTAAGCTTACAGCTGTTGGCCGCTCAGCTGCAACACAACAATTTCATGCTCACTGTTAGTATGCACACACAGTGTCGACGCATTACAGTGGCAATACGCATCTACAAATAATGTGCACTATGTAACGTATCTGAAAATGAACAAACCAAGACATCGGATATTTTTGTCAGTCTGGTCTATAACATGAATTGCCTACGTTCAGATGTGATACATAGCATAGTAAAGAAAGGTATAAAGTACACATCAAATTGAATAGCGCCACGCGTCATTGCATGTTCCATATTCAAATATTTGCTATCATAGCTGCATCAGACATGCTTTATCATCAGAGCGTGCATTTCAACAGAAGAATGCAGATCAGATTGTACACAGAAGTAGGGCTGTACCGAATATTCGAACCGGACCGAATAGTGGGCCAAATGGACTATTCGTATTAGGCCGAATACCGCCACGATTTGGAACCCGAATACGGAGAGTTGATAACTGGCCACGCCGGGCAACGGGCGCACGATGAAACACAGCAATTAATGTGGCCAGCGTCGCGAAGCCTCGTCTGAGCTCATAAATGGTCGTAAATGCTCCCTGGTGCAATAGACGCAGAGTCATTAACACAGCTGTCAGCTATATCCACGTCTGCGGACCACAGAGCGGGGCGTGCGTCGACTAGTCTCAACAGTGTACAGTCCCTGTTAGATGAAGCCGATTGGACTACAGCATGATGACACAGGGGTGCGGCTGCAGGGATCCGATGCAGATGGAAACCTGGTGAGTATTGCAGTTGCTACGGCAGGTGTCCTCCAGCCATTAAGTAATTGGCATGTGAATGGTATCTGCGACACTGCGACCTGCTAGGAGTGCTCCGGCACCATGTTAAATGTGTGTTCTCGCGAACTGTTTCGTGTCTAAACTATTCGGATTTGAACTGTATTCGGTCGAATACTGACGCTAGATATTCGGATTCAGCGGAATAGTGAAATTACTGCATTCGGTACAGCCCTACACAGAAGCAAATGTGACAGGTATCATACACATTGCATGTGAACAAGTTAACTCACAATGCACTATTGTTTCATTGCAAAAATTAAATGTTGTTAGGTCATACACCAGCGACCACAACGAAACACTACTCTGTGTCTCAAAAAACATGCCAACTTTGCCGAGCTGTAGTTTCTTCACACATAAAGCGATTGTGATAAAATTTGGCATACTTGCTCAGAACACTTACACTGGAGAACACACAACTTCAGCTTGAAAGTTTGCACAAACTAAAATGCTACAATGCTGCACAGTTTCGTGCTGATGTTCCTTACAAAGTTTGGATGGAAAATATTTCTAAATTTTTGCTCCTGACGCTGACAAGCATGACATGGTTGACAGGTGGTTTTTGGCATAGCAGCAAGCCACGCAAGCGCGCACATTACTAAAAATCTGGACACATTGCAATGAAACAAGATAAAATGAACAACATGTAAACTTAAGAAAGAACAACATTTCTGCATATCTTCTGGTGATGGCTACTAAAAACAGTCAAATTTTGTTTACATTCCTTTTGTTATGTTAATTTACCGGTAAAACATGTATGCGGTAAGAAAACAGTAAAACTGGACAGTTTAGGAAACTGAATTTATTGCCATTTTCACTAGTATTGGCAAGTATTGTAATATGGTGCTGCTTAATAGTATCTGGGTTTGGAAATTATAGCTAAGAGATAACATGCAGTTTGACCTTAAAATTCACAAAAAATTCTATCGAACTCTTTGAATTCTATCACCAAGCAAAAAACTTCACTGGTAAATAACCACCGCCAAAAAAGAAGTGTTTTTCACTGGTAAAAACCATTTTACCAAAACTATGTTCCTTAAATATATAGCTCAGAAACTTCGGAGAGTTTTGTCGGGCTGTGCAATTTGTGGGATTTTGAACGTTATGCTTCTGAAGCAGATTAAGTAACAGTACGAGTACCCACATGAACTTATATGTGCATTATTTTCGTGGGTGTTGTTAATAAGTTTGCAAAATATTATAAATACTGCATCATGTATGACGGAGCTGCAACTCAGCAAACTCGGCGCATTTTTTGAGACACAGTGTACAATGAACAGAAGCATTTATTGCTGCAACAAACCTTGCTGATGTGAGTCAATGTCAGTGTCGCCGTTGTCAAGCAACTCAGTCTATTCCAATACATACCCATGTACGCGAGTGCATACCCATGCAAACAAAACAACCAACAGCTGGCAAGTAGAGGTATTCATTGGCAATATGCATACTAAGAGAACAAGTCAATGTGGACATCAGACGATGAAGTTTGAAAACATATCAGCATGGGAAGTAATGCACAAACAACAATTAAAGCATGTAGCTTTTCAAAGAGAGCATTATCACGTTCTACGTATATGGCCACGTGTAGGGAATTAACTGTTACTTTTCTGCAAAAAAGACCAATGAAACTGTGAATGAATACACAAGCCAGAAAATCACCAACATACCGTGCACGGCACGTCTTCAGCACACATATCTGTCAATAAAACGTCATTGCATAGTGCATCTGGCCCCAACAGAAGCAAGCCATGCACCCATGTATGTTTGTTGCTAATGTCAACATTGTTAGTGCAAACTGTATTAACATCTCTGCCAAGACAGCCATCGGACTGGATGGAAAATCCCGTGGCCAAAGCTCACCGAAGTATAGTTAGATCTACTTTCCGGCCATAGCCATCCCCCTACACAGTTGCACGACATCACATTAGTATCTATCTCCATGCAAACTAGGGTTAGACCGATACCATGCAGGTGCCCGATACCCGATACTGGAAATGACGTCGCCCATACCGTGGGCCATACGTACACTACATAAAATACATACGTTGCGCATACCATACCTACATTTCAAAATGTAATGTCATAGATGTGAACAGCACTTTAATCAATTGGGCTTCTTCTTCTTGTTCTAAGAACTAATTTTGAAACTGTACATTACAATGTAACGTCTGTAACGTGATTAATCGTTGGAGCCGGGGATCACTGGAGCCAGGGAGGGCGACGGCAACCCCGATGTCGCTGTAGTGTCACTGTCAGATTGCTTAAGAGTGCGCAGTCGATCCGGGCTGCTGGCACAACCCGCTGGCTGGGCAGACTGCATGCTGCCCTACATATACATGACAGCAGCTTTGGTTGCCGAAGACGTCCTGTCTATTTCTGAGAATGAGACAATTACTATAGGTTTGACACTAGTACTACTGGTACAGGCGCCGATGCTACAATAAGTATCGGCCGATACTCGATACCAGTATCGGTCTAACCCTGTGAAATTTGAAACGTGTCAGAGTGGCTGGCGCGACCAGCGGGCGAAGGCGCGGTCGATTGCGTTTGACACGTAAATGCTAAACTATATCGACCCGTATAGGCAGTAAGCACTTGCGTGCTACGGTTACCACCGGCACCGACACCGACACCGTGGTGTTTTCTGTTACCATCGACCGACACCGACCGACTTTTTAGCGGCACCAAACCAACACTAGTAACCACGTGGTGGATAACAGCCAATGACAGCACATATGATTATGAAGCACTGAGAAAAGCAGTAAAGTATGTCACGAACCTGCTTCAGCAAGTTTCAGGAAAAAAACCATCTTTGCATAATCCTTCAGCACTAGGGCTTTGTACGCAGACAATGTAAACATTCCACTGCCATTTGGCAAAGCTGACGCCGGTTGTCCGTCAGAGTAGCAGAGGGAATACTCTCCTTCATCGCTGAAGGCTTTGTTCAGCATTGCCATCTGCTTCCTAGCTTCACGTATGATATCGTTAGCTGTACTGCTTTTGTTTATTCGAATGTGCACACGCGAACCCCTTTGTGGATGGTCAGACACATCCATCAAACCGACCTGAATCTGCAAGCACAATACCATAAAGTACAATGAGTGCAAGTTATGCTTTGCCTGTGTGACTTAGCGGTACTGTTGTTTCTGCTATCAAGTGGGAAAAGGGCCAAAGCTCGCATCCCGCTACGGCCTCAGACACACGCATGCTTCAGCAGCAAAACGATGGTTCGGAAATGTATTCCATGATGTGTCACAGTTAATGGCGGTGGCTTTCTGCAGTTGGCACAAGCCTGCAAACTCGTCTCCCACAGATATGCAGACCAGGCTTCAGTCAGTTAGAGATAGGTCTAGGTTCCTGCTGCAGATGCTTAAGCACTGGGTCCTGCAAGCAACCTCAGGTCTGGATTTGGCCTTTCTGTCATCTCCCTGTGGCCTGTGCAGTAAAGTGATGCAAATGAAAATGAATACTTACTGTAAGTCACAAATACTATGTAACAACAGCAAGCTGGCACAGAACAACACAGCAATGGTGCACGCAATGCAAGAGTGAAATCAGCACTTCCTTGAATGAAACATACCACAACTTTGCTGTCATCACATCTCATTGGTCTTTTCTTTGGCAAAAAATGTGATTGCCTGTCATGAGCTTTTGATGACAACCAATCCTCAAATGTTTTCACCGGTGTCTCCTGGACCTGAAATACAGAAAGAAGAAATACATAACGTACACATGAGTACAGCCAGTGTCAGATTACAAACACAACAAATAACTCCGTATCTACAGACGACAGCCATCCATGACGATATTCACCGCCACAAAAATGGCCGGCCAACAGCAAACCCAAAGGTAAGCTTAGGGCTGCCTATTCCGAAGCTTTTTACTAATCCTGGTATTGAAGATCGTCAATCGTTGTGAAGGAAGGTGAACTGTGAACTGGGATCACACATGGAGGTATATCCATATTTCCTTATCCATATTTTATTTCATTCATTACCCTTACAGAGAGCGGTCATTAGATTAGCACATCTAATATGTACAGAAAACTCCCAAATTTACTACCCAGCCCACTATGACATGCCCCTCACTAGTCATCACTGTACATCACATGCACGATTTACAAAACCTACCAAACCAACATGCAGCTGTTGGGACAAGAGGGCAGCATCCGCTGACTGCACAGC
>Ga0209562_1001019_pt1 | contig 10340 bp, 5 predicted proteins | sample WorMetvacBELIZE2_FD_187399 | JGI IMG/M metagenome (GOLD analysis project Ga0209562, IMG submission 187399) | Marine gutless worms symbiont microbial communities from Max Planck institute for Marine Microbiology, Germany - Olavius vacuus BELIZE.2... | ecosystem: Host-associated > Annelida >...
AGCACAACAAATTGCTGAAACGATGGACGGATCTTTTAGCCTTGTACACGAAAATGACCAAAAATTCTTAAACTTCGAGCTCATTTTTTAAAAATACCTAGATTTTTCTGAATGAAACCAAACGGTTGGAGGTTGTGCAACGGTCTTCATTAACAAATTCAAAAGTGGGATTTTTCGTGGCAAAATTTTGGGGAAGTTGGGCAGACAAAGGGTCGCTTAGCCGGATTTTAGCGTAGATGAGCCTTTCTGAAGCGATCATGGACTTATCTGAGATCTTGTTTAAGATGGGTTTGGGAGAAAACGTTGTTTTGGCGTCTGTTGAGAGAGTGGGAAGGTGGTGATGAGCACGCGTTTACAGGATAAAGACCGTTGCATAACTTTCCTTAGAACTTGTCGTTGATCACTAGGCCATGTGGCACAACGAAAATAGAAAAGAGCAAAATGTGTATAAGCAATTTATAATGAAAAACTTATTTAGACTGTAAATGTTGAGCCCTTTGTTTGAATGCTCATGGTTTTTCACATTAAGTTGGTCAATCAGAGGTTATGCAACGGTCTTGGATAGCAAATCGGTCGCAATATTCGGCCAAGCCAGGACTATCTCACAATCTGTCTTTAAATGTAAGGATCTGGTAAAATCTTTCCATACGCATAGAGAACCAAAAATGAAGAAATATGGGATGCCATTCTTTCTTTTAGATGCGAGTAAGTGAATTGGAAAGATAAATAAAGACCGTTGCATAACCTCTGATTGACAAACTTAATGTGAAAAACCATGGGAATGCAAGCGAAGGGCCCAAAATTTACAGTCTAAGTAAGTTTTGCATTATAAATCACTTGTACATATTTCCCTCTTTTCTATTTTCGTTGTGCCACATGGCTTGGTGATCAACGACAAGCTCTAAGGGAAGTTATGCAACGATCTTAAATAAGCTTATGAAACTTTTCATCGGTTACCAAATCGCACAACGCAACAGAAGTAGAAAATGATGACAGATTTTGGACTCTTCATTTGAAGTCTCGTGGTTTTTCACATTAAGTCGACCGATCGGAGATTATGCAACAATTTTAAGTAAGGAATCAAAAAAATAGTTTGCAATGATGAATAGACTAAACGCTAGCGGTGATGTAGGGAGTCCATCGATCTATTGTGGTGGAGGGCTTGAATTGCTATTAGAGCGAGCTTTCTTTAGTCACTTCGTGAAAACCTTAGTGGTGTGCGCTATCAGTTCGTTTTTCATCACCCTTTTAGTGCACCGTCTTTTCCTTCGTTTTTCTACTCGTAAATCTCCGCCTGGTTCTCGGGGGGAAAATAATATGTCTCAGGTGCGAGAGAATAAGGTGTGCGGTATGTCGGGAAGTCTGAGAGTACCTCAACGTTCACCAGGGAGGGTTGTTCGCACTGGCTCCTCTGAATCGGTGAGGAGTGATCTTTCTAATCTATCGATTGATAGCTTAAGTTTGCCGCATGTTGGGTGCTTTGAGGGTGTTGAGGCAGGGGATTATTTGAGAGCTATTTCTCAGAAGATGGATTTTCCTGCAAAAATTGAAGCGGAGAGTGTGTCTAGGATGTTTTCTGGGAAAAAGAGCAGGTCAAATGGTCAATGGTCAAGAAACATGAAGCCACAAGATGGGGTTGCCAACATGCTTTCATGCGGGGGCGGTGGAGGGCATCATGCCGACTCAGTTGATAGCATATGTCGGTCTAGTGATGCGTTCTCTATTATGCCGCAGGATGATAACCTTCAACAGAACAGCGTTCCCAAGGGTTCTGAAGATTATGCAATGGGAGATATTAGCGAAATAAGGTGCAACCCTGAATTTCAACCTTGTCCTCAGGGCATGGGCATGTTGCAGATAGAAGGGAAAGATGGGTCTGTCGTGTCGGTGGATAATGCAACATTTCTACCTTTGTTGAATGATAGTTTTGGGAAGCGTTTCACTTCGACTGTAATATCTCCACATGATTTCGACTCCTCATCCACGAGCGAAAAGACGCTTCGAGAAGGGATGTGTGTGAATGAGTCGGAAGAAATCTTGTCAGAACCACCTGATGATTTAAGGGAGAAACGAAAGTATTATATGGAGCATGCTAAATATGCTCTCGCAGTGGAGGCACGCCCTGTGCAAGAGGATAAGGTGTGCGGTATGTCGGGAAGTCTGAGAGCACCTCAACGTTCACCAGGGAGGGTTGTTCGCACTGGCTCCTCTGAACCGGTGAAGAGTGATCTTTCTAATCTATCGATAATGACTCTAAGTTCCTCGATAGCATTTCCAGTGAAGGGAAAGAAGGGTCGTTTGCCGATGTGGATAGATAGGTCACCTATTGGTTACAGCCGTTCTGCTTCCAGCCAGTGCGAGGACATTGATAATTGGATTGTTTGTGAGTTCTATGTATGTCATCCAGAAAGTAGGCGTGTGAATTGCGTCGTTGTAAGGGGTGATTTTGTTTTTCAGATGATTAATTCATGCCTAACGACTGAGGTAGAAAGGGGGAGTAGGACACTTCAAAGGGATATGACGGGGGTGCTGAAGGGAGCATTGGCAGAGGGGAACCTTCCCCTCGTTAGGGGGGGACAATGGGGGAGAGTTGTTGAGGAAAATGGTCCTTTAGCGGCGAAGGCTGGGATTTACACATATTTGCCAGAAGATATTCGATTGATTTTGAAAAATTTTCCTCGCTGCTGTGAGCTGATAGTCGTGCGGGATGATCAGGGATCAAGGAGAGCGGGGGTGCAGGTCTTCAACGAACCTTCATGCAGAGATTATGAGGTAAGGATCATCTTAGTTGATAGCATCTTTCCTATAGATGCTGGGTGCTGTGTGGAGGGAAGTGTTAGAATGGGGCAGACTCAATCTGATTTTCGAAGCGTAGGTGCATCACGGGTAAAGGCAATAAATTGGAGCGATATGGCTGACTCCCAGAAGAGGGACATGTTACAGATAAGGGGGAAAAATGCACATGACATGCCGGGAAGTTCGGGGGCACTTGGGTGTTCGCCAGAGAGAATGGTTTATGTTGACTTCGCTGATAGCTTAAGTTTGCCGCATGTTGGGCGCTTTGAGGGTGTTGAGGTAGAGGATTTTAGAGCTATTTCTCAGAAGATGGATCTTCCTGCAAAAATTGAAGCGGAAAGTGTGTCTAGGATGTTTTCTGGGAAAAAGAGCAGGTCAGAGGAGAAGGGCCCTTCCTTTGTGAGTGGGAAACCATGGGTTAAGGGAGATTTTCCCTCCATGGTGAGGGGTCTAGGGAATTGGCAAACATCCTTGAGGGAGGAGGACTCAGATGCGAGTGAAGAAGGAGGAACATTATCGGAAGAACGATCCAGGGGGGTCTCTGGGAGAGGGGTAGCGGAAACGTTAACGAATGTTTCTATTTCGTTAGACTCTCATGATTGCGAGTGGATATCTGTGCAAAATGGTCAATGGTCAAGAAACATGAAGCCACAAGATGGAGTTGCCAACATGCTTTCATGCGGGGGCGGTGGAGGGCATCATGCCGACTCAGTTGATAGCATATGTCGGTCTAGTGATGCGTTCTCTATTATGCCGCAGGATGATAACCTTCAACAGAACAGCGTTCCCAAGGGTTCTGAAGATTATGCAATGGGAGATATTAGCGAAATAAGGTGCAACCCTAAATTTCAACCTTGTCCTCAGGGCATGGGCATGTTGCAGATGGAAGGGAAAGATGGGTCTGTCGTATCGGTGGATGATGCAACATTTCTACTTTTGTTGACGGAAGATGTAATTAACTTCGACAGCCTCTCGAGAAATGAGAGTTTGAGGAGGCGTTTCACTTCAACTGAAATATCTCCACATGATTTCGACTCCTCATCCACGAGCGAAAAGACGCTTCGAGAAGGGATGTGTGTGAATGAGTCGGAAGAAATCTTGTCAGAACCACCTGATGATTTAAGGGAGAAACGAAAGTATTATATGGAGCATGCTAAATATGCTCTCGCAGTGGAGGCGCGCCCTGTGCAAGAGGATAAGGTGTGCGGTATGTCGGGAAGTCTGAGAGCACCTCAACGTTCACCAGGAAGGGTTGTTCGCACTGACTCCTCTGAACCGGTGAGGAGTGATCTTTCTAATCTATCGATAATGACTCTAAGTTCCTCGATAGCATTTCCAGTGAAGGGAAAGAAGGGTCGTTTGCCGATGTGGATAGATAGGTCAACTATTGGTTACAGCCGTTCTGCTTCCAGCCAGTGCGAGGACATTGATAATTGGATTGTTTGTGAGTTCTATAGTGTATATCATCCAGAAAGTAGGCGTGTGAATTGCTCGGGGGCACTTGGGTGTTCGCCAGAGAGAATGGTTTATGTTGACTTCGCTGATAGCTTAAGTTTGCCGCATGTTGGGCGCTTTGAGGGTGTTGAGGTAGAGGATTTTAGAGCTATTTCTCAGAAGATGGATCTTCCTGCAAAAATTGAAGCGGAAAGTGTGTCTAGGATGTTTTCTGGGAAAAAGAGCAGGTCAGAGGAGAAGGGCCCTTCCTTTGTGAGTGGGAAACCATGGGTTAAGGGAGATTTTCCCTCCATGGTGAGGGGTCTAGGGAATTGGCAAACATCCTTGAGGGAGGAGGACTCAGATGCGAGTGAAGAAGGAGGAACATTATCGGAAGAACGATCCAGGGGGGTCTCTGGGAGAGGGGTAGCGGAAACGTTAACGAATGTTTCTATTTCGTTAGACTCTCATGATTGCGAGTGGATATCTGTGCAAAATGGTCAATGGTCAAGAAACATGAAGCCACAAGATGGAGTTGCCAACATGCTTTCATGCGGGGGCGGTGGAGGGCATCATGCCGACTCAGTTGATAGCATATGTCGGTCTAGTGATGCGTTCTCTATTATGCCGCAGGATGATAACCTTCAACAGAACAGCGTTCCCAAGGGTTCTGAAGATTATGCAATGGGAGATATTAGCGAAATAAGGTGCAACCCTGAATTTCAACCTTGTCCTCAGGGCATGGGCATGTTGCAGATGGAAGGGAAAGATGGGTCTGTCGTGTCGGTGGATAATGCAACATTTCTACCTTTGTTGAATGATAGTTTTGGGAGGCGTTTCACTTCGACTGAAATATCTTCACATGATTTCGACTCCTCATCCACGAGCGAAAAGACGCTTCGAGAAGGGATGTGTGTGAATGAGTCGGAAGAAATCTTGTCAGAACCACCTGATGATTTAAGGGAGAAACAAAGGTGTATAGCGCACGCTGAACATGCTCTTGCAGCGGAGTCGCGCCTCGGCTTCCTTTGTTTGATAAATGCGCAAAGTAGACAGAACCCAGCGGAGTTGAGAACAATAAGAGAACAGACGGTGAATATCAGTGACGGCGTGAACATATGGAAGTCCATCCTTCTCGGAGATTTCTGGGATTATCTCATTAATTTAGCCGGTGAAACGTTTCAAACACAGAAGGGCTCTCTTTTTCTACGTGGAGAGAGAGATGAGATCTGGGAAAAGTGTGACAAAGTTGATCTTTCAGAGGCTGATTTGGCTGATTTTTGCCTACAGAGTAAGTTTTGCCGAACGAAAACAGAATCTTCAATGGAACGTCCTTCAGACTTGAGGAAACACGGCCGAATGAGTAAGACAATACGGACGGTATCAACACTGTTAAAGTTTAAGAAACCTAGACAGAGTGGGATTAACCCTCAAGGGGATGCTGCTGAAAGTTTATGCAAGGCCGTTCTATGGGATGAAGACCCTTTGAAAGTCATTCAAACAGCGAAACGAAGTTTGCCCGAGGTAGATTCCATTGAATTGGCAGATCTCTTGAAGGAACATAAACAACTGCAGGAGAGTATTCGTCAATTGTACATTGCTCGAGAGCATAATCTTTGGTCATTAAGAGGCTTCCTTACTTGCACTTTTCTCTTACGAAGGGTGTACAGGAAAAACATGGAGAATTATGGTCCCCTGTGTGCAATAAACGAAAAAATAAAGCTCGAATATTGTATGTCGGAAAGCGTGAGTACTTTTTTTACTCAATGGATAGGTGGGGATGAGGATCTTTTAAAGTCTGTCATTTTGAGTGAGGGGGCGTGGAAGCGACTGTGTGATATCATGTTTGGCGGAGAAACATCATCACAATCATCTGACAAACCAAGTCAGATAGAGGAGTTGTCAGAGCCTCACCGATACGCTCTCGCATTAAGAGCGCGTCGCGATTTTATTTTATTGATGACATATGCGCAATATGATTGTGCCTTGGAACAGAAGGAAATATTGAGAAACCAAATATGTGTACTGCCGCATGAGTGCAGTGACGGAAACGCGCAAGGGTCGATTTCTGTCTATTGCGGAGACCTTTGGGATCACATCATTTCGTTAATCGATCAAAAATTTAAGGTAGAAAGAGAGCTCCTCCCACGCGAAAACGGGCGTGGTGCATGTTTTAGCACTATGTGTCGGGAAACCGATTCTCACCAAGAAGATAGGCTTTGCCAGAAGAAGGCAAAGCTCCTTAAGAAATCCTTTACTCTCAAAAAAATGCGCAATCTGCCTTCTAAAAGAGTCGAACAGGATGAAGTTTGTCTTCAAAAAGACCCTGTTCAAGTTATATGTGATCGGATTCGAGAGAAAGGAATTGATCTCTTGGATAATCCTAAAGATGTAATATGTGCAGCATTTCTGGGTTTACCCTCAACAGAATTCGTTGAATTAAATTTTCTTTTGAAGGAATACGAACAACTGCAGGAATGTTTTTGTCGACTATACGCTGTTGAAGAGCATAAAATAGAACATAGCCATCGGGTGTTGAAAAGCTTCCTTTTTTGCACTCTTTTTTTAGAAAAGATTTATGAGGATTTTGTGCGGGAACATGGCAGTGAGGCCCTTAATGTAGAGAAAGAAATAAAATTTATCAAAGACTATAGCTTGAAAAACATATGCACCCATTTTAATCAATGGATAGATCAGGACGCAAAATATACTTTAATAGATATAGTTTTGAATGATAAGGAGATATGGCAACTATTCTTGGAATTGTTGTTTTCAAAATAGATACTTTAAATGTGAAAAACTTATCAAGCATTATATAGTTGAGCGATTTTCAATGTGCATTTACAGGGGTGCTTTACCCCAAAAAAGCAAAAGATTAAGAAATATTGTACTAAGACCGCTGCATCACTTCCTTTGGAGGTTGTCGTCGACCACCAGACTGTACAACAGAGTACGCGTTCACGGGGATAACGAATAGATCCGAAATATTTGGTCAAGCCCATCATTCTTTTGGTTATGACCGATAAACAGCACTAACTGAGCCTTAATTCTTGTCACCCTTGTCAAATTTCCTAGCTGAGAAGATGGCCGTTTTTGGGGCAAATTATGACTAGATTTATGCTTTCTCCTGTCTCTGACTTAATTATTTTATCCCTGATTTTGTGTTTTTTACAAAATCAGGGCAGAGGGGACCGCTCAAAACTCCTGCAAAACTGTGTCATGTATACTAATCAATCGTTTGAAATTATGAACAAAAGCTTGCATAAAGCCCTGAAACTGATTCTTGGCAATCCCTATGCAACGTCCTTTCTTACTTTGTTTAGAAAGCACCCTTTCGTAAGGCGTCCTCTGTTTTGAAATCAGTCGGTCTCTCTCAAAATCTTTCCCTCTCATATTGTTTTTTAAAATCGCTCTGCTGGTGCAGCCATTCTGCTTCAGAATAAGAAACGCTTTCTTATTGCAATACCCTTTGTCAGCAAACACCACGGTTTCCTTCGGACAAATGTGCTTAAGCCCTTGATCATCAGTAATATTTGCTGGAGTGACTGCAGCTTTAGTAAGCAATCCTAATTTCATACAAGCGGCTATATTTCTTTTGTACTAATACCAAAATTGACTTTTTCCCTTACATCCTACTCTCACTTGTTTATCAGCAGCTACTTTCTTCGCTGTTTTGTTGTTAAAAATGTTAAGTCCTTTTTCTACTGCTTTGTCTCGTTCCTTCCATAGATTTGTCTTTGACAATAATCTGTGACGCATCTACAAAACTGAATTCTTCTGCAATGAGTCCTTGTGCTTTCAGCTGAGTATTGAATTTCCTAAATAATTCAGCCAGTCTTTTCGCCCCAATCTTAGATCTTAGGTGTGAAAAATAGGTGTGATCTGGTACGCGTTCACAGGGGACAACGGAATCCCTTCCTTCTTTGTAGCCAGCAAACCACCACTAGACCTTCCATTTTAAGACCGTTGCATAATCTCTAACCGTTTGGTTTCATTCAGAAAAATCTAGGTATTTTTAAAAAATGAGCTCGAAGTTTAAGAATTTTTGGTCATTTTCGTGTACAAGGCTAAAAGATCCGTCCATCGTTTCAGCAATTTGTTGTGCTTATCCGGATTGGGGGATCTAATTTTTAACCATTTTATGCAAACCTTACCATATTCACTGCCTTGAGAAGGTTAAAACAGATCGATTTCAATCTCAATTGAGCCTAAACCTTAATTCTCGTCATATAACTCGCTCGAAAAAATCTGAACCGCCTCTTCAAAGTCCCAAACCCCTGCTCTATTTTAAATCTTTTTTGAGAAATTAATCGGTTAAATTTCTTCTGAGAAGGTCGGAGCGGATGGTTTTTTCTTGCTCTGTACATGATTCCATCTTTTATCGATCTGCTTTTCAAAAATTGTCGATTTTTCTCGGAATCATATGCTTTGTCAGTCATTAGTCTCTTTGTCTCAATATCTTCCATCATCTTCGGTAATTCAGGACTTTCGTACGCATTCACGGGGGGTGCGTCGTAAGAATCTGTCCCCAATTTACCGCTCAGTTATATGTTTATTTTCTTGAAAATCAATGTATTAAGTGAATTATTTTTGGGAAAATGTTGCGAAATTTTGTGCACACTTTGCCTTTTCGACCTACGCAATAGTAAGCCAATAGTATGCGAAACATTATAAACAATTCTTCTTTGTGATGTTTGAACACGAAATTGATTACGATCCTATAAGAGAAGGTTTTTTTGAGAATGTCTTATATTTGTCTCTGGAATTTTTAATGCAAAGACTTGATTATGAGTCAGATATAAACCAAATTCGCAAAAGCTAAATGAAGAGCGATCAGGTGAATTGGATAGAATCCCTACCCCCATGAACGCGTACGTGATCTGGATTTTTTCTAATCAGAGAAAAATCGCAAAAAAATTTCCCCGAAATATTTTCTTTAAGAAAATGCTCAAGTTCTCTATCGTCTAAATCTTCCATCCACTGTAACATGAGAGCCTTAAAACCCGATTCAAAATGATAACTCTTACGATCTTTATTTTCACAAAATAGTATCTTCAAAGTTCAAAGATGCACACAAGCTTTCAAAATTCACAATACGTAGCAACTTTCGATAAGGGTGATCTTTACACACTAAATCATCAATGGATGTCTCAAACACATCTTGCTCCTGTTTTTGTATGAATGAACATAATCTTTGTACTCAATTGCTTATGAACGAATTACACTTCTTCAAGCCCTTTTATTTTAAGTTGGTTTTGAAAAAATTTTGTCGACACCTCCCATTTCTCAACAGGCCCCAAATCGGTCGCAATATTCGGCCAAGCCAAGGCTGTCTCACAATCTGTCTTTAAATGTAAGGATCTGGTAAAATCTTTCCACACGCATAGAGAACCAAAAATGAGGAAATATGGGATGCCATTCTTTCTTTTAGATGCGAGTAAGTGAATTGGAAAGATAAATAAGCTTATGAAACTTTTCGTCGGTTACCAAATCGCACAACGCAACAGAAGTAGAAAATGATGACAGGTTTTGGACTCTTCATTTGAAGTCTCGTGGTTTTTCACATTAAGTCGACCGATCGGAGATTATGCAACAGTTTTAAGTGTCGTTCCTTTGAACCGGTGAGGAGTGATCCTTCTAATCTATCGATGATGACTCTAAGTTCCTCGATAGCATTTCCAGTGAAGGGAAAGAAGGGTCGTTTCCCGATAATGTGGATAGATATGGGCCCTGTTGAAAAATGGGAAGGCAGTGATAAAAACCTTCGAAACTGGCCTAGAATAACATGGCCGATCTACATCATAAATCACTGAAAATAAAAAATAATGCAATTTAAAGCCTCCTGTTGAGGATTTAGTGCATATAGACCACTTGTATCGAAAAATGCCATTTTCTCAACAGGCCCATATGGGCCTGTTGAGAAATGGGAGATGTCGACAAAATTTTTCAAGACTAGCTTAAAATAAAAGGATTTGAGAGGTACAATTCGTTCATAAGCAATTGAGTACAAAGACTATGTTCAAATCCATACGAAAACAGGAGCAAGATATGTTTGAGACACCCATTGATGATTTAGTGTGTAAAGATCACCCTTATCGAAAGTTGCTACG
>Ga0209562_1001020_pt1 | contig 10338 bp, 7 predicted proteins | sample WorMetvacBELIZE2_FD_187399 | JGI IMG/M metagenome (GOLD analysis project Ga0209562, IMG submission 187399) | Marine gutless worms symbiont microbial communities from Max Planck institute for Marine Microbiology, Germany - Olavius vacuus BELIZE.2... | ecosystem: Host-associated > Annelida >...
GCATGCGTGCCAGTAATGGTTTATCAGCGCTGTCCTGCGTGTCAGCTGTTGTGATGCATATCGTAGCGGTTTGTCTACGAATGAATAAAGTGGATTATTATTATTATTATTATTAGCAGCAGCACGTTCTTGGTTTGAAATTTATTTCTACCGATATGCAGTGCACAAAGGACCGCAAAGGACTGCAAAAGAGCATACAAATACCGCACGGTAATTGATTTTTTACAGTTGTTATAATTTCTGTAACATATGCACATCAAATGCAAATCTGTGCTGAGAAACAAGAGAGAATCTATTATATGACTGACTTAGTGTACAGATTTAAACACTGTCACGTCACCGCCAAGCAAGACAGGCCTCTAATCAGACTGCATAGGCCTAATCAGTTTTTACACTGAGAAGAACTTGCCACAGTTGCTGACTGGAATCAGCTGTCAGAGCCACAGCGGTAGCGCGTGCAGTCTTCTCGTTGTCCAATGCAGGCGTTGCTGGAATGCAGCAATCAACATCTACTGATGACAAACGTCCTTTGTGGTCCTTTGCGATTCTTTGCGGTCTTTGTTATGGTCCTTTGTGGCCCTTTGCAGTATTTAGTCATACCCTTATATAGGGTGCCATTCCAGAAGTTATTGTTGGGCTAAAGGCAAAGTGCAGCTAATGAAGGCCACAGGTTTAATGCGGATGTGTGCAGATGCGGATGTCGAACGTGTAAAATGTGGCTGTTGATGCAGATCCTGATGCTAACCCTAAACCTATTAACACTAACCTTAACCTGAACCTAACCCTAGGCACATTTCAAGAAGAGAAATTGTCTAGTTGTCATGTCACGTGTGCCCTATTGGGGCCATTCTTTTGAAATGGCCAGGGTCGGTTTCGTCACGTGATAGATCGTTCGGGCCGAGTAGGTCTGGCCCAAGGAAAAAGAACTGTTGCAGTCATTGCTTACAGGCTATTTCATTCACCAGCGAAAGACTTGCGTTACACAGCAGCAAACCACATTAACTGACAATTCTCTACACTTCAGAACTTTGCAAATTTTAGCATCTTCAAAGGCATATCCCTATTTATCATCTAAACAACGATACATGAACAACAGACTCAGATATATGACTTACAGTACTGCGCAGTTGCATTAGTTAAAGTTAATGACAACTTACAAGTTACAACTTCCATGGCGCTACTGAAGTGTACATAAATTACACAGATCGATACATTATGTTATTTACGCACTAACGCACTAATAATTAACTAAAAATAATGATTTTACCTTGCACATCGCCTCCCGGCATAATTTATGCAAATATGAAAAGCGCAGGAAGTGGGCATGGCCTAACGGCCGAACTCAACAGTCGGGCCAACTTTGGGCCGATTGGACCGTTCTGGCCAGTAAAATATAATGTTGGCCAATATGGCCAGGCCTGGCCAGTCGTCAAAAAAGAACGGCCCGGCCGGCCGGGGCCAGCCTGGCCAAGCAAAAATAACTCAGCCATTGCATAGCTGCATTCTGCCATGCTGTTGCAGGCATTAGCTGATGATACGTGCACATATCATACAAAACGCAATCTTCTGGACTTTCTGCAGCATGTTTCACCTGATAAAGCACTGCGTGATGCCAGCGTGACTGCTGATAAGAAGCTGTCAGAGTTTGATGTTGAGATAAGGTACCGTATGGGTCGATGTTATTTGACTTACGTTTGGCTACAGCTGTATATCGCTTCCAGTAGAGCATAGACAACAGTCCACACATATCTGTCTTATCATGTGGCAGCCTCAGCCTGCCTGTAACCTCACAAATGGCGATACATGCAAAACTCTGGTATGATTAATACATTGATTTATATCATTACAGTTGTGGTTATTGTAGTGCGCTTTTTGAACTGTTAATGTTTCAAAGTTACCGTTCATTGACGAAGCAAATTGTGCAGCGAGTTGTGGTAGTGTGATTTTGCACTTTGCCTTTTGTACACTGCCAATGTATGGGTCGAGGTTATTTGACTTGCCTTTATCACTCCCAGTAGAGCATATGCAACGGAGAATGTGTATCCATCCAGATCTGTCTTCTGTGGCTGCCTCTGTCTTCCGGCTGTACGTGAAACCAAACTTACCCATTACTTTCTCGGAACCTTTTTTCCAGGTGTTTCTTGGTCAGTGCTTGTTTGTTTGCTCATTTGACTGTGGTGTCAACACTGCTCAGCATGTATCAAAGCCAGTCTCATAATCATGTTGGCTTGTTCAGCTTGTGCTTCTGGTCAGTTTTGGTACATCACTTTGCCGACTTATCGTTAGTGGCTGTTCTCCTTGCATGTATAAAAAGGTTTTTTTTTGTTCGCTAGTACATGTCATGCTGGAAGTTTGGGAGATGACCATTGTTGCAGAAGCAGCCGATGGCTATTGGTGTATTTATCTGTAAAGTGTTGTCTGTCACTAACAATGACAGCTTTTTGTATTACATGTACAAGATAATGTAATCAGTAATTCAAGTAATAAGTAAATGTAAGGAGTATGATAATTGTCTGTTTTTCCACATATATCTATTTTTTTCTACATTGCTTGTACGTTATAAGCTGCCAGTTATCTTCTTATTTGTCTGTAGGAAAAGTTAGAATATTTAGAGTAGATGGTGGAACTTAGGACTCACGATCTCGCTTTTTGATTGTATTAACTGATTGGTTTTAGCTGGATTTCGTGCATAATATTTTTGCAGCATGAGAGAAGATGTTTTCAAGAATTTGAATGCTGTTAGAGACAAACTCGGAGAATCGCTCGAGCCAGAAGCAAAACGATATCTTGAGCGCCTGATTAAGTTGGGCCGAAGAAATGGTAGGCATAGTGTGTGTGTTTTTGCTCGCCGTGTTTATTTTTTTCTCGTCTTTCACAGTCGATGTCTCGTTGTTCCAAAAACCAAGACTACACAACTTTGCGGTCGCTCGTCCTCTTGTGTGGAACAGTTTGCCAGCAAACATTCGTTCTGCATGTGTTTCTCTGCGGACTTTTGCCTGAGGACTAAAGACATGTTTGAATTGCCGTGAGTGCAGCTATACGGATAAGCATTATTCTGATATTTCGAGTTTCGACCATGTTTCAGGAAGCTGATGATGCACTGTTTCATACCATATTGAGTAACACATCACACGTCCTTCACACGTTTTTGTCTGAGCGGCCAGAAACAACATACTCACTACGAACTAGAAGTCACAATAAATTACTCGTGCCAAAAACTAGCGACCTTGGCGATCGACACTTTATTGTTAGGTCTCTTTAAAAACTTATACTGATGTGATTATAACACACCAAACCAAAGTTATATGTTGATATTTTTACATATATGCGTAGCTACTGTAGCATTTTATTCTAGGTAGGCCTATATGTGCACTGTATACTTGTATGAACTTTGTACACAGTTGTGTTTGACAACTGTTTTTAAAGAATAAAAGATGAGATGAGATGACCTAGGACAGTTTATTTTGTGCTGTATAAATGGACGCATTATTATTATCATTCTTCAGTGCCTTCATGCTGTTGCATGACGTCAAGAGCATCTGGCTTCTATACAGTCTGCTTCAGTAATGCTCTTCTTTTGGGAGACATTTAAGGGCCTGGCATAATGTGGAGTAACTATGGATAGATTGATTGGAAAAGAATAAAGATCACAAGTGGCTTTTGCGTTTGCCATTTACGTTTCACTTTATCATTGTAGCTTTCTAGAACATTATATTAAGAATACCACCAGAGACTCGTGTGAATCTGCATCGGGAAGCTTTACGTCAACTTGGTTCTTGGACTGGTCACACGGTCATTGTTCTCTAGCTGTTCCATAATCCATACTAAAGTTGGATCAGTCAGAGGTGCTTAGCAAGAATCTGTTACCTGATGATTACCTGTTTGTCTTCTATGCTATGCAAAGCAGTTATTGTTTGACTGCCTTCTGTCCATATGTCGGTCAGTGAGTGTACCTGTGCGGTCTGGCATAGTGGTTAGCGCATTGGCTTCGATCAGCAAAGTTGATCTACATCGGGCCCGGTTAGTACTGAGATGGGCGACCATATCCGGGTTCTGTTCCGGGTGCTTGACATTTATTTCGGTATGTAACCAACCTGCCACCCAAGGCCAACTCAGCCCTCCATCCCTCAGGGGTCGGTAAATGAGTACCAGCTTCGGCTGGGAAGGCAAAGGCAGGTATGGTTTATTCCATTAGTGGATGAATGCGGGGTGTGCAGGTAAAAGTGTGAGATCCCTTGAGAATGCGTGCCATACCTGAGTGCCTTAGAGGTGTGTTCACAACGAGGTGCTATACAAATCCACGTTTACCTTTACCTACCTTTACCTGTGTTTCTGGCTGCACAAAAACTGAATAATTAATTACTGTTCAGACATTGATGTAACTTGGGAGGAATATGTTGTGGTGAACATAGGCGTAACCAGGGGGTGCAGTGGGTGCCAATGCACGCCCCAGGGCAAGAACTGAAAAATTTTGGGGGCTAAATTTAGAGGGTTAGAGGGTAAATCTCTTTCTTCAATGCTTTGACACTGTTGTTTGGGTCATTTGACTCATAAAAACCCATCCCTGATATAACCTATAATGTGTTCGGTGGGAAGTTAAAACTTGTTAAATCAATCAGTCGTCAATCAGTCTAGAGGGTAAGTTGTACGTGCACCCTCCGGGAGATCGACAAGTCAAATTTTAAAGAAATTTTGGTTGGCAGGCGGATACAATTAATTAATTTAGGAGAGTAGCTGTATATTAAGGACAGTGACTAAAAAGTCATCGGCTTTTGAGGTAAAAGTAGAGTTCACCCTCGCAGCAAAAGTTCTGGCTATGACGCCTATAATGGTGAATCCTAGAACTGCTTAGATTTTGGTGATCCTGAGAGCTATTTTTGTATTTTTGGACAGAAGTATATTGACCCGACACCCCCTGTATGAGAGATATTGACTTGCAGTGAAGTATATCTGGGTGAGTCTATGTATCTGAGAGAGGGGTTGTTAGGTCGATCCTGAATGCACGCAGGCCTTGAGAGTTTGCACAGAGCTGCAGAGGTCCTGGTACTGTCCGGTCCAACATCGCTTTGGTTCGGTCTCGGAGCATTTTTTGGACCGGACTGCATTTGCTCTGTAATTTTTGTTTATTTCATATAAACCACACTTCACATCAGCCATGAAAGAAATAAAGTAATTGACGTTACTGCTAGCATTGGCTTTTGTTTTTTTAATGTTATGTCATGGCTTTATGTGTGTTATGGCTGCCACTAGTTGGCAAAATAAAGTTGATTATTATTGGGTGAATATCTTACATCGTCGAACGGTAAGTGCATGTGTGCAACAGTTTCGCGTCATAAAGTTAGAAATAAACTAAAGCAATCTAATGCAGGCATATATATCGAGTCCCTGATTTGGTTTGGTTTGACCAGGTCTAAATTACTGACGTTCATGAACCGGTCTGGGTCCACTTGTGGCTGGACCATGCTATCACTAGTTTCGGCCTTTCAAAAGTTTATACTTTGTTGTTGGCTAAATGCACTCTCACAGTTACCAGGAGAATTCGTGAAGATTGCTTTGAAACGACGACTTGTACGTAATAGTGTTAATGACGTGGATTGGCAGGGCTCCATCTGTCGCAGGAGGTTCAGGCCGAAATCAAGGACGTGAAGAAGAGAATCAGCGATCTGTGCATAGACTTTAGCAGGCATCTCAACGAGGAAAACACGATTCTCGAATTCACAGAAAAAGAGCTCGGTACGGCTGTTGACTATGTGCAGTGTAGTAGCTGTTGTGATGCTGAGTGTCTGAGACCCAGCCAGCATGGATGTGGCACTTACATCAGGTTCGTGGTGTTGGAGATTATGCCCATGGTGCAGATGGTAGACCAGACCTTTCTCGTCATCTGCCATTAGCTTCCGGGTTTTTTTTAACCGGTAAAGAATTATACTGCTTGGCGTCGGAGGCAGACTGGTGTAACAACTTGCCCAAGGTACGTATATAGCAGTGCCCAACCATGTCTTCTCTGTTGTACAGATGCACTGCCACCTGCATGCTTGACGAACTATTATTCTGCATCAAGTCCAGTTAGTACCGAGATGGGTGACTGCTTGTAGGTATTTAACCAGCCACCCAGGTCAACTCAGCCTGGCCATCCCTGTGTGTGTGGGTGCAGTAAGTGCTGATGATGGTCATGGCTACTGTTAGGGAAGAAACCGCAAGTACAGCATGCAGCAGTCCTATGAATCAGGACTGCTGGCATGTTGGCCTAGTCACCAAATACGCTCTCTGTTAACTGAGCCAGCCAGTTGGCGGACATGGTAATTGTACGTTTAGAAAAGAGTGCAGGCCATAGCTCTGTGCCCTCCGTCTTACGTACAACATAATTTATAGTACAAAATGTGTATTATCAGTCAAAATTATTAATAAAAGTTCTAATAAAAGTTCTAATTTCTCTCCCGGTTAATAAGGCTTTGTAGTCAAAAATGATATCCTGATTACTCCAGAACTTGTCTGGCTTATATTTAAAGGAGTCTGTAGTACTAGTAGTACTAGTTTTATTTTACTTACTTACTTTATGCTAGCTTAGTCAGGATGCATCTTTGCTAACTCAGAGTGCTTGAGAGAGGATGAGCTCTACCATGTAATGGACCTTGGTCGGCGTGAAATCTTTTTTCTCTAACAAACTGTGGTGCTATCTTGCTTCTCAGTATATAAACAGTAACACTGATGGCAATAATTATTGTTGCATACCTTACAGTTAGATTGAAATTCAGTGATTTATTGTAGTGATGTAATACTGTATATTATACAGTGTGTGCGGTGTGTTTTTGCTTTAAGGTGTCGTGTATAAATTTACTCCCTTAATTACTTACTTATAACTTGATATGATGTGTCACATAGTAACAGTAACCAACAAAAGCTATTTATAATGTCGATATTGTTCCGTTTACGGTCCTCACTTGGTTGTACTACATGATCCTGTAGTTTATGTAGTTTGGTGACCGCTGTTTTGCAACTGCCGGGCCAATGCTATTGAACAGTCTGCCTGAACAGCTTCGGCAACCGGACATCACCTTCGGACAATTCAAACGATCCCTGAAAAAGTTTATGATGGTTAGCTGGTCCGTGGCGCCCTGTGTCTGAACGTTAATGGCGCTGACTAGAAATCTTCTTACTTACTTATTTACTCACTTAGTTACTTATTTATACTGCTGGCTGTGAAGTAGTTAAACAGTTTACAGCTGAGACTTTATTAAATGTAGGAATCTATCCCATGAAACTTAACGACTAGAGCTAAAGTCTGTTGTTAGAACTATTGACTTTGATAAACTGTTTCTGTACCATGTTTATAAAAAAACAAGTGTATTGGGTGATAACTGATTTGTGATGACAGTATTTTCTGCAAAGAACTCTTCACTTACTGACTGTCGTTTATCTCTGCTGCAGATGGACTTCCTGCGGACATTCTGAAGAGTCTGCAAAGGGTTAGCATATGTGTGTTATACTGGTATTTTGCTTGTTTGACAAGTGTAGGCTTGACAGAGTAGAGCTGTATTATGTCTGATGCTCTCCATCACAGTTTCATTGGTGACATGTTCTGATTACGATATTTTCATTAGACACTGCATTGTTTTCCCCTCAATATTTTATGCAAAGCTTTGGCATCATAGTTGATTTTCGGCTATTTTATGTATGTTTTATTGGCAACTTATCAGCCTGTCTCCTTCACAATATTTGAATTCCCTGTAGCCTTTTCTTGACAGCATTACTGAAAGCTGTCTACATTAACAGTGATTGATGATGACTGGCTGACTGAATGATTGATCGATTGATTGATCAATTGATTGAGTGATTGATTGTTTGATTTATTGATTGACTGATAGATCAGTTGATTGATTGACTGCTTGGTTGATTGATTGTTTGATTGGTTGATTGATTGATTGGTTGATTGATTTATTGTTGATTGGTTGATTGGTTGATTGACTGATTGACTGATTGGTTGATTGACTGATTGATTGATTGTTTGATCGATTGATTGATTGATTGACTGATTGATTGTTTGATTGATTGATTGATTTATTGATTGGTTGATTGTTGATTGGTTGGTTGACTGACTGAGTGACTGACCAAGTGACTGACTGACCATTACGATTGGTTCTTGAATGACGATTCTGATGATAATTTTGTTACGTTCATTTGTGTTGAATTGACCAACAATAATGTCTACTGCTTGTCCACAGTGTGACGCACTGTGTTGTGTAGACTGATGATGGCAAAGTGAAAGTAACATTGAAATATCCTCACTACTTCCCTTGCATGAAGTTCGTGCACAGTCCCGATACACGGAAAACTATAGAGATGGCCTTCAATTCGAGGTTCAGTATTGTCTAGCATATCTGTAATATGCATTGTCGGACTTTCTTGTCAGTGGAAAGCATAAAATAGTCATTTGCCTGCTACAACGGGTTAATATGCGTTATTGGATATGATCAATTCTGACATTTAGCAAACATATGCAGCCTTTAAAGTATAATGTTTTAACGTGAGTAGATAAAATTGCTTCTTTGTATTATCGACGAACATTGCTCATCTGTCTGTATGAGGAATTCTTTGATTTGTTTAAATTTATTTTTCGCAGTTTAATATACCGTATTTTAGTGCAGTCTTTTCTGTATTGTGTACCGGTAGGTGTCTTCAAGAGAACACTGCAATTTTAGAAGAACTTGTTACGCTACGACAGAAGGTACGTATGTTTTTTTATGTCACGGACTTGTTAAGTGGCAGTTTGGCTTAAAGCTAAAGCGTTTACTGTTGGTCTTGGTTGACATAGTTGCTCCACATTGTGACCATTTAGTACTGGGATGGGAGATGAATGAACCACCTTGGTATTTAATCAGCAACTCGTGTCATCTCAGCTTGCCCGTCCTTGCATGTGTAAGCCAGTGAGTACCGGTAAAAGCTGGAGAGTACGCAGGGACACCACATGATACGGCGCCACGGTATCCTTCCGACTACATCCATCATGTCACTGATTCCAACTGCTGCCGTCTCCGGTCATCGTCATCCTCACACCTGGTGATCCGACGTATACTGCTGTTGGTGATCCTGCATTTCCGATAGCCAGAAGCTGCCTCTGGAACAGTCTGCTGGCTGATGTCACCTCAGCTTCTACGCTGAATGTTTTTCACAACCGCCTCAAACTTACCTCTGTTAGCGATCATTTCCTTCTTACAGTTTTTGGTTGTCAGTTCTGTACACCGTGTATAATAGTGGTTTATCCTTCTTGTACTTAGGCCATTTAGATGACTCCAATGTAATGTACTGTAATATAGAGGCACTTTATTTGTGGTCTTAGAGTGTAAGCTGGTCTGGCTCGGGGCTATAGATAAGGAGATTGGTGTCATCCAGGGGATCCATGTGTATCGGGAAAGAGTAAAGACTGGTGTCTAACTGACTGGGACCACGTAATTAATATAGAATTTACTTTGGAGCACAAATTTTAAATTGAATAGAAACAACAGGTTTGTATGCCTTCGAAGGCATTCTGTATTTAGGCTATCATTGTGTCCATCCGTGTGTACATGTATGATCATACACTTAACGTCTCTGAACATGTTATCTTACAAACCACTTGTGGGAATTTCACCAAATTTACAACTTAGGTGCATTTGGCAACAAAGATGAACTGATTAAATTTTGATTTTGAAAGGTCAAAGGTAAATGGCACAATAAGACGAAATATAGGCAATCACTTGTTAAAAATGCACCTTTGTGGCGGAAGCTACTGGTAGACAGTGCGCCATCGAAGTCCATATAGTTTTTATTAAGTGTCGTCCACGGTGCATAATATGATAATGAGAAAAATGAACGTGTTGGTTTCATGCAGAAGGCTGACCTGCTGAACTTTCCGACACACTCGGCATTTATTCTGGACATGCGTATGGCTAAGACTCCAGAGAAGGTGAGTACGTTCCTGCGAGATCTGGAGCAGCGTCTGCAGGCACTGAAGCAGCAGGAGATGGACCTATTCCTCCAGTACAAGAAGGAAGATGTACGTAATTCCACGAAGCTTTGGTTTTAATGTATGTCAGCATGCTCAGTAGAATGCTGCTGGCATTGCAGTGATGAAGCAGTACATCACAAATCTAAATGGCAAATTTTTTGCTGTTTTGGATGTGTAGCTATGTAACTTTGTTTTTTTTCCTTACATTTTGAAGTAAATAGTCTGAAGTATGTAGAACAGTGCAAATAGGGGGCTGACCTATGGACAAGCAAAGCCAACTTGAGCCGTTAGTCCGCCAGTAGGCTGTTGTTGTCTACACCTGCTGTCACCAAATGTTTATTGTTCCTCGGCTTGAA
>Ga0209562_1001021_pt1 | contig 10337 bp, 4 predicted proteins | sample WorMetvacBELIZE2_FD_187399 | JGI IMG/M metagenome (GOLD analysis project Ga0209562, IMG submission 187399) | Marine gutless worms symbiont microbial communities from Max Planck institute for Marine Microbiology, Germany - Olavius vacuus BELIZE.2... | ecosystem: Host-associated > Annelida >...
CTGATATTGACCTTTGTTGTGCCGTAGTTTTGGCATTGTCTTTATTCTGTACTTGGTTACCTCATAACTGGACTCTGTTGTTATCAGTACTTTTGGCTTACTTATTTACTTACTTGCCTTAGTAACATTTTTATGGCTGCAGTACTGATCTGCTTGACTGACTAAGATTTGTGAGCACAGAAAAACGTGCATTTTCTGTGTCTTGAGCCTCGTGAAACTGACAAAAATGTCCTGAAATTTACTAAAAAATTTGGTCCCGAAATTTCACTTCTTGCCCCTGGGAGCCCTGTTACTAAATGGTAGTTGACTTAGTAACGAAAGTTAACTGCTTCCACAAAGCATTGCAACATTGTTGTCATTGTTTCTATAAATTATTAACTAAAGTACTAGATTGTGTTACAGTGCTGCAGTGCTTTTGTTCAGGTCAGTCATGTGCCAGTGAAGACACAGCAGGAAACGTGGATCAAGATCAAGATGTGCTGCACTTTGACAGGCTGCAGCAGCTGGATATGAAAGTGCAGCATTGTGGCACAAATTGCTCGACGGATGGCAGTGCTAATAGTGACAAGATGACGTGTTCAGATGGTGAAAATGGCAGTGATATTAGTGAAACTGGTGCATATCGTTGTTCAGCAGACACCGATGCACGATCTGTGTATGCAAATGGTGCCACAAGATTGACTGACAGTGTGTGTAACAAACTGAGTGACAACTGCGAGCAGATTGTGTTTGTAACAGAGTGTAATAAGACAAGCACAACACAGCAAACAGTAGACAGATCACCATCACAGTCACGTGTGTCTAACAGTGAAATTACTGCTAGTCCTATGGAGACTGTTGACAGTGCAGCTAAGCAGGATATTTCCGCTGAATCAAGCAGAGAAGAGAATACGACGAGTTCAGCAAACTGTGAAGACTGCACAATGTTAAATTGTGCTGCTGATGACATGGAAGCAGAAATTGCCAGATGTGCAGATGTTAAAGTCGACGAATGTGATCGGACAGCAAGTGTGGACAGTGCTGTTTGTCAGGAGAGAGTGCAACAGAATGCCGGGCGAGGTGATTCACTACAGCCATTAGACTTCTCAGTATCAGGTTCGGCAAAAACTGGCGTTAGTACGGTTAGGAAGAGTGTACCAGATGATACGCAGAAGGCTTATCCAAAACATGATATAAAGTCTGATAGTTATCGCCCTGTTGCTCGACTGCTGCACGATCTTGGGCTTGAGCTAGTTCGTGAACAAGTTTATCGAGATCTTATTGATATACAGACTGCCAAAGATGCAAAAAATCGACTGGAAGAACGAGAGAAAGGCCAGCTGTTGAAGCTTGTTGAGGCCCAAGATCGTCTTGCATTGCGCAATGCACCGTATCAATTACCAACAAAACGTTGCAATAGATGTCATTTTATGTCGCCGTCAACTAATGTGATGACGTTGCATCATGAGATGGGTACAGTAAGTCGTGTTGATGCAACAGTGCATGTATGCTGCTTGTGCACTGCACAGCCAGGCTTTCGTACACGCAATACAGCACATTTTATGGTTCATCTGTCTACCGCTCACGGCCTCAGTGGACGTTTGATGAAGAAGATGGCTCCATATTCATGTAACAACTGTACGTTTGAGCACCGGAGCTCAGTACGATTAGCAGTACATGTTGACAAATGTGTCCGGAAATTCTCATTAACTATTAACTTGCAGCCATTGCCAGGAGACTGTGACATCCCGTTAATATATCGATCTTCAGATCGAAAAAGGCACGGTGCATTGCCGTTCGTGCAGCCTAGTACATCATCTGATGCTTCATTTACTGCCAGTGGACCACCGTCAGTAAGAACACTGCTCACTTCTTTAAAACAACAGATATCTGCTGGCCATCCAGGTGGCTCTTATACTCAGCTAGTTATGCCAGGTCTTATCTGTGAAATATGTGGCAAACTCGTCGATGGCCGAGAGGCACTATGGGGTCATTTTCGTTCAGCGCATCATGTTGAGCTCTGCCGCACAACAATGCGCGATAAAGAACCATGGATGAAGTGTGACGTGTGTAATGGTCGATTCTGGACATACCAAGGCCTGTCTAGGCATCTGCTTCTTGCACATAACCGAGCATTAGCTACCAGCTTCACAAGTGGCACACAACTATCTCCAGTTGCTGCACGCTGTCATCTGTGTGGTGGTAGTCAGACCTCAAATCCTTTGAGTCATTTTAGTGCTTACCATAATGTCACATTGCTTGAAATGTACCATGCTAAACTTTGTTGTCTCTGTAATCGTAAAGTGAACAGTGGTCGTGCTTTTGAAGAACACATGGTTGAGCAACATTCCGATATTTTTGCCAATTATGACGTGTTGCGCACTGTCCTGCAGGCACTTACGACTGCACGATATTTTAAGGCAGACGACACTCGTGAACCAACAACGCAGCATATCATGCAGCTATCTGCACGCAGTGCTCGCACTACTGATATCTCTGCTGATGCACCTTCTCATGTGAGGAACAAAGTTTCAGATATTGCACAAAATGCTTCAGCTGCTGCCAGGTCCACAGTGTATGCACCTACTGATGTGGCAGATAAGAAATCTGTGACACCAACATCAAGTTCACACACTTTGCAGAGGAAACGAAATTCTTCTGACACTGTCAGTCGACATGGTGGTCAGAAGAAAAGGTTGAACACGAGTGTTTCAGTAACGAAGAACAAATGTACTACGCCTGGTAGTTCATGTACTAGAGACGGTCATATACCTGAAACACAGACTTCAGCAGTCAAAGCAGATAAAGGTGCAACAGCGGAAGAAGTGAAAAAGTTGTATGAAGATTTAGCCGACATTGGTCGACCAATCTTGCGTTCTATGAGACGCAAACTGAGCACTAATTCTGAGGCAAAAAGTGGAATGAGTGAAGGTAGTCCCTCAGCTGTATCAGTGCAGAGTAACAGTATTACTACTGAGAAAATTCCAGCAAAGAAAGTACATCTACAAAGCACTGACGAAGACTGTGCTGATAAAAGTAATGATATAATCTAATTTGGAAGCATCAGCACAGTTTGCATGGGTTTAGTGGCTGTGTCTACCTGATACTGGAGTACCATTACTTTTTATGCCAGTTTGGGCCAAAATATGCTTCTTAGCACCTTTTGGGTACTAAGCTGTTAACTTATGATGCATTTCACAGTTGTCGTAATTATGCATGCATGCCATCAGAATAAGGTACCATAAGAATCAGCACCAAAGAGTAAACTGATACAAATATGTTAAAATCTTAATGACTGTGCAGTGCCACAGCATCACTTTCAGTGCTTTCCAAATACATGATTTTTGCTAACTTAGTTAATGCTTGCAACAGACATGACGGAATGGCATTAGATAGTTAACATGTGCCTGACATACGGGCACTGAGCCATGTTTTTTTACTCCAGATATGTTGTTTCCAGACCGAAAATAAAAGTTTAAAATGCAGTTATTTAATTGATAATTTGTATTGTTAGTGTGATCAGTAACATTTAGCTTGCTATTTATTGAGCTTCAGTACAAGTTTGATGTTGTATGTATTGAACATTTGGATGCTTAGATCTTATTAGTTTCATTGGTTAATGTCGACGACAGCAACACTGCAACAGATGTGTTTAATAAAAAAATAATAATAATAAGTAGCTCAGTTATAGCAGAGAGACCGCACTGCAGGGTGGGTTAGTTATGGCAAAAAGTGGAAGACTGTAACTGGGAGACAATATTTTACGGACAATATAGGTCTGTCCTCAACCACTGTGATGTAATTGGCCAGCTAAGAAACGAATTTGGTGAAAAAAACGCAAAATAAGGGCTATTAGGCCGCTCAAGGTCATTGAGGTTGGTATCAATCGAAAGACTGTATGCAACTTCCTATTAGTGATTAATAGTAACTGACATCCTATCTCGTACTGTTTCGGAGTTATCACAGCTTATTCATATTTTTTGACACTTTGCATTTTGAACCACCCTTTGGGGGCTTAAGGCACAACATACGGGTCGGTTGACCCAAATTTCAGGTAGAATAGGTCGCCCCCAACAACCATTCTTCTCAGAAAACTAGGCTAAATTATCTTTCATATAGTATAAAAATATAAACATATCTTTCTTCCGTTTTGAGGTCAGAGGTCAAGTCAAGCTCACAGAAAGGTGAAATATGCACTTTTGGAGGCATTTTCTCTCCAGCATGCACAGGCATATTTTAAGGAAACTAACCACAATTACACTGATGACATTTCAAGGTCACTGATTGAAAGGCCAGGATCACGGACAACAATACAGAAATGCATGAATGGTTCGCTGTACAAGAGTTGATGAAGACCACCTAGTTCTTAATTTTTCTATTTCCTCAGGATTATAGGGGTAAGCAAATCATTAGTGTGTATATTATTTATTTAATGTGTTGACAGTTAACGTAAACAATGTTGTAATTAGTAATGTCCCACAATATTTTAATATGCAAGTTTGTTTTGCTGTGTAATTCCAAACAAAGAAAATTAACACTGTATTGACATTTTGTTGCAGTGGAGCAGAATTATTATAGTTGTGGACTAGAGTCCTGCCCTCCAGTAGACATCTACTCTGTGATGATAGTCTGGAGGGAAGAGGGAAGATCAGCAACTGTTCTGTGCTGTACTGCATACCACAGTTCTGCACAGTCGCATGTGAACAGTGCTTACAAGTGGGTTCGGGTTTGCGCGTGTGTAACTTTGGTCAGTTTGTTTTAGGATTATGTTCTTGTTTCTTATCAGTGCGGTTTTTAGTAGCAGTACAAAGACTCGTCTCTGAAATGACTGCAGCATCTGCTGTATATGTTTCTGTGAACGTGGTGATGCAGGTGACCTTAAAGGTGCAGACTGAGTCATTTGTAATGTGGCATGCATCATGCATGTAGTATTGTGTCTGATCCCTTTTATCCACGTGTATTTAACGTGCCACAGGTGATGAGTTTCTTCAAGTGTCGGCATTGGCGTACTCTGTTGTGACACTTAGTATGTTATGTGAATTTAGTGCAGTGTAATTTGTATCTACATATTGTGACGTAAGACGTGTAGGCGGCCTACACTTGCTGAATAATTACACGTGTTACAGTTAAATGTTATGTTATTAAATTAAATGTTCTAGGCTCCGGCTGTGTATTGTAATGAAGCTGCAAGTTGTAGGTTGTGAACACAATTGTAGTGTAGCCTAGGCCTGATGAAACAAAAGTGATGAGTTACCATTATGTAAAATGTTTTCTAATTTTTAAAGTTTATAACAAAGTAATTCTGTTTACATTACATTACAGGTCACTCCGTAAGCTTACAGTAAGCCCTACAACAAGTCAGAAGTCGAGGTCAACAGATCCCAAAGAAGGGCATATTTATTCAGTGGGAGCAGGGTTTATGCTAAGACTGTTGCATCACTCTGGCCTGATACTTTCTGGAAGATGAAAAATTAACATGCTGTTTGCAAAATTTCAAAGTCTATATTAGGTGAATCAGATGCTCCCAAATGTTTTAGATTTCTGATATGTTGCTCCATTGAATAACCAGAGCACTTTAAAGGCGAGGGGTGAAAAATCTACGCCAAATTTCGGACTTTCCCTGTAAAAATTAGGGGAGGGGTAGGCAAAATGGCCTAGAGTCACTTTTCCTGTCCTGCTTACTAACTGACGTACATGTACTCTTATCAGGTTGCCAATCGTATCTGGGAGATTAGTCTGGTTGTGTTGGCAGAAAAAGCACACTCGATAAAACAAAAGACCTACTTGACTATCCCTAAAATGACTCCTGGGGGTCACGATCCCCAGATACCCGTCCTGCAGGCTGCACCTCACCCCATGCGCTCTGCACGAAGCTGGTGTCCTTCGGCTTCTTTTACTTTTAGGCTGGCTATGGCCCAGATGTAGCTATTAGCGAGATACAGTGCTGTACGTGTACACAGTGTATTTTAATACACATTAGTTGTCAGAAATTCAGCTATAGTATACGTGTTGTTTATCGTTTTACAGAAGTGATCAAAACAACAAGCAATAGACAGCAGTGCTTTGATTATTACAATAATCACATTCACAAGTTACATCTCACAGCCAGATAAAGTTATGTAAAATTGCATATATACTATGGCATGATACTATGGCATAGCTTAATGGCAAAAAAGCACCCAGATTAGGCAAAACGGCACAGTTGTTAAGTCCCTGCCTCTAACATGGGGCTACTGGAGGCAAGAGAAGCAGTGTTTTTATCAAGGCTTGGGATACAAGGACAAGGAGAGGGATAAGGATGAGGACTTGAAGTTGGAGGACAACACTGGCAGAATTTCGATAGTTTGTATGCAGAATTCTGTTATGCTGCGGTACTTCAACAGCCTAATGTCGAAGCACAGAACAGAAGCGAGTACTGTAAAACCTGTATATTTCGTGGGATAAAATTTTTGCGATTTGAGTAAAATCGCGAAATTAAATACACATGAATTTTTCGAATTGCCCATCACCATGATTTTGTCTGCAAGGAATATCAACTCTTCCGTGATATGATCGGCAATATTCTTGGTAGGTTTAATGTAAACAATGATATAGGACGAATTTCGATAATAACATTTGTTTGAGACACCAAAGAAATAGGAAACAAATTGCTTGATAAAATTAACTGGAAAATCAGCAAACTTAAAATGCAGCGAATTTTCTACATAAAGAAATCGCAAAATTAAGATGCGGTGAAAAAATAGTGTTTTACAGTATATCCAGCTACCGAATTAACAATCACTTTGCTGGCTGGAAAAAAATTACTTGACGGAAATACTACAGTTGACTCAACACTGTGATTTGATGCCTCTAAGCTAACCAAACAATACAGACATTAGAACAATTCGTTTGTAAATATTTCAATTCATATTTTTTTAAATTTTGCTTGAAATTTGTAATAACGGATTTGCAATAAAGAATGGTTGTTTCGATAACCCACCTTGAAAAACTAAGCCTTCATCTGTCAAATATGTGCATGGTATGACTGCCAGTAAGAACATGAAACCTTGCAGCAATATGTAGACAGTTACTGAAACACCTGTGCTGTGACAACTAAATAAACTTGTTTCTCAAGAATGAGTTTCAATCACCCACGGGCTTAACAAATAACAATATATGTGGTATGAAACAACAGTCAGTGAAACAAAAAAAGAATCAGTGAGAAAGCTCGTTGAAATGCTTGTTGATTATGTACTGGACATCATGATCTTTGTCGTTCGACAGTGTCTTTACTGCAGCCATTAATTCAGCGTAATGTGGGTTCTCACTGCTTGTAAAATATGCTGCACAAATGCACACACACGTCACAACTGAATGAACCAACTATAACAAATTAAATGTAACAAAAACATTCGGACTTGCAAGCATTCACGTCACAAATACAGTAATCAGAACAATACGTGCTGCGATCCACAGTGCTGGTATAAAAATTATAAGTAGTTAAGAAGAGTTCTGTGACAGTGATAGATCTGTATCAACTTCGGCAGTGATGATGCCCAATTATCTGACACATTTCAATCTGTCAGTGCTCAGACATTCCAGTTGTTATGTCGCTGCCTTTGAGATGGGGCTACTGGAGACGCAGCTCTGAATCAATGTTCTTGAAGGCTGCTGATGTGCATTCTATTCAAACTTACACGCGTGGACTGGATGCAATGAGGCAATCAGCAGTTATAACGTTACCTGTTGCATAAAAACTACGGAGTAATAGGGTATATTATAGCAATATGGAACTACCAGCATGTAATCATATTTAGCTGCTTGGTATTTCTGAAGACAATCCCATTAAAGTGATAAACAGTACTTTAGGTGCAGTAAACTGAAGAATTAACAAAACTTACAGACATGTGAAATCAAGTAAGAAATCTAACAAGAAAAAACCATTTACACTAAGTGACGAGCGTGTTACAAAAAGTGAAAAACTGAAAGTGAAGTAGCAGTACCATCATTCTACCACGTGGGGCAAAAAAACTGCACCATATTATTTCTCTATTAACTTTGTCAAACTTCTATCTATTTTGATAGGCACACATATATTTCAATAAATTTCCTATTAACTTGCATACTTCACATTCTTTACAAAATGGAAGACAGGGAACCAGCTTAAGATTCATTTAGTTCACTTGTTAGCACTCAGCAGATGAAAACGAATTTATGGGATGACTCATTTGTTGTGATTTTAAGTCGGAAAAGACCTTTAAAATTAAACATAAAGTGGTGCATTTTTCGCCCCAAAGTGTACTGTAGTTTTTGTTTATACAGTATTTTTATTACAATGAAAGTGAACATACAGACTACCGACTTGGCGTGGCTAATAAATGTATTTAAGTACAGTTAGAGAGAAAACAATCAACTGGTACTTACACGACTTCAAGACATGTTCAGTAAGTAATCTTGCGAGTACAATACGAGTGTTTGGCACCATATCTTCGTGCAAGGCTAGCACAGATGACAACAAATGTTCAGCAAACAGACTGGCTGTCATGCAGCTGTCCTCCAGCACAAAACTGCATAGCTGCAAGAACCTACAACGTAACACCTCCATAGTTCATACTCATTACAGTGACGTGATGATATCAACAAAGTGTTGGGGAAATTATACTCAGAAAGTAACTTATTGCAGTTACAAGTTATATCGTGACAAATATAACAAGACACATTAGAGGATTGTGCATATACATGTATTGTATTACATGCATATAAAAAAATTCAGATTTCTTTCCTTTACAACATATCCTTAGATTGACTGATTGATTGAGGAAGGCTTAACGTCCCACCAAACACATTATAGGTCATCGGGGACAGGTTTTTAAGGGTCAAATGACCCAACCAACAGTGTCAAAGCACTGAAGAACATATCCTTAGATCACCCGTCTAAAATTATATAACAAAACCTACAACCCCTCCCCTGTTATTAACATCTTAAACGCGGCATTCCCTTCCCTGTGAGTGATCGGCTGGCGCCAAATTATTTCGGGCAGCGGCAGCATTCAATGTCATCAAAGTCTGCGTCTGTGACGCCTCTAAAAGAGCCGCTACTTCGGCTGCTGTTAATTTCTGTTTTCTACCTTTATTATCACCTATGCCCGCCATTAGACCTACTACTAACAACTCACAATCCACTATATGCAATACAGGCCCGTAGCCAGCTAAATATTTGGGGTGGGTCGTTTTGATGAGATAGTGGACCCAGGTGAGGCCCAGAGTGGCAAGTATGACAGGACCGAAGAAAGCCGTAAATTGAGGATCAAAGGGCCTAGATGGGGATTTGGTTTGAGGGAAGGGGCAGCAAGTCCCTTCCCCATGCATAGCTAGAGAGTGTGGGGAGCGCTGTAAGCTCCCCCAGCAGGGTTCGGGCACAACCCTGACTGCCCAAAGATTTAAAACCACTTTCAGCACTCAGGATGGCCTCTCCTGACGCTGAAATATGTTAACCTTATTGTCATCTTTAAGTATCCGAACAGTCTTTGCTGCTCATAAGATACAGATGATATCTACTCGGGGTCAGCGGGAAAGGGGTTAAAAAGGAAAAATGAGAAATGCAAATAATAAGTACGCAAAATGTTTGGACAGAAACACTGAATCAACAGTTTTAAAAATGTACCGATTTTGTATGACATTCCAACACAGGTTGCATTTATTATTTCAACTTGCAAAAATATTCAACTCGTTCACATCATTAATGCAAATCTCAAGTTTCAAATTTTGTGTTATATCACAAAGAAGTTACCTAGCGCCACCCCATGTATATAACACATAACAAAAGTTATAACCATAACTTGTTCACTTTTTGTTACATTTGCCATGATAACAGCATCAATGAAAGTATATATATTGCAATTAGCACCAAATAAATTAAGGATAAAATGTGAAAGGGTTATTTGGGTAAACGTTCTGGCTAAAGCAGAATTTGGCTAGCTTCAAAAATGGAAGTAAACAAGTAACAAGTAAACACTTGTAATTGTAAAAGAATTTAGCCAGAAAATGTTGCAGCTGTATATTATATAACTTGTGTAGCCATGGTGACCTACGCCAGTAACTGTATATAGTCGTAATGTATAAATAGGGTGACGTCGTCATTGTATAGATAGAGTAATAGTCATTGATTTCATCACGAGAGAACCACATCTCATACACATTGATACAGCCAGCCAATCAGAGGCCAGATGAGTCCATGACGTCATTCAAGCCGACCACTCAACACGAAGCTAGAGAACGAGATGATTTGAACTGGTGAAAGTCAGTGATCACCACAGTGTGATAAATTAACGATTTAACTCCACCACGGAGTCAGTCAGAACTCGACTGCGGTCGAAAGG
>Ga0209562_1001022_pt1 | contig 10312 bp, 3 predicted proteins | sample WorMetvacBELIZE2_FD_187399 | JGI IMG/M metagenome (GOLD analysis project Ga0209562, IMG submission 187399) | Marine gutless worms symbiont microbial communities from Max Planck institute for Marine Microbiology, Germany - Olavius vacuus BELIZE.2... | ecosystem: Host-associated > Annelida >...
GTACTGACCTCGATAACATTCAATGACCTTGAACGGCGTAATAGCCCTTATTTTGCGTTTTTCGCCGAATTTGATTGCTTTGCTGGCCAAATACGTCACAGTGGTTGAATATAGACCTATAATGTCCATAAATATTGTATTCCAGTTCCAGTCTTCCACTTTTGGCCATAACTAACCCACCCTGCAGCGCAGTCTCTCTGCGATAGCTGAGCTACTTGTTATCATGACTTTTTGTATCTTTGCTGGTCTACCAGGTGTGTTGGTGAATGAAGTTACAACCTTAAGGCGGGATAGAAATATGCATATTATTATTATTATTATTACTGTGAATCGGTCCGAAATAATGGCACAGTCAGAAACATGCTTGTTGTGCCATACAAATCTTATGGTACAGACAAGTAATGGAGGTCAGGGAGATCGTCATCTTAAGCTGAAGACTTTTTAAAAATGCTTGTTGCTGAAGGCGTCGTTTGAGATTGGAGCTGACATTTTTTGCAGGCGGCCGTGAGATCAGTCGGCACTTACTGGAGTCGATGGAAGCAGCACAGTTGATGGAGCTACGTTACAAGATGGAGCGGCTGGAGGAGTCGCACATCTGCTCTATCTGCCTTGAGAACGCGTGGAACGTGGCGTTTCTGTGTGGACACAGCGCGTGCTCGAAGTGCGCCGAGTCGTTGACACTCTGCCACATGTGCCGCAAGCCAATACAGAGCAAGATCAATCTGTTTACGTGATGATCGGCAGTCAGTCGGTCGCATTCTTCCATAAAAAGCACCTGTGTTTTGTTTACATTGCTGTTCTTCATGTTTCGTGCACATTTGCACGGGTGACATTTCGGATGGATTGGTGCTAATAGGTGCCACGCTGCAGATACGTTCTGTCATTGATCTGTGCTACTTCTCGAATTCCATCGTCGTCATCTACGCAGAGTGAGTGAAATATATCTGTGCTGCGACGTTTTTGTCAGTCGGAACTGAAGATTTTGCCTGACATTTTAACGCTGATTGCTATTTTTGTCATACTTGACTGTGTACTGTTTCTCTGAATGTAGGTCAAGTATTATTTTGAATTTTGACCACCCGCAAAGCGGCGTGGTATCTGACTTCGGTCGTGTCTGTCTGTCTGTCAGATGATAACTTTCAAAAGCCTTGACGTAGGAAGTTCATATTTGCACATCCGGTATATCGTCAGGGAATACATCAAGTTCGTATATGAAGGTCGTCTGGTCAAGGTCACAGGAGCAAAAAGGTCAAAAATCCCTATTCCCGCAATGTAAAAATTCAATCAGAAATAACTCCGGTTCTGTAAAACATAGAACCATGAGATTTGCATGTAGCATGGGTTTTCAGCTATGGTGGATTGAACTGTGTGACCACTATCTTTGTCACGTGTCTGGAAGTGACCTAACTAAATGCAGTCATTCGCGGGTGGTCGGCCTTAGGGTAGAAGGCAGTCTTATATTACGTGCATGCCAGCCATGCTAGCAAAGCTGGTATTGTTCTCAAGAGGCATCTGGTTGTCAGTGTCCGTAAGTGCAAAAATGAGAAACTGCTGAACAGTAAGTGATGTAACTCTTCAGCAATATGTGTGGAGTAGAGCATTATTTTGATGACATCCGACCTTCAACTTTTACTTTGACCTGGAGAACTACTTTCGTATTATTTTGTATCCGTAACTTAGCACGTACTGGTCAGTTTTTATGCAGTTTTACATGGTAACATCTTACTTGGTTCAAATAAAAGTGGGCATATTTGACATTGACCTTTGACCTTACCTAAAATGATGGCAGCGCATGGTGTTGGTGCTTCCGTAACGCATTTTTTAAAATTTATAGCTCTGTGTTAAATTCGCATTTGACTCTGTGCACAATAAATTCTGTTCTTTAATCAAATTGTGCAGTTTCGGGCCTGCGCGTGAGTACAGGCATTGTTGCTGTTGAATTGTCGTTAGTGTTACAATGCGTTTTCACGAATGAGACAGTTTACAGCTGCATACTTTTGTGGGAGAGCTTGCTTGCTTCTATTTTGTAATTACTGTTACAGTTTCACACAAAAGATTCTTTACTGTGCTAAAGATTCATACCATAATGGCAGAATTTTGCTTCAAGCTGTGTTTGATTGGCATGCTAAACAGTATGCGGTTTCATATTTTCATCCAGTGAGTTACCTGTGTATTTCAGACACGGCTGAGTTATGGAATTAGCGCCGTGTTTAACTTGCCAGTTACTGTATGTTGCTTTGCACGCTAGCACAGTACATGTTATTGCTATGGCAGTTGTTATCCATTTCTCTCAGTTGTATACTGTATCAAAGTGGCTAAGATTTCATCATAATTTATAAGAATGTAGCAGCTCTTTCACTCGGCACTCCAATTTTCTCATGCCAAATATTGCAGCAAATTTTTGACAGGGTCACCCATGCAGGGGTGAGGTACAGAAGTATGGCAACTATTGATGGTTTAAAGATGCAGTAAATGAAAAACTGAACAAATTTCACTCTAACTTCCAGAAGGTATTAGCCATGTATCTCGTTAGCATGTTAACTCACGTTAAGTAGCACATGAACTTTGCTGCCAGTAGGTGACTGCCAGTTTTTTTACTGCTGATTAGTGAATTGCTTTTACACAATATTGCTGACATGCCAGCAGAAGGTGACTTCAAGTCCTGCAAAAGACCTGCAGTATTTCGTCTGGGGCACTATTTGGCTATTTTCAGGGTATCGGCTTTTATTGCTACGTTATATAATTAGCAGTGGATTGCCAATGATTTTGACATACGTGTACAGTGTAGAGCCCTGCATGGGCCGAAAATTCACGGCCCAGCCCGGTCCGGTCTGGCCTGTCGGGATTTGGGCCCGGCCCGTTTTCAATGTCAAATTTTCAGGCCCGACCCGTTAGTGATGAGATCCCGGACGGCTCATTTCGTCCCTGAAATGCTAAATCGTCAAATCAATTTCTGACTGCCTAGCAGGGCCGGATTTACTCTAAGCAGGGCCCTGTTCGGAAAAAAATGTGGGGCCCGTCACCTGGGGCGACAGACCCTATTTTTCCTGGAAAAAACTGGCGACCTTTTTTAGTCATCACCATGTGTGTGTCAGTTGTCAGTTCTCCTGAAAAATGGCGACCTTTTTCTTTTTTTGGTCATCACTGTCGCTTTTATTCATTTCACTCGTTCACTCGGGTGTCGCCCATTATTTCCGGCATGCAAAAAATTTCCTGCTCCTCTTGTGGGGGCCCCTTTTTGTGGGAGCCAACATGCCTAAATCCGCCGCTGCTGCCTAGTTCCGATATATTTGTTTTAAAGTTGATGTAAAATACTGTGAATGCAACAGTAGATAGGTGTATGCCTAGGTGTGTTGTGCATGTGTTTAGGGTGAAACTGTTTTGCCTCAAATGCAGGCTACATGAAGTTATGAATATGAACTTGGTGAATCAGACAACTAGGACTTAAGTACCAGAGCCAGAGGTTCAGTGCGCTCAGATTAGGAAAGACGTTCGCCGATCGCCAGTCGCTGCTAATATAAGTGAGAACTGAGAAGGCGCGTAGGCCCTTACTCAGGTACATCGTATAGACGCACACTCACAATGAGTAAGTAGCCTAATGTAGGGAAGCAAACTGAGAAGTTTTGTGCAATCTGTGGTGGTCTACTCTATTCTATTGAATTAATGGATAGACGGAAGTGCCTGTGCGGACATCAGGGGCATTTAAGAATATTAAGGAACTACTGATTACTGAACTATGTATTGTTACATCTGATAAGTTCTAGAACTGTACGTGCGTAAAATGACGGGCGGTTCAATGGCGGCCCGGCCCAGCCCGTTGGGGATGGGGCCCGGCCCGTTTTCAGTCTCAAATTTTCAGGCCCGGCCCGTGCAGGGCTCTAGTACAGTGTTCTATTAACATACAGTAGACATCTGATGCATTGGTTCTCAGGGCAAGCCATGTTACGTAACCAGCATTGATATCACGGCATTCTTTTGTGGTAGTTGCTCGAATTTCATTACTAGCAGATATTCTGTTTTTTTTCTTATAATTTTTGTTCGTCATTGTCGTTGTTGTTGTATTTACTATCAAAATTCTCGCTGTCGACTCTGTTTGCAGCCTGAAGTGACGTCTGCTTTTGTGAAGACCAAAACTAATATTGATAAAAATCACAGTGTTCATTGTAACTTTACACAAGCATCAGTTGGGACAGATGGCAGGTGGAAACTGCCTCTGTTCAGTACAACATCATTTTAAACTGCTGAAGTGTTGCTGAGTACTCCAAATGCCTGTACAGTAACGAGTCTCTTTCTCTTACCGGTAACAGAAAATGACGACATATTACTTCATGTTATTGCATGATTTACCATATTAGGGCAGGTACTAGGTTAGCATGTGGCCTCCTGGATTTTTCTTCTCCAGTTGCATACTGTCTAGCATAGGCGTAGCCAGGGGGTGCAGGTGCACCCCAGGGCGGTGAAAAAAATTTTCTAGCCGTAATTTACAGGGAAAATGTGTAAGTGCACCTCCCAGGCAGAGCAAGAGTCAATTTTTGGGACATTTTTTGCTGGGCGGGTTAGATTTGGTGGTTTATTTAGTAGTTTTAGACAGTCTTTTGAGAGCAACGACTAAGAAAAAAATGGTCGTCCTGGCTACACCTATGCTGTCTAGAGAAGTTGGTATTTGACAACTTCCCACGTGCCACCTTGGATGTGCCTGGTGTATTGTCTAGTGCCATCATCATACAGTGCTTGAACCAGTGCAGCGTGTCTAAACCATTTCAATCTGTCCTCAAACTGACCAGTTCATTCATTCATTCACTCATCAAAGAACTTATTTAGGTGGCGTAATGTCAAAATGACTGCAAGGACACGCAACAATGTCAAATGAAAAGACGGAATTCGTGGCACAGGACGAAAATGGTTTGTCATATGAGTGGAAAATTTGTAATCACAGCAGTTATCATGAGCTCCACATTCCAACAGTATATACCAATGTGACCATCTGACTGTACTAATTACCACATTGCAGGTATTAAACATAGTTGACAAAAGAACAATAAACGCCAGCTATTGTCACAGCGCAGTACTACAGTACTCCTATATTTCTTATTCTACAATGTTCACACATGACCTAGAACTCCGTGCAAGCTGCACAAAATGTAGACTGTACTACAAAACCTAGACATCAGTTGTAATAACATATCAGTGGTTAAACTCTTGACGACTGAAACAGCACAGCAGCATCAGCAGTTGGCAATAATCTTCATAAAGGGTCTGTCACAGTGCATCGTCTACCACTGTCACTATAGTCCAACCTCAGAACACTGTCATTCTATACAGAGATATTGACGTTTGTGTGAAAGATACAGCTAGTGATGTGACGAAGCTGGTCAAAATTTGCATTTGTCGAATGCGAATTGCTACTCAAAATTCGTTGAATGCAAATAGAGGCATATATTTTATTAGTCGGGACATAATGCACTGGTTTAGGTTAATTAAATGATTGTAACAATATGTTATTTCCTAATTAGAGTCAATAAAATCAGTTTTCATATAAGTACACTGTAACACGTCACTGAGCAAACACTATGTTGCACATTCAATGACTGTAGTTTGTGTGATAGGTTGAGTTTGAGGAAAAAGCTGGTTTGTCTGTGCTCTCTGGCACCCTGTGCACATAGAATCAGTCGTAGAACAAGGATTTTCCTACGAATTTGCATTCGACAATAAAGCGCTTAAAACACTCCTTGAATTCAAATCTGTTGAAAATGTTCAAAGTTCGAACATTGTTGAATGCGAATTATGCATAATGCATGAAAATTTCATTGCCCCACTGTTGAACAATCGACAGTTCACCGTCGAGGACCACCTAGTTTAATGATTCCGAACTTTGAATTAAATACACATTAAACAACATGTGTTGTATTTTTCTTCTCATCGCAGCATTTGGACGATGAAATACTGAGCGCCTTGGCCTATAGAAGTCTTCATCTGTCACCGGACGTCACATGGAAGGGTTCGGTGTCTATCTCATCATTATTTCAGTAAGATCACTAGAATGTGCCTCGGAACTTGTTTATCCACAGCAACCAAGGCAGCCAGTTGTTACGGTGCTGTAGGTGTGAGTTGAACGCATCAAAGTGAACGGTCTGCAGTGCTTTGAGATATGCTTGTACTGCAACCTGTCATGTCAATCAATCTATGATCACTTATGATACGATAAGCAAAGACTTGAAACACAAAAATACAGCTATTGCCCAAATAAATGCTACAGATCACAACACAGACAGGTTGATAAAATATCAGTGAAATATAAAATACTTGTATCTCGCCGCAGGGTCATAACTTTGGAGGCGGCAACGGGCACAGATTACAGAGGACACCATCAGACCTTACTGTGGACTTGTCTGTACTGGCATAAAATTACGTCAACAACATGTCACCATTACAGCAACCTTTTATGTTAATGCATATGAGCATAGCTCTACTCACTGCCGGCAAAAATGTGATCTTTGCAGCCGACGGGACGTCTTTTGCAAGCGAGTTCGCCTGAAACGCGGCATCAATAAATGACATCACTTGTCAGCAGGATTAAGAACTATGGAGGATTTCATGTCATGCTGCCTGTCAGGGTACCCTGACAGGCAGCATGACATGACATGACATGACACAAACACCACCCAAGCATCATGATCAGACGGTTGTCAAAAGCTGGCATGAGTCTTTGATGCTGTCATCAACTCTCTCATTGACTGTTGTAACCTCCAGACATGCATGCTGTATTGCTTAGGCATGTCAGAAAAACGCGAATATGTGATTGCCGCATATTTGGCACTTTGACGCATTTTTCGCATATTTTAGCAAAGTGAGCATATCGCATATTTTTCCGCATATTTTGACATTTTCGGCGGCAATAAATATTCTTTGTAGTTATCTGATATACGGATAATCAATATTCGTTGTTAAGTGAACATGGCGGACGATGATGCAGACGATTTGTTGCTGCAAGTTGAATAGGCATGTCAAAAAAACAATAAAGTTTCCTTCCAGTTAGGCCTATACATGTACTTTCCAGGCTTTGATATGCTGTAAATTTACTAAATAACGACTGTGCTATCCCAACCCCCAAAAATGTACCATGTCAGATTTACGCGAATATGCAATCGCGGCCTATTTTCGCATATTTTTGCCACATATTTCGCCATTACATGGTCCGCATATTTTGAAAAAAATGTCCGGGTTTTTCTGACATGCCTAATTGCTGTACGTCAGTCGTGATTAGAGCCATGCACGAACCGGGCCGCACGGGCCAGGCGGCCCGGCCTGCATGAAAATTTGAGACTGAAAACGGGCCAGGCCTTCACTGCATTTCGTGGACATGTGCATTAAGCTCAAATTAGAAAACTCTTGATTTGCTTTGTGTGTCTGTATCTGTGTATACACCATGCACAATGCACATGTACCAAAAAACTGACTCTTAGTTATTTTGTCACATCTTTACTTTCCACATCACAACAAGAAAGAGCCGCTGTGTACTTCTGGCAATTTCATGCAATTCGTCCTTGTTACAGTAAAGATATGATCAAGTAACAAGGGTGCAGTATTTTTGGCACATGGTACTTACAGCAATTGGCAGTGGCACCGGAAGCGGTATTGCAGGTAGGGCGGCCGCCATACCAATCTAAAATTGACCCTGTTAGGGGAGCTTACAGTGCTCCGCCAGGCCCCTACCTGGAATAAAGGGGACTACTTCTAAGGGAACAGAGGGGTACAGGGAAGGGAAATGAAAAGAGAGGGGTAAAGGAGGGAGGGAGGGGAGAGAAAAGTAAGAACAACCCTCCGTCAATTCCTGCCTACGCCCCTGCAGGGGAAAAATTAAGTCGAAAGTCCCTACATGTATTCCCGCAATGTAAAACTTCGATCGGCAAAAAATCCGTTTCTATAAAACACAGAGCTGTAAAGTTTGTGTACAGCATGGGGTATTTGGATACGGCGAATCGAACGGGGTGACCGTCATCTTTGTCACGTGACCGGAATTGACCACGAGTAACTAAATGCACGCATTTGCGGGTGGTCGGCCTTAGGCAAAGTAATGCAGTTGGTTGCTGCTGCCGTACAGGTAGCTTTAACTACGGATATTCAACTAAGTCATGTTTGTGTGCTAAACTGCGCATGCCTGTTCATCGTCGCTGTCTGTCGGCGGTTTGATGCGCCTCACGACCGTTGTCGTTTTGGCGGGAACGTAGCGTACTCTCTTGCTGGCGTCGCCGACCCTCAGCAGACCGGTGTCTTCCGAGACCGACAGCCTGGCTCCGCCCACTGCCGGACCACCCAGCGCGTTGCTCGGCTTACGTTCTAGTTGACACGGTACGCCGTTACGTGTTGACGGCGTGACGTCACAGCCGGGGGCGTGGTCAAATGCTGTCAGTCCCACCTACATACATGGTGAACATAAAACAAGTAGCCCCCCCCCTGTGACTTTCAGAAAGCGTGAGGATTTTTGCACGCAACTTTACACAGCTGTTACGCAAGAAAATACGCTTTATTACCATTACCTAGGCCTACTTTGTTGTATATGCAGTGCAAATTACACATTGACTCGTGACCACCACCCTAAAACGTTAAAACTTTTAACCGCGCAAGTTTGCAGCATGTGGAATTTTGTATACTCAACATTTCTACCAAGTTCGGCGATCGTGTGGCCATCGATTCATCAGTTACGGCGAATTTCCTGCATGAGTCCTGTCAAGCCTATTAACCTTGACCTCTGACCTTTCAAGTGTGCAAGTGCTCAGTGGTGGGTGACACCCTCGAGGGGGGTGACACCCGAGTGAAATGAATAAAAGCGACAGTGATGAGCAAAAAAGGTCGTCGGTTTTTCAGGAGAAAGGGTGACATTGCAGAACTGACAGCTGACAGACGGTGATGACTAAAAAAAGGTCGCCAGTTTTTTTCAGGAAAAAATTGGGGTGACACCGTCAGTTGCCGCCCCGAATGACACCCACCCTAGTGACGCCACTACAAGTGCTCGATCTGAGGTACTTCGTGGGGCAACATTACTGCCAAGTCCGCAGACGGAAGAATCACCACGGCGCATTTCATCTCTGATCTTTGCGAGGCCTGGTGACTTTGACTGTCTGCATTCAGAGTGGTACGGCTGAAGGCGTACATTTCTCACGAATAATCTCTGCGCTAGGCCTAATTTGCGTTTCCACGACCTTCGATATTCAGTTACTACTAGGCCAACTCAGCCTTTCATCCTTCCGGGGTCGATAAATGAGTAATAGGCCGATTTATCGGTGTGCGTCTTTAGGTGGGCGCCATCTGTGAATGCCTACGGGGTTATAAGCCTGGTGCGGCTAATTGCAGCCGCTTAGCGCCGTCGTGTGGCAGCTTCTCGCCTGTGCCAAACCCTGTTGTTGTTATACCTGGCCTGCGTGCCGGTAATGCTGTCCTGCGTGGCAGCTTGTTGACTGTGTCTGTAAGCAAGTGCGTTTGTCATATTTGTCTAATAAAGAATTACTTTACTTTTTAAGTGAAAGCTCGGACGATACTGGCTGATGTAAACATCATGAGACAGAGCTGGGACAAATTAGCTATTTTTTTCTAATTAGTTAGAATTAGAATTAACTGTGGAAAACTGCCATTTAATTGGAATTAGAATGGCAGTTTTTTAGTCAATTGAAAAATATTAGAATTAGCATTAGCTCAAATCTAATTAATTACAATTAGAATTAGTTTTCAGCAAAAAGACGGAACTCTCAATAATAATAACAGCAATCGGAACCGTTTCGTGCATATGAAAAGTGTACATGTCAATACTGTATCTGCTAGAACAGAGTAACATGAAAAGTTAATTATCTCTCTGCAAATATTCTCAGTCAGAAGTAATGTGATCAAAAGTTATCAGTCCGGTTCAGCTGTCTCTATGAAAAGTAGTACTCAAAACTACTGATAAATTGCCTTCGTTACAAAAAGCAACGTTTATCTTGCTAATTATTGTACTAATAAAATGCAATTAGAATCGGACCAAAATACCAATTACTAAGAATTAGAATTAGTTGAATCTGTATACTAATTAATGAGAATTAGAATTAGCAACAAATCTAATTAATTAGCACTTAGCAGTTAATTAGAATTATGATTTTTTTTATTATCCAGCTCTGTCGTGAGATATGTAAAACCGCAACAAAACGAGGAGGAGTTATCGATCGGCGCGCACCTGTTCACGCTGGTAGTGCTGCACGAGAACGCTGACGGCGACGAGCGTGTACGCCATCAGAGTTCCGATAGACATCATCTGAACGAGAGCGTCGAGATCGAAGAGCAG
>Ga0209562_1001023_pt1 | contig 10311 bp, 8 predicted proteins | sample WorMetvacBELIZE2_FD_187399 | JGI IMG/M metagenome (GOLD analysis project Ga0209562, IMG submission 187399) | Marine gutless worms symbiont microbial communities from Max Planck institute for Marine Microbiology, Germany - Olavius vacuus BELIZE.2... | ecosystem: Host-associated > Annelida >...
CTGCACCTGGCACTGGTGGGGGTGGAGGTCCGGCTCCGGGTCCGGGACTTGCTGCAACGGGCTTTGGTTCCTCAAACTTTTCAGAAATGCAGCGACAGGTTTGTGTTTGTCATTTTTGATGGTTTTTAGTGATTCTTTCTGATGCACGACAGCGAGCCAGTTTAGTTTTAACGATTTTCCAGATTTGCCTGTGTTAGATTCAGGGATGGGCAGGCTGCAGTAATTTAATGTAATGTAATTACGTAAAATTTTAAGTTGCAGTTGCAATTTGTAATATGTAATTGGTAATGAAATTACGAGCAAGCGTGTAATTTGCCCATCCTTGGTGAGGTTGTGGGCTCAGAGGCAGTCTTTGTAGATAGCTGGACCAGTTATTTTGTAGAGAAGATACCTTACTGTGATACATAAGAACCAGTGTCAGACATTAAAGGCAGTGGAAGATACGTTTGTAGGTAATGAAAAACTGCCTAATAGGGATGAAAATCTTCCATGCTGCAGTTCTATTAGCATTTGGTGTTACATTAGATGTTCTTTCCTTCAGCCATTGGTGTTGTTGAGGCATTGCTCATGGGGGCAGCACCTACCACTATCATTCTTTTTGTTTCATTTATTTGGTGGTGGTTTCCAGCTAGTTGAATGCATTGTCTTCTGCGTCGTGCAGTGATTGTAACCTGCCTTCAGATGTTGTTAACGGACATGGGTTGAATCAGATACAACAGAATTGATGACCTGTCCTAGTATGCCTTGATGCTGTTTGCACAAAAGTTGTTTTTAACCTGGGGTCTTAGGCATGCGGTAATATGATGGGTTATTGAGCGTGAATAAATAAAGATATATTGGTTCACCAAGAGTGATTGGTCAGTGAAAAACATATCCCAGAAAATTGTATATTGTGATGAAAATAACTCTTCACTATGTTTGGAGGCTCTTTTGATGTCTGCTCATTTGTTAGTCACAAATCTGATGAGAGTGTTTATACGGATCTATGCTGTCAATAATGTTTGTTGACTGTGTGAACTGTCAGGTAATGAACAATCCGGCATTGATTCGTCAGGTGATGGAGAACCCGATGGTGCAGCAGATTATGTCAAACCCGGAGATCATGCGCCAGATGATGCTGAGTAACCCACAGATGCGCGATCTTATGGAGGTTGGTTTGTCAGTTGTAAATCGGCATTAAATGTTACCTGCAGGGTTCTCAATGGCATGCTTCCATACACCCAATAATTTGAGCCCGTATGCCTACGTTTTAAGACGTGGAGATCATGGACACCGAGTGGAAACTGCCTCTTGTACATTGTTAGTTGTAATGAACCGGGTTTTTCTTTTTCTGTGATTTTCAGGTTTTTCTGCACTGACATTCAATTTTTTTAAACTCTTAAGTCGCGATATCCCATTAACTTTTTGTCTTTTGAGAATCCTGGTTACCTGCTTGCATTAGAATTAATTCTCTGGCAGTATGGTCACTTTGGTCTCAGAAACTGGCAGCACGAGTTTGTCTATGCAGTGCTTGCATGTCCAGTATTTTACTGAGTAAATTACTGTACCAACTACCAATATAGTAATCTTGTACATAGGTCAGAATTGTCAAGGACTGAAGTTGACATGCCACATTATTTGTGCTCTTAGTTAACATTGTGCTTACAGTAATCATCGCAATAAATAATGTTACATGTTTTTCAATTTTCTCTGGGAGTGTGATAACTGTGAATATTGTGAATTGAAAACTGTACTAACATATGCGAATTAAACATTAGTGTTGTTTGAGATATCTGATTAAAATACTATACCTATACTGTCCCTGTTGAAATTGGTGACTGTTTTACTAATTTGGTAGCTAGCTTCCATGTTTGTATTTACACTTTTGCACTTTTTGTACTAACATATGCGACTTAAACATTAGTGTTGTTGAGATGTCTTATTAAAATACTATACCCCACTGCACATTATTACATCAGTACACAGGTCCTCATTGAATTCAGAGCGTGTTTTAGTAATTTGCTATCTTCCACTTGAGTGTTGTGTGTCTATTGCAGAGAAACCCCGAGATAACACACATGTTAAACAATCCGGACCTGATGCGACAGGTATGTTATATGGCAGCATAGTACACTGCCACCACACAACGGCGTGCATGTTAATGTTTAGTGTGTTATTGAGTAGCAGCCACTGAAGCAATGTGGACTGCTGCTGTCAGTTAACAAGCATGATGTGTAAAGTAGGCCTGTACCGAATATTCGACTCGAATTCGAACCGGACCGAATAGTGGGCCAAATGCACTATTCGTATTCGACCGAATACTGTCACGATTTGGAACCGGAATACGGATAGTTGATAAATGCCCACGCGGCCACGCCGCGCCACGGGCGCGTGATGAAACACAGCAATTAATGTTGGCCAGCATCATGAAGCCTCGTCTAAGCTCGTAAATGGTCGTAAATACTCCCTGGTGCAATAGACGCGGAGTCATTAACGTAGCTATATCTACGTCTGCAGACCAAACACCGGGGCATGCGTCCACAGTCAACAGTCCCTGTTTGATGAAGCCGATTGCACCACAGCGTGACGACACAGGTGCGGCTGCAGGGATCCGACGCATATGGACTGATACGAATCAGTGCGGGCGATAATGGGCCCAGCATCCAGTCCAGGGCCCAGAAACCCAGTCAGTGTTGCAGTTGCTGTCGGCACCTCCAACCAGCGTGCCGAGTGAACGATTGTTCAGCATGGCAGGCGAAGTGTGCAGTGACAAACGATCTTGCTTGTCATCCGATAATGTTGAACGATTAGTGTTTCTGAAAGCCAATTACAGCTTTTGACTTCGTACTTGAGTTTCCGGCTGTAGTGAACGCTCATAACTGTAGTTGGACAACGTTGAACGTTTCGTCACTTTCGTGTTCTTCAAGCTTATTATAGCTGATTAGTGATAACTGTTGACTTGACTTTCAAACTGCAGTGTACCGTTGAACGTTTGTAGCAGACATCTAAAGCTCAAAACTGCTAGTCGTAGAATTTGTGCACTTTTTATTGCTTATTATATGTGTGTTCTTGTCAACAGTTTTGTGTCTAAACTATTCGAATTCGAACTGTATTCGACCGAATACTGACGCTAGATATTCGGTATTCGGCCGAATAGTGAAATTACCGTATTCGGTACAGCCCTAGTGTAAAGAAATATGTCATATTTTGTTATGTATTGGTTGAGTGGTAATACTGCGGTGTGATCAGATATTGTTCAACGACTGTTCAGTATTTCAGAAACATATTTGCACAAACATTTGATTTCTGGTGTTGAAGTGAGTAAGCAGTGTTTAACAAACTCAAAGCAATAAACAGAATATGCAGAAAAACACGAAGTGCTAATCCCAAGATGGACAAACTGGGTGTAGTTGTTATGACAAAATGGGTGCAAAAAATGGAAACAGAAACCTAAACCAGCAGCTCTTAGTTCAGTTGTAGGAACTGCTCATGTCTGTGTATGTATGACTATGCACAGTTCCGATATTCTTGGTTATTCTCTACAGAGTCATCACTGTTGGAGCATATAAGCCAATGTTAAGTAACTAAGTCCATTTGTACGGCACGCCTTCAGTCAGTGTCTTAAGACGCGCCTCCTGTCGTTCGCACACTCAAATAGCCAGCCCTTAAGTCTACGTTTAAACTGTTCCTAGTGGCATTGGCATTGGTTTGATGCTCAGCTGCTGTGTATCACTGTGCAGACTATGGAAATGGCGCGCAACCCGGCAATGCTGCAGGAGCTGATGAGACAACAGGATCGAGCCATTAGCAACCTCGAGGTAAACCATGTAACCATGTAACACATTTATTGCTACTACTGGAAAGTTTCAGCCATGTTGCATGACAGTTTGCTGACTGCTGGCAGCACAGATTGAGTACCTTAGCCACTTTTACATGCTTATTAATTTTTAAAATCTCTCAAGAACATGTTTACTGAATAGTGTCAGATCGATAATGATGTCGGACATCGGCACATTGGCAGTAATTTGTAACATCAGAGATGAAAGGGCAACTGTACTCCAGTGTCCTATGTGCCTAATATGCATCGTCTGGTTTATGACATCGCAGTGGCTGCCACTGAGTGCAGCCCGACACAAGCAAATTCTGCGTGCTAGGCGGTCATAAAATGCTGCTGCATGGAGGCACCACTGTGTGGGGAGCATACTAGTTCTTGATCGTTATTTGTTGGGTACCCGGCCATCGGGGTAACTCTCAGTTGTCACTGCTGCTGCACATGACTATACAAAGAACTGCCGCCATCGTGCCACAGATGTCGTTGGTGGTCCCTAGACTAGGAACCACAGTGATGGCAGCGGCAGGGCACCGCCAGTATAGACGAAGATCATGATTGGTGGTCCACGTACAAGTCATGGGTGGGAAAGCAATGCGGGCAGCATTAACACTATGCATGTTTCAACACCTGTGTGTCCCAGGGCAGCAGTCGGATGGTCAGCAGCTGGTGGGTTCTTGGAAACGTCATTAGGAGAGCTGATACTGGCGGTCACACACATCAGTCTTTGATCACTGTTGGTGACATTACGATCATTGAGCAATGAGCACTTTGTTCAGTGATTGATGCAAGCCTTAAAGACGACAACTGATAGCTCAGGGCTGTAACGTGATCACCAACCTGCTATTATTACGCATTAAACCCTGTTCACACTACTTACGGCGATGTAATCGAGCACATTAATTTCTACGGCAACTTTCACACAAACTGCATTGCTGACTGTCGCCATGGACGGCAGTGCAATTGTGCCCACTGACAACAACAGTAAGTAGCATATGATATAGCATCTGCAGTGTCCTGCGTCGACACATGGCGCTGTATGTAGTGTGAACGGTGCTTTACACTGCAGTCAGAGTAGATGCAGGATCCGTAGTATCAGATATCGGTATCGGTTATCGGCTGTGTCACTTCTTAGATATATGACATTGGTAGTTCCAGAAATTAGTGTATCGGTCTGACACTATTACTGAGGGTCAAAAATAATAGTAATAATGACAACAGTAACAACAAAACATTGTGTGTGTTTTTTTCTTTAAATTTGTGAGTCAGTCTAAGTTAAGTGTATGTCACAAGTTAACATTCTCATAATTGCTATCTGAAAAGTCCTACTTACGTATTAACATGATGAAAGCATGGAGGTCTGTGTGCAACTGTAAGTTGTGTGCTGGTGTTTCAGAGTCTTCCCGGAGGTTTTGGTGCCCTGCAACGGATGTATCACGACATTCAAGAGCCAATGATGAATGCTGCCACTGAAGGCTTTGGTGGCAATCCATTTGCCGCCCTGCTTAACTCCGGTCGGTAATCAGCTACACTGTGTCCATATAAAAAGCAGACCCTGGAACATCATAGCTTAATGTCCAGCATTTTTGGGTAAATTTTAAAGAACAATGTGAAATTTGCTGTAAGTATGTAAGTAAGTGAATTATATACAGTGCACAAAGACACTGTCACTCGCTGCTGCTGCTGTCAGTTACCAAATAAATGCGTTTTGAGTGCTCGTCAAAATTGTCCGAGTGTAATGTCCGACTCTCGTAGCTGGGTTGGCAGACTGTTTCATACGCAGCAGTGAAGGAGCGATCGCCAAGACGTGTTGGTTTGCTGCACTAAGCACGTGTCGATGTCCGACGAATACAGTTGTCGGCCTCCAGTGACAGACAAGTTGGCAATCTTCCACCAGATACGCAGACAGGAGGTTGTGCAGTGCCTTGTACACCAGCACGGCGATCTTGAATTGCACACATTGGCAGACTGGAAGCCAATGTAGCCTCTGTAAAAGTGTTCGTCATAAGTACTTAGTTACTAGACTATCACGTGTGGAGCGGACTGGAGCAGCGGATATGTCGCACACACATTTGTGACATCAGTCACCTCAAGGCATGTCTGGTTGAAGAGTGGCAGAGGTTTGACAAGAACGCGATCTAGCAGTGGTGTCCACGTCCTTTGAGCATCAGCTGTAATCCGACTTTGTCACTGATCACACATAAATGAAGCTGCTCTGTTGGAAACTTACATTTTCAGCTATGTATTTCGAATGTTAATAAAACTGACATTGTTGTATGTTTCTCTAAAGTGATATGTCAGTTGCTGTTGATTTGTTTTAAAGTTTGCATTCTCAAATTTCAGACAAAACCAACGAGATTTCAGTAAATTATAGCAATTTATTTTGATCCAGTTTTTATCCAGACAGTGTAGCTGTACTGCTTTGCATTGCGGGGCATTTTACTTAGATGGATTGGTTGATCAGCAGCGGCAGTGTTGTGGAATTAGTAGGTGATCTGTTAAACTGGGACAGGTTCTGGAGAAGCGGGTAGAAGCCAAGCACAAGGGGAAGAGAACCGAGAGCCGTTGCCGAATCCATGGTCTCAACCGGCGGCATCTTCGCAGTCCAGTTCAGGCAGCACTCCATCTCCACCACTTGCCTCAACAGCAGGGCTCGCAGGGCTCGGTGGTGGTGGTGGTGTGTATGATGTTTCTTGTTTCTTGTATTTGCGATGCTGATATGTTGTGTGCAAGTTTGCACTTCTCTGTTGTATGATTATTACATTGTGTGGATTTGGGTGTGTCATGTTGAGAATTAATGGCATGTGAAGCTGGTTTATCATTGCAATAGTCACTTCAATCAGTATGCTTTGTATGCTAAAATCAGTTTGCTGTGCTGTGGTCTAGTACATGGGTTGATGTATTTTTACATGAACTACAGCAGATATCAGTGTTTACTAAAGCTGCAGATTAATTACAGTTTATCAGTCAGTTAAAACAGATCTACACTATGTCCCAGAAAAAGTAAGCCAGAATGTTAAGTCTGTATAGCAGAAGCCATTAAGTAAGATATTGACCCTCCCCGTACATTTCAGGCTGTTTATCATTCAGAAAAAAGGTAAGAAGAAGAGTTTTTGCATAGTCTACATAGTGCATGATTAACTGCAAATAGTAATTTTAATCGTACGATTAATCATGATTATAATTTTCAGTTTTTTGGAATGTCTTATCATATGTGTTATACATTTAGCATAAGAATATGTGAATGTCGGATTTGTTTGTTGATGAACTGAACGTGATGGTGGCGTTGCATGTTTCAGGTATGTTTAACAGCCCCGGTATGCAGAGCGTGATGCAACAGATGATGTCCAATCCACAGATGGTGCAGTCGTTACTGCAGTCTCCGTACATGCAGTCCACTATACAGTCGATGGCGTCGAACCCCGAAGTGGCCAGACAGGTCTGTAATAGTATGTTATTGATAATAGCTGCTGCCGACGGCTGTTAGTGACCCTGATGACTTTTAGTGTTATACTCTCCTCTGTTTTGAGAGCCTAAACGTGCACATGGACGTTTTTGGAGCATTTGAACAGTTTTGGCCAGATGCCATCTTTCATGCCATCATTGACAGCCTTAGCTCTTGGCGATATTTAAACCCAGGTTGTATAATAATTCGTTTATTGCGTATTGCAGTCAAAAAAGCAACTCGATATATATATACATAAAGCAAAAGATAATTAGAATACACAAATGCCAAATATTAATACAACACAGATGTTAAAATGCTAAAAATACAGGTATGCTATACAAATAGAAAAAAATTATTAATTTTGTTGGTAATAACGGAGAGAGTGAACCATGAAGGAGTTTTTAAATTTTTGTGTATGTGCGAACGGCAGAGGGTACAACGAGTCATTTCTTAGTTTATGTATTTGGCTGTTATGTCTTTTATTGGGGGGGAGATAATGGAAACAGCTTGACGGATGAAGATTTTGTGGAAAAAATCTGTTGATAATTTATCTCTTCTATCTTCTATAGAGAAGAGATTGCCATTGAGTCACAAAATGAGTGTCATATTAGTTTGACTTGCGGTCTCCGGTCTTTTATATCCAGTGTAGTTATCAGAAACAAGAAATCCGTTATGATGTGGTGATTTCTGTTTGGTTTGCCAGATGATTGCCAATAATCCGTTATTAGCCGGCAACCCAGAGCTTCAGCAGCAAATGGTACAGATGCTGCCTACAATGCTTGAACGGGTATGATGCGTATCCTGTTTCTTGTATTCCACTTTGGTCATCTGTGTGAGTGAATAAGTGGACATGCCAACATTGTTAGTTTCTGGCTGTTGTGTTAGAATAAGAAATGCAGTCTGTGTTAGTTTTGATGGTTTGTAAGTGAGTACCAGTAAGTATGTCTGAAGTTTTGTAGCTGGCGCCAGAATTGTAGAAACATCACAACAGTGCCGGGCAGTGGCGAATGTGCCTTCTGTTTGTCAACACATCAGATGTGGAACAGATAGGCCATCAGTTGTCGCTTAATGTTATGTAACTTTGTCCTAGTTGTGTGCTAGATGTAAAAAATACGGTTTATCGTGCTTTAAAGTTCACTTGTCATGTCTGGAACAAGTAGTCCACGCGTGCAGCTTTCGTTCTCGGAAATGAATTTCCTTGAGTAGAAAGAAAACAGGTCAGCATTGCTGTTACAGCTGCTGACTGATTGAAAGTCATAATGTTATTGTTTGTGCGTCACTGACATTGGTTGTGTTCCTCGTGCTGTGCTTAGATCCAGAGCCCAGAAATGCAGTCGTTGATGAATAATCCGAGAGCATTGCAGGCGATGATGCAGATCCAGGCTGGTCTGTCGCAGCTGCAGCTTGAAGCGCCGTCACTGAATCAAGGGTATGAGTTGCTGTACGGATTGTATTGCAGCTGCATTAGCGTATGCCAGCGTCATACAGTCAAGGAACTTGCAGTTGGTTTTGCCGTACTGAAACTGGTCTGGGAATGTTTGTGAGAAATAGCAGAAATCACAAGTTCATAAACAGGAAAATAACCATGTCAGTCTCATTGTGCATGTATGCTGCATGCTAGTGCTGTGCTATGAAGTGCACACATCTGAGTATATCCACTCGGATTGTTAATGGAACTGAAAGTAGAAGAATTAAGCATTGCAAGTGTGGGGGAGTAGTCGTTTGCAAAATGTAATATATATATATATATATATTGGGAGAAAAAAGATTGTTATTTGATGTTTGTGTTTAGTAGTGGGCTTGGGTTTCCATTTATGCCTCCAGCATCTACAGGTTCCGGTACAACACCAGCGGAGTCGACCACGGCTTCAGCCACAACCACCAGCACCACTGCCACCACTACAAGCACTGCAGGTGGCACTACAGCCCCAAGCACTGCACCGGCTGACAACCCATTCGCTGCGTTGATGGCTCAGATGATGTCTGCACAGCAGCCGCCGGTCAGTTTTTAAAACTTTTGTGCTGTCTGCATCGATGATGTGATGCTAGATTAGTATTGGAGTCACGAGGCTGCAGGTTTGACCCATTTTTTCACTTTCATATAACAGCAGTGGTCAAGTTGTTCACACACGTGTACCTCTCTTTACGAGTAGCATAATTTGATACTGTCCCATGGGCAGTGATACTCTGCAGCTGAGAAGGTAGCTGCAGGCCTAGTGGAAATTAATGACAGCCTGCTGTGGAGCTTATGACTGGCTTAAAAGGTTTTAGAAAGAAACTTAAAGCACATTTTCATAATCAGGCATTCTGTGTTGACTAACTCTTGTTATTTTAGCTTTTCTAGTATTTCCATCACCTACCATTTCAGTTGTTTTTATTGTAATGCATTGCTGGACTTTGTTTTTGTAAGTGAGTCATTAGCAAATTTTAATTGTACAAGCCACCAAAATAGCAGTATGTGGCCGCAGTGCCGACCCGAGCCATACGGCTAACCATCACTTGGCAGTGTGACATGGATGTCAATCCAGTTGCTCGCCGTTCCAGCCGTTCGGCATTCCAACACAGAGCCGGTCAAACAGACAGAGCATCCGATTTTTATATATAGATGTATGTATGTACACCGTGTCCTGAAAAAAAGGTGCCACTTTATTTTTGCCTGTAACTAGAGCTGCGAAATGCTAACCGATTTTCAAAATTCTTATACCATCACACTCTGCAGTAAATTTGCAGTAAAGGAGTCAATAAATTTCCTACCATAATTTACACACGTCGCTACACTAACTTGTAAAACTTTTGTGCTCAAAAATCATAAATTACATTGCCCAGAAAAAAGTGCCCCTCGTTTTGTTCGTAGTCAAAATTGTCTGGAGGATAGGATAGAAGGTATCAGAACTGTTGTGGACTGTAGCGTGTAATGCAATCACGGGCATACAGATTAGTGTTGTTACGGTTCTCAAAATCTGGTAAGCGGACGGTTTCGGACGGATTCGTGAAAAAATCCGCGGACTCAGACTCGGTTTCGGATTCCCGACGAAGGCATTATAAACTTATATAC